>ENA-OPCL01000328-OPCL01000328.1-human-gut-metagenome-genome-assembly--contig:-NODE-328-length-41947-cov-3.777332_pt1 | contig 41947 bp, 30 predicted proteins | sample MGYA00241251_ERZ501482 | MGnify/ENA primary metagenome ERZ501482 (study PRJEB25962, sample SAMEA2042581) | human gut metagenome | biome: human gut; feature: human-associated habitat; material: faeces... | reverse complement strand
GTATGATTGGCAAGATAAAAAAACTGGTGTGTGGGTAACATATGCGTACTAAAAGAGTAAAAGCCTACCGATTAAGGTAGGCTTTGCTTTTTTTATGGGAAAACAGTTGATATCTAGATATATTATGATATAATTAAATATATATATTTAGATATCTAAAAATGAGGTTGAGATGGAAAACAAAAGCAAAAGGGGAAGACCAAAGAAAGAAGCAGAATATAAGAGAAATAGAGCATTGCTTCTACGAATGAGAGGGAATGAGTACGAAGTCATAACCAAAAGTTTTCTAAAAGCAAAAAAGAATTTTGAGGCGGACTCTCTTACGGATTTTATTATAAAAAGTGCAATGGGAAAAATAAAAAATAATTTTTAGGGAGAATGCTAAGATGATTCAAGAATTAAAAATTAAGCCAGAATATTTTAATAAAGTTTTATTAGGTGAAAAAAATTTTGAAATCAGATTTAATGATAGAAATTATGCAAAAGGAGACGTATTAATTTTAAAAGAATTTGTTGATGGTAGATATACGGGACAACAAGTAAAAGCAAAAGTAATATATATGTTAGAACATAAAGATTTTCCAGAAGGGATACCTGAAGGATATGTTGCTTTAGGAATAAAAAATATTTAGGGGATGATGATGTGGCAGGAAAATTTGAAAGGAAAAAACTTCGAGATTGTTGTCTAGCAGATTCTTTTTTTGATTCACTTAAACAAGATTACCCAAAGTTTGAAGAGTGGTTTAGAGGGAAAGCGAAAGAGGGAGAAGAGGCGTTTGTTTTTGAAGATGACAAAGGACTGTGTGCTTTTGTATATTTAAAAGAGAATGAAAATGAAGAAATAAAACTAAAAAATGGTACTTTACCTAAGGCCGATAGAATAAAAATTAGAACCCTGAAGTTAGATGATAGACAACAAGGGCAAAGACTGGGTGAGGGTGCGATTGGAATTGTTCTTTGGAAGTGGCAAAAGACAAATGTTGATGAGATATATTTAACTGTATATGATACTCATACAGACTTAATCGCGTTAATAGAAAAATATGGGTTTGTTTGTAAGGGGGAATTATTTAACGACAGTTATGACGAGAATAAAAAAGAACTAGTTTATGTTAAAAGCAAAAAAAGTATAAACTATACAACACCATTTACGTCTTTCCCTTTTATAAATTCTGATTTTGATAGTGCAAGTATGTTGCCAATCTATGACGATTTTCATGATAGACTTCTCCCTTATTCTGAATTAAAAAATACAGAACAAGAATTTTGGGATGAAGCAGCAGGCAATGGAATAAGTAAAGTTTTTATTGGATCACCCTTTAATATTAAGGGAATATGCAATAACAATCCCGTTTTTATATATAGAATTTATAGAGGGACAGATGGTGCCCCTACATATAAATCTTGCATTACATCATTTGGCACCATAACAAAAGTAATTGTAGTGAAAAATGAAGGTAAGGCACAAATGTCGATTGATGAGTTTATTAAAATATGCGGTAATAAAACTATATTCGATGATGATGGTCTTAGAGTTGCTTACAAAAGGAAGAATTTGGTCATTTTTGAATTCGTTTATAATGGTTTTTTTGGAAAGGGAAAAAATGTTATACATAAAGCTTTAAAAGATTCCGGTCTGTTTCAAACATATCCGTATGAAATAAGATACACACGAGAAGAGTTTTATAAAATAATCGAAATGGGTGGGGTAAATGTGCAAGATATTATTATCAATTAATCCTGAGCATGTGGATAGTATAATTAGTAAGAAAAAAACGTATGAGTTCCGAAAAACGAAATGTAAACAAGATATAGATAAAATAGTTATATATGCAACTGCACCTATCAGTAAAGTGATTGGAGAAGTTGATGTTCTTGAAATTATAGAAGATATACCTGAAAATGTTTGGGATATAACTGGTGATTATTCAGGAATATCAAAAGAGTTCTTTGAAGAATATTATAGAAATAGAGAAAAAGCAGTAGCATATAAATTGGGGAATATAAAAAAATTTAAGAATCCAAAATTATTGAAAGAATTTGGAATTAATTTTGCCCCACAATCATTTGTTTATATATAAAATAATAAAAGCCTACCAATTAAGGTAGGCTTATTTTTTATATATTTAACAGGCTTTTGAAAATCGAAAAGATACTTCCCAGTATTTGGGATAAAAGCGAACAAGGTTCGTTGTATTGCTTCTGTTGTCCACCAATTGAAAATGTAGAATCCATGCAGACTTTACGGTTTGCATGGATTTTTTGTTTTGAAAATAAATGGATTGGCATTGAAAGTTGAATGGCAAAAATATAAAATTATCGTAATAAAGGCAGACTTCCAGTAAGTTTAGCAACCTTCTTTTTTGAGCCGCAGATTGCAAGACCAAAATATTTTAAAGCGCTTTCCGGTACTTGAGTCATTTTTTGAATAAAATCATCATAAGTTTTACAGCTCTGCGCTAAATCAGAAAAATCAACAACGAGCAGGTCATGAAAATCGTCTTGATAGAGTTGTTCCCTGATATATTTAAGTTTTTCTGCAGAGCTTTTCAAGACAGGAACAGGGAATTTGATAATGCCGAGATGACTCTTTTCTGTCTGATCGATTACATCAGGACCGACTGCTTCAGGCATGGTTTTGCCTAGGGTTATCCCCAAGATCACAGCAGTATTTGCAATAATTCCTAACGGCAGCTCTTCATCAACGACGATGACACATTTTTCATTTTGCAGATTCATAATAAGCCTCTTTTCTATACAATGTTTTATAAGCTCCAAGCATTACAAAACTATTGTAACGATAAAGTAAAGAGGTGTCTTGTAGAATATTGGCAATGACCAAAATATTACGTCGATATATTAGAATAGTGATTATAAAAACTAAAAATTTGACGACGCTAAAAAACAGAGAGCACGATTTGTCTTAAATCTCTTTATAGCCATCTGCCAAAAGATCAAGTTTACCCGTATGGGGGTCAATGATAAGTCCGTGGATAGGTATATCATTGGGAATAAAAGGATTTGCCTTAAGTTTTTTAATGACTGTAAGTACATTTTTGGTGGGGTCGGTGTAAGGATCAAGCCAAACTTGAAAATCTTTTTCAATCAGTTTTAATTGCTGTTCTGAGACGCCTCTGCTTCTCATATTATGTAATATGTCTTTTGATGATGTCAGAGCGACACCGCAATCATAATGTCCGACTATGAAAATTTCTTTGATATCAAAAACATAGATGGTTAGCAAAAGACTTTTTACGGTTTCTCCCATTTCTCCGATTAAAGAGGTTCCGGCATTTTGAATTATTTTTGCATCGCCTCGGTGGATGCCCAGTGCTTTGTTGATCAGTTCAACAAGTCTGGTGTCCATACAAGTGAGCAGGGCAAACTTTTTCTGCGGATATTTGGATATTTCTTTTGTACACTTGTTATTTGCCAAAAATTCATGGTTGTTTGTCAATATCTCTTGTAGCAGCGTTGCCATTTTATCGCATCCCCTCGATTTTTGCACTTTTTTAAATGAAGTGTATTTTATTTAAGATTATCAGTGAAATTGTCATATGTTTATTTTATCATTTATCAACTGTTTTTGAAATGAAAGATATTTAGTAAGGTTTTGTTTACATTTGTCTATACAGAAGTTGGAATTATTAAAATACGTGCATTATTGTACTTAGCATAGAAATATAAAACACCGCAGATTTCTGCGGTGTTTTATATTTTAATTATCAATAGATTATTTTGCAGTATTTTTAGTTATCTGCAACAAGTAATTTTTCATAGTTTTCCAGCTGCATAGGACGGTAAAAATAAAATCCCTGCGAATATTTACAGCCAATTTCCTGTAGTGTTATGGATTGTGCCTGTGTTTCAACACCTTCACAGATTACCTGCATACCAAGCTCTCCGGCCATATGGATTACGTTGCCGACAACTATTTTTTCACGCATACCTGCAACTCCGTGGCTTACAAAGCTGCGGTCTAGTTTTAAAACATCTGCAGTCAGTTGCTGTAATTGACCTAAAGATGAATAACCGGAGCCGAAATCGTCAATGGCTATTTTGAATTGCATTTCTTTAAGTATCTGAAAAACCTCTGCAATAGTCGTTGATTCTTCCAATAGGACACTTTCGGTTATTTCCAATTCTAAAAGATGGTGCGGAACATTCCAACGGTCAGCGATTTCACAGATTCGTGCAGGGAAATCACTTTGTTGAAAATGTAGTCTTGAAAAATTGCAGGAAACAGGGAAAAGCGGATAGCCTTTTTCTGACCAAGTGCGCATTGTTTTACAAACTTCTTCAAACAGCCACAAGTCAACTTTTTTAACCATACCGTTTTTCTCAAAGATAGGGATAAATACGCCTGGCATCAGAAAACCTTTGTCAGGATGGTTCCAGCGAATTAAAGCTTCGCTTCCTATAATGGAGCCATCTTTCATAGAAACCTTGGGCTGATAATAGACTACAAATTCATTTTCCTGCAGAGCCTGATCTAAGCGGCTTTCCAACTGTTGTGCTAAAAGTGCCTGAGCACGCATTTTTTCATCATATAAAACAATAAAACTGCCTGGAGTATCTTTTGCGTAGCGTCTTGAATAATTGGCTAAATCAAGTTTTTGATGAAGGTCAATAGTAGCATTTTTTTCAATCAGACAAACACCAAATACGAAATCAATTTTATAAGGAATATCGGTTTTCGCTTTACGCCAGCAATTCAGCTTTTTAACAAAGTTTTGCATGCGTTTGTCTAAGTGTTCCCAGCAATTATACTTTAGCAGGAGAGCAAAATGGTCGGAGGATATCCTTCCGCAGAATTCATCATCTTCCAGGATTTCCTGTAATATTTTACCGCTGGCTTGCAGTACCTGATCACCCGTAGAAAAACCAAAGTTATCGTTGATAAATTTAAACTGACAAATATCACTGTAGAGTAAAACAAAAGACTGCTGTTTTTGGGGGGTATTATTTTCTTCCTTCTTTTTCCAGAAACCATTATAAAGTACAACAAAAGACTGTTGTTTGGAGGGAGTGTTATTTTCTTCCCATTTCTGATAGAATCCGTTCATATTATAAAGACCGGTCAGTTCATCCTTATACAGCAGATCCTGAATACGGCGGTTACTGCGTAAAGCGTTTCTTAAATTACTGCCTATCAGCAGAATTATTATGCTCAGGACCAGTATCACAATACAGCCTACCTGCCAAAGATGCTGTTCAATAAATTCCAGCATACTGACTTCTTTGGTATTGGCAGAATGCGTTACAAGATAGGCGTCTACCTGCTCTGTAGGAAGATATTGGATACACTTATTAATGATCGAAAACAACTTCGGATCGCCCGACGCAGATAATCCTACACACATTTCATTGATTGGCTGAGCTAAGGTTATAGTGCGCATACCCTGGTAAGCTGATCTGCTTAGATAAGCGCCGGCAACATGAGTGTTTGTACAGGCAGCATCAGCCTTATTGTGCAAAACTGCGTTAAGACAGTCTTCGATAGAAGGATAGTATTTGAAGGTATAATGTGGATTTGCTGCCTTGATAGCTTCAGAAAGCTGATACCCTTGAGGCAAAGCAATTACTTCCAATTTATCTGAATCGTATCTGGTGATCATTGAGGTAGGTGCACGTAGATAATAAAGTGTGGAATTGATATTGTTTCTACTGTCCCAAAGGTAATCACCGTCAGATAAAGCCAAAGCAGATATTTTCCCCTGCTGTAAAAGTTGCAGAGCTTCAGTTTGATTATGTGCTTCAAATTCAAAACGCAGACCGCTGTTTTTGGCAATAAATTCAAAAATATCTGCAGTTACGCCAGTAATTTGCCCGCTTTTTTTACTCTGGTATGTTAAAGGTGCAAAAGAAGGGTCATAAGATACTAATATCGGTGCAGCTTGTTTTATATATTGGAGTTCTTCTTTAGTAAAAACAGGATTTTGGTTAACACTTGGGGCAAGATACTTATCATACAAATCCCGGCTGTAACCAGGATTAGCCAATAGAATATTATTCATGGCCTTGTTGATTTCAGACAGTAACTCGGGATTTGTCTTGGTTACGGCAAAATATAAAGGACTGGGAGAAAACTGGGCTACACTGCGGAAAGTACTGTTTTTTCCAAGGTGGGTAATAGCAACACCGTCCAGTGTACCATTATCAAGTGCCTCTAAAAGTACACTTGTTTCGTCATAATCAATAATATTTAAAACAAGATTATGCTCACGGCAAAAACTTTTAAACCTTTCGCCGTCTACTCCGCCGCGGATAATGCCGACATTCATGCCCTGGAAAGCTTTAAAATCTTCATAATCATAGCGTGGATCATTCATACGAACGTTTAGGGTAGTATAAATACTGCACATTGGTTGGCCGGAAAAGAAAATTTCCTCTGCCCGCTGTTCTGAATGATAAACTGCCGGCAGCAGATCGATTTCACCTTTAACCAGCATATCATATGCAGCATTCCAGCTTGCAATATCAACCATTTCGAAAGGAAGTCCTGATTGTTTGGAAATTTTTTGTAGATATTCAATATTATATCCGCTATATTCTCCGCTTTGACTTTTGGACATATAGTCGCCGTCCTCATAATAGCCTACTTTAATAGGACTTGCATCTGCGGCTGCGGATAGTGGTGGCAGCACCATAACAAACAATAACATGACTGTAAAAAATAAAGCTATTGTTTGTTTGATCTTGGTATTCATATATATACCTCGTCCATAATTACCTAATTTTTACTGCAATAAGATTAAAATAATTTGTTATAATATAAATATTGTATCATTAATAATAGAAATTTTCTATATTTTGTTATGGTTTTATAGTATAAAAATATATTAGTTTTTTTATAGTGGTTTGTTAGCTTTTAGTAAGTGATTATAGAAATTGACAAACGATTTGGAACGGGTAATAGAAGCTTGCAGCATAAATCAGAAAAGTCTGCAGTTAAAATAAATAGAATCAGCACATAATCCCTGATAGTCTTTTGATTAAAATATAAATTCTAATAAATGTATAATAAAATACATATGATTTAATTATTTTTAATATTATTATTCGAAATAATTGCTTTTTTGAATCATTAGTAGGATAATAGATTAAAATAGAAACTAAAATTTATAATAGGTATTATTATGACTGGAAGAGTGGGGAGATGGACAGGGGTGAAAAAAGAAGTTGTAATTATGCTTTATGTCTTGTCTCAGACTGTCGGATGTTATGCTGCTAACCAGCTTCCAAGCAGTGACGTCCAGCAGAATGGGATGTCTGATAATATGCTTAATAATCAGCGTGTCGTTGTACATAAAGATGATATTTCGGAACATGCGGAAAAATCGCAGTCGATGGTGTATGTTAAAAGATTCCAACTTGATGTTAGTGGAATAGAGGAGTGTTTGCCCCCCCCCAAGGCACTTTTGGGAAAATACAGTGGACGTAATTTGGCTGTTAACGATTTGCAGCAGTTGACGAAAGCTTTATCTGTCTATTACAGAAAACAGGGATATCCTGTGGCAACTGCATTTTTACCTCGGCAGGATATTGTGGCTGGTATTGTGACAATTAAGGTTTTTCCTGGGATATTGGATAAGTTAAGAGTGAAAAATTCTACAAGTCTTGAAGATCGTTTTGTGGAAGGGTTTTTAAAAAATTTATATGCTGGGATGCAGTTACGCAGTGATATTTTAGAAATGACGCTGAATAATCTGAATGCATTGCCCGGTGTGCAGGCCAAAGGTATTTTAGAGCCTGGTGATAAGATTGGCAGCAGCAGTTTAACAATTGTTTTAGGGGCATCGCCAATTGTGGAAGGCGCTGTTTATACTGACAATTATGGCGGTAAATATTCGGGACGTTACCGTTACGGAATGCAGGTCATTGTTAATGAGCCGCTGCGCAGCGGGGACAGGCTTGTTATTGGCGGGATGCTTAGTAATGAGAAGATGAAAAATTATAATTTATGCTATGAAACAGCGGTTAATAGAACGGGAGGTCGTTTAGGTATCAGCTGCGCGGAGTCGGATTATACTTTAGGGGATTATTTTACGCAGGCAGGTGCTGTAGGAACGGCTAAAACGGTGAGCCTATATGGTTCGCAGCCTTTAAGCGGCAGGAAATCCGGAAATTTACGGTTGATTTACGGCTATGAGCATAACCGTTTGAATGATGAACTGCGTGTTTTTGATTATACGGCACGTAAAAGCAGTGATGTGTTTCATCTTGGACTGACTGGAAGTCTGCAAAGTGCTGTTAGTTATAGTGGTTACAGTGCTGTCTTACGTGCCGGTAATTTAAAGCTGCGCAGCTGGGAAGCTCAGGCTGCTGATGAATTCAGCAGGACGGAAGGCGGCTTTAGCCGCTTTAATTTTGATGTTAATCATGTCAGTAAATTAAGCAAAGTGACACAGTTCTATATTTTTGCACATGGACAGCTAGCAAACCGCAATCTAGACAGCAGTGAACAGTTTTATCTGGGGGGTGCTGATGCGGTGCGAGCCTATCCGCAGGGCGAAGCAGGCGGTGACAGCGGTTATCAGGCAACGGCAGAATTAAGGTATCAAACTCCGGTCAAAGGTATGAGTATGACGTTGTTTGCTGATGTAGGTGAGGTTTTGGCACGAAAGGACGGAGATACCTCCGATCCGCATCGCAGGCTGGCAGGTTGGGGTATTGGCGCAGTTTATAGCTTGGATCGCAGCTTGTACGCAAGACTGGATTATGCACGCAAGATAAAGGGTGAATCTTATCGCAGTGAGGCGGAAGATAAAAACGGCAGGTTATGGTTCAGGTTATACAAATTGTTTTAAGAATATCGTGAGCGGAAAAGAGCGGATTAAGATGAAAAACAGGCAGAGACTAGGGAAAACAACGGTCGCTATAGTAGTTAGCACTTTGGCTTTTTCTAATTGCGCATGGGGATTGCCACAGGGTGGGACGGTAGTTACTGGTAACGGCAGTTATACGTCCAGCGGTAATCAGATGGATATTACCGGTACAGGCAATGTGTCGGTCAAGTGGGATAGTTTTAATGTTGCTGCTGGAGAAACGGTAAATTTTAAGAATATGAACGCTATTTTGAATTATGTTACCGGCAGACAGGGCAGTGAGATTTTTGGCGCTTTGAATGGACAAGGGGTACATGTTTTTTTGATCAATCCCAATGGGATTTTGTTTGGTAAAACGGCACAGGTAAATGTTGGTTCGCTGACGGCTTCTACTAAGAGCTTATCTGATGTCGATGCAGCTTTACAAAATTTTAAAAACAGCGCTGGTATCAGTGATTTTGGGATAGCGGGAACTGCTGAGCTTGTCAATATGGGTAAACTGGAAGCAGACACACTGCGTTTTGAGGGCAGCCGTATCGTTTTAGATACTGATAATATAAAATTGGGCGGAGATGATTTTGACGGCAGCAATGCTGTTATTAACGGAGATTTTGCCAATGGTAACGTTGTGTTGGGGTATACCGCTCATGATGCTAACGGTTATGCAGGTAAGGATAAAAATTTTGATATCAATGGCGGAGCTCAGAGTGTAAAAGGTTATATGTGGGTGACAAATGCTGAGCAGCTGCAGGACATTAATACTAATCTAAGCGGCAATTATGCTTTAAAAAATGATATTGATGCTAGCAGCATTAATAGTTTTATACCCATCAGCGCTGACAGTACGTTTAAGGGAACATTTGACGGTCTGGAGAATGAGATAAAAAATGTAACTGTAAATGGTGGAAATGGAAGCTACAAAGGGTTGTTCGGACAAACTGCAAGTGGCAGTGTAATCAGAAATCTTACTTTATCCAATTGTAATATTAGTGGATACCAGGCTGTTGGAGCAGTTGTAGGTCAGAATAACGGGTTAATTGAAAATGTTGCAGTAAGTGGTATTGTTTCAGGAACAAGTAAATATACCGGAGGTATTGTTGGCATTAATGCAGGAATAATAAAGAATGCTGAAGTTGATATAACAGTAAATAATACTAGCGGCGGTTATTCCGGCGGCATTACAGGGTATAATTATAAGGGTCTTGGGGAGATTGATGGTATAGTTGGTAAGATAAAAGTTATTAATAGTACGGGTGGTTATACAGGGGGCATAGTTGGCTATAATGCTGGAAGTGTTAAAAATGTAGATGCAGAAATTGATTTGACTGGCGGCGGTGTTGGGATAGGTGGTATTGCTGGACAAAATACTTCTACAGGTACTATTGATGGAATTTTACTAAAAGGAAAAATTGATGCTGGAAATAATAGTGCTGTAGGTGGTATTGCCGGAGCTAATACAGGTATTATAAATAGTGTCCATAACTATGCTTCTGTTAGTGGCAATAGTACTGTCGGAGGAATTGTTGGACAGAATAATGGGAATATCTCTGACGGTATCAATGATGGAAGTATTAAGGGAAATGAACTTGTCGGCGGGATTTGTGGACAAAATAAAGTAAATGGTTATGTATATAATATTGAAAATAGAGGTTTTGTAGGCGGAGCTCGTGAAGTAGGCGGAGCTATTGGTGAAAATAACGGAACTGTGAGCAAAGCGCTTAATAAAGGAAGTGTTTTTGTAACCGATGGTGTGAGTGTTGGTTCAAGCTATTATATTGGTGGTGTACTAGGTTATAATGATGCTGAAGGTTCCAACTATGTCAGTGAATTAAAAAATGAAGGTACAGTAAAAGGTTATAGTTATGTCGGCGGTGTTATTGGCTGTAATGCTTCTGGAAAAATAATTGTCGATGCCATCAACAATGGTAACATTAGCGGATTAGATAGTGTTGGGGGAATTTTAGGATATTATTATTGTGATGATGATATGCTTTTAGAGAATACCAATAATTCAGGGACAATAACAGGAAGAACAGCGGTAGGCGGTATTGTTGGTATGGGGGGCGGCGTGTCTATGTCAGGACCTCCCAGTGCCGGTATTGGATGTGTATCTGTCAGTAGGGCTGAAAACAGTGGTGCTGTTAGCGGTAGCGGTAATAGTGTTGGTGGGATTATAGGAGTAGGCACATCTTCTAAAAGCATTGATAATGTGTTAAATACAGGTACAGTCCAAGGCAGGGATCAGGTAGGCGGAATTATTGGTAATTCTGTTGAAGGGATAGTAGAGAATGCACTGAATTTAGGGCAGGTCATTGCTGCAGACGGTAATGCACAGTATTGTGGTGGGATAGTAGGATGGGGACCAGGTGCAATTGTTTCTGATAAGGCTGTTTATGCGACGACCGATAAAGATGGCAATACTTACGATATTTCTAAGTATAACGACAAAGGTGTTGGCAAGGCTTATGCAGATATCTTTCCGGCACCGCCACTACCGCCTGATCCACCAGAACTGCCTGAAGATGAGCATGATATTACTAAACTGCCTGAATTTGAGGATAATTATCATAGTAGCAGCTCTGCTGTAACTTCTGAGCTGCATACCCCTGTAATAATAAATCCAAGTGGTGAAAACACGAATATTGGTGTCGGAACAATTGAAATACATAACAGTGATGACAGCCTGAATGCAAGTGGTTCTGGCAGCAGTTTTAGTGCTGGTTTCGAGAATATTTTAGATGGTGCCGGTCAGGAAGAACAAGCTGACAGTAATTCTCGCAGTTCCGATACAGGCGATGTGCAAGGTAGTCAGATGGATAATCTGGCTGGTGGTAACGATACTGATTTGAGTATGTCTTCTGATAGTGATACCGAAGATCAGGACGAATAGAATAACGAAGAAAAGTAATTAAAAACTCACATCTTCCGGGGTGTGAGTTTTTAATTACTCGTAATTCGCATATTGCTTTTCTGAAAACAACTTATTTGTACGGTGAGTACTAATAAGTAGAACTATAGCTATAACAAGCCGTAATTTTATATAAAATATATAATTATTTCATATAAATAGCAAAATATTTGAAATATAAAAAATAATAAAATTCATTAATTTTAAGTGCATTTACATATTTAAAGACATATAATTTCTTTGCATGTATAATTTTATTTTGTATAAATGAGTAATATAGTGCACGTATGTGCTGTATTTTATACAGCAAATGCATTTTTTTTGTAAGATAATAAGTATAAAACCAATATCTATAAAAGTTTAATTGTTAAGGTGAAAAAAGTCATGTTTGCTGAGAAATATAGAAGTATAGGCTTAAATATTTTATATTACAGAAGACTGAAAGGTTTAAGTCAGGAAGCATTGTCTATTAAAGCCGGTTTGACCCGTTCCTATATATCAAAAATAGAACGTGGTGCTGCCAGATGCGGTTTGGAAGTATTTTTTCTTATCGCACAGGCACTTGAGGTAGATCCGGCTGAACTTATCAGCGATCTGCCGCCAGGAACAGAATCGGCGCAAAAATAAATTTATTTAGTAACAGGTGATGAAGGAGGTATCTTTATGAATCCCGATTATAAGGAAATTGGTAAGAATATCAGGTTAATGCGTATCAGACACGGTATCAGTCAAAGTGAACTTGCTCAGCGTTTAGATGTTTCGCAGACGCATATGAGCAACCTTGAGCACGGCCGCGTCAGTGTCAGTCTGAGGGTATTGCTACGTTTGGCGCATTTCTTTAAGTGCAGTGTAGATACGCTGCTTGGCAGTGTTTTACAGGGACATGTTGTACCGGAAGTAAATAATGACGGTTACGACATTGAGGATCTGGCTTTGTTGCTGAAGGTTTTGAAACAAAAAAGAGTAGAAGTGATGTAAACAAAATACGAAAGGCTGCCGCAGTTTTTATTGCGGCAGCCTTTTTTATGATAATTATTTGCATTGCAGCCATTCGCTGATGACGGCAAATAATTCTTCCAGATGAAACGGTTTGGTAATATGAGCATTCATTCCTGCTTCACGTTCTTTTTTGATGTCATCCAGGAAGGCATTGGCAGTCATAGCAACGATCGGTAGGCTCTTTACATCCTTGCGTGATAGTTTGCGGATTGCTTTGGTTGCATCGTACCCATTGAGTTTAGGCATTTGCACATCCATGAAAACAAGATCGTAATGGTTTTCAGGTGCCTGAGCAATTTTTGTCAGTGCTGCAGCACCGTCAGTGGCCTCTTCTATCATGGCACCGGTCATACCGATCAACTCACAGGCGATTTCCATATTGAGCGGATTGTCTTCAACAAGAAGTATCCGCTTGCCGCTGCAGTTAGGTTCATTAGCAGCAGATGGCAGCAGATGCTGTGTTCTGGTTGTGTTTGTCTGATGCATTTTGTTGAGTACCTGTGCAAGGTTAGTAGCAAACAGAGGCAGAATCAGGAGTGCGTCAAAAGAATAGTCTTTAATGGTCTGGCTGAGATCGGAGAAGGTGATTGCCAAAGCTATCTTTAATGTTGATGACAGTTGGCGTAATCCGTTTAACATTGCTTCCAGATCCAGCTGTGGTTTATAGACTATGATGGCTGTCGTATAGTCACTGCTTGTTTTTATGGCAGCTGCTAGTTTGTTATTTGCTTCTTTAAGACTGTGTACTGCTTGACCGGTAATTTGCAGTTGCTGTAGCTGCTGCAGGATATTAGAGGCATAAGTTTGATCATGGTCGATGACCAGGGCCTGCAGTTCGGAATGAATGGCAGAAACCGGGACGGGCTGCTTGTCAGCCAGCTTCAGTGGCAGGGTGACTGTAAAGGTGGTTCCAGAGCCTGCAGCACTGGTGACTTCAATAGTACCACCCATCAAATCAACAATATTTTTAGTGATAGCCATACCCAGGCCTGTGCCTTCAATACTATCAGTATTTGAGGTTTGGGAACGTTCGAAGGGAGTGAACAGGTGCGGCAGAAATTCCTGGTCCATGCCAATGCCGTTATCGCTGAAAACAAAACGAAAGTGTCCATACCCTGTTGGCGCCAGCGTTAATTGCTTGATCTCGAGTTTGAGCTTTCCTCCTCGAGGCGTAAATTTGATAGAATTGCTGAGGATATTAGTGAAGATTTGATTAAGGCGTACAGTGTCACCCAGCAGATATTCGTCACTGATATTATATGTCTCTACATGCAGTTCGTGCTGGTGTTCTTTTAACTGTGGATTGATGAGTGAGATCAGATTGTGAATAAGCTCAGCCAGATTGAGCGGCGATTCCTTAAGTGATAATTTGCCGCTTTCGATCTTAGACATATCGAGAATATCATTTATGAGCTCTAAAAGATGATTGGAAGCCAGCTCGATTTTGCTGAGGCAGCTGTTAATACGAACAGGATCGTGCAGGTATTGCTGCGCGATTGTAGTCATACCGATGATGGCGTTCATTGGAGTACGGATATCGTGGCTCATATTTGACAAAAAAGCGCTTTTGGCGGTATTGGCCTTTTCGGCAGAAAGCAGGGCAGCTTTTAATGCCTGCTGTTGTCTTTCGTAGGCCAGTTTTTGTGTATGGATATTCCGGAAAGCGATAACGCAGCCTGTGATAGTTCCTTCGGTATTTTTAATGGCCTGAGCTTCCAGACGTACCCATTCGTATTTGTCGTTGGCAAAACGCCGCAGCAACTCTATTTCGACAGAGTTTTTATTGTTTTGAGTCAATGTTGTATAAATATTTTCTAAAGCAAAAGCCTCTGATAACTGTTTGCGGAATTTCACATGAACAAAATTATTGACGAAGGTAGTCCAGGCTTCGGTATGATCTTCTAATCCTTTCAGCATATTGGCAGTGATGATTTCGGTAAGCCGCAGAATATAAAATCTATGTTCCTGCAGGTCGACATAATAGACTGCATAGTACATTTCAGCTAGCGCATTGGCGATATTATGATGGCGCATTCTGTCGGCGCTGAGTAATGCAAGTTCATGTTCCTGCTGTTTTTTATCGTCGATGTTACGCAGCAGCAGCATGATTTTTTCGCCTTCGATTGTAGATATCCTGGTACTGTAATAGGTATAATAGTGAAGTTTTTTGTTTTTATCCCAAATACGCAGTTCACCTTCGGCATAGGTTTGTCTGCTGTAAAGTTTGGCATCAAAGATGCCTGACAGAAGCGCTTTATCACTGTCCAGCAGCTGTTGGTGGAATTGGGCATAGAAATCACGGTAACGGCCACGTTTTTGCAGCGAGAGTATCTCTTCCGAATAATGGATACAGTTATAACCCTGATGCTCCATATCGACGCTGATTGCCAGTGCATACATATGCGCAACTGCCATTTTGGCAGTTTTTTCACTGAGTGAATGTTCGACTTTCTGGGTCAGGTCTTCAAAGGCCAGTACCGCATAAGGATAAGCGTCAGAGTAGCCTGGTGCCGGAATGATCTTGACACTGAGCCAAAACCCCTGCTTATTTTTAAAAATATGCTCAATCCGGTTATTATCGTTGGCAAACTGGTCAATGATGTAGGTGCTGTTGGTAATTTTTAAGAGTGTCTGCTGCCATTTAGGGTCTACAAATTCGTTTACATACATAGAAAACTGTTTATCATAGCATTCTTCCATATGTACGATTTTTTTGAACTGTTCTGGCACACGCAGGCCGCGTAAAGTGTTATTACTTAGATTAACAAGGTAAACTGCATAATATTCTTCACTTAACTGAGCGATCCAGGCGGTCTGTTCGCGTTGGCTCAACTCAAATTGTTTTTGTTTTTCAATATTGCGGTAGCACCATAATACTTTCAGGTGCCCGGTTTGAGCATCAATAGTAGATACGAGATGAGTTTCAATCCATTCAAAGCTATCTGGCGCAACAAGACGGCGCAGTTCGCCAACGATATGCATATTTTCCTGCGGCATATTCTGACGCAGGCTCTTTGTTGAAGTCAGTTCCCAGAATTTCTGCCGGTCTTCAGGATGGATAAGCATTTTACCGTAAAGATCATTGGCCTGAGTAAAGTCGCCGGCATGAGGAAATGCCGAAGCACAAGGGCCGAGCTTCGGAGAAATATAACGGTCGTCGACAAGATCAATAACTACATATTCGTCAAAGAGAACATCGATGCCCTGCAGGAGATCTTTGGAATGGTCGTGCCTGATCTTGACTTCGCCGGCAAAAATATGAGGTGTGACAGAGATTGCTAAGGCAGGAATCTGTCTGCCCTCATCGTCCCAAAGAGTTCTTTTCACTCGGACATCTACGTTGCTTCCTAAAATAGATTTTTCAGCAAAATACTGATAATCACCCTGATGAAAATTGACGGCATCAAAGCTGAGAGTGTCAGGATGATAGAATACACCTCTCCTGAAACCTGCTTTTGCAGCAGTCTGATTGCAGTAAAGTATCTGCAGAGTTGACTGATCTACGACGAATAATGTTAGATTACTGATATCGTTGATAAGTTTGAGGACGTTTCTTTCGGAATTCATTATAAATACCTTCCGTATCCTTTATAATTGAAGGAAAACTTTTATAAACTAATTATAATATAAAAATATAATAAAGTGAAACAAATATTATGGTGATTATTACAATTAAAACAAACTCCCTGGACATATTTGCCCAGGGAGTTTGTTTTAATTTTCAGCAGTACCTAATATTTCGTTGGCTAAGGCAGAAAGGCTTTTGTGATCCAACTCAGCAAAGAACAATTGTCGGGAAGGATGGGGTGTCATTTTTTGGACAAAGCGGCGTTGTATTCGGCGCCGCGCTTAAAGTCTGTTTGCTGGCATTCCAGCTCGCTTTGGCAATCTGCAAAAAGTCCGGCGCCTTTTTCTGTATTGACGAGGACCAGCGTAACACCCTTATCGTCATCAAAAAGCGGGAAATGCTTATTGACGCCCCAATAGTCGGCTATCGTCAGATCAGCCAGGCTGTGTTTATTGTTAAAAGCGCAGTCGGAACAGGAAGGGCGAGTACTGACATTATTCAGGAATAAACGCATATATGGACCGCGGCGTTTATGTGTTGCAAAGATATGGTTTTCAGTTTGAAAAACGATATTAAAGCGTTTCCAACCGGGAGTTTTATCGCGGAAATTGACTTTTATTACCGGTGATGACGAAAGCTCGGTGACTTCGTCCAGTCGTTTCTGGTAGACTTTGGGACTGGGAACCCCATGGCAGACTACGTCAATGGTATAAAGCCTTTCATAGTCTTTACGCAGATATCCTTTCAAGCCTCCGATCTGGCACGGCGTACCGCTGAATAAAACAGTATGGCCTGCCTGAAGCAGTTTTTCGGCGTCCTGGTAGGTAGTGCTGATATCGCTTTGTACATATTTGGAACCGCGTAATTTATTCATTGCATTGACGCTTGTGACAGCGATATGTCTAACGTGCCAGTTGTCGTCAAAGGCCGCCCCGAAGACTGTCCCCTGACGTCCCAGGATTTTTTCGGCAGCGAGGGAGAAAAAACCGCCGCTGGAGCTGACAAAGCGAACGGCTTCGTTTTTATTTTTACAGCCGATAACAGCTAAAATCTCATGAGGTTGAGGTTTGTGCAGCAGAGGACAAACGCGTTCACACAAACCGCAGTGGATACATTTGTCAGTATCGACCAGCGGATAATTGAAGCCTTCTTCGTCTGGTGCCATAGTGATGCAGGAGGTCACGCAGCGACTGGCACAGGCTCCGCAGCCGCAGCAGTCGGTTTTGTTGGTAATGGTAATCATAATTTCACCTTCTTAAACAATTTTTGAAGCTTAGGAATGCTGTGAAAAATAGTTTAAAAACAGTTGGGCGACATTGGAAAGTGGACGTCCTTTAACAATAGATAGCGTTTTATTCAGGAATAGTCTGTCATCGCGGATGATCTTGCAAATCAGATCGTTGTCAAAAATTTCACCCGGTGAAGCCGGTACGACGGCGATGCCGGCATTTTCTTTTGCCCAGGCTATTGTAGACAGTTTAGTAGAATTAATGCTCAGGATCTGCGGGAAGATCATGGAATCGGAACAAACGTTTAAAAATAAAGTCGAACAGCCGCGTGACAGGCAGATAGGCATATCTTCCATATGTGCCAAAAGCAGAGCTTTGTCGTCTGCCGGCAGCCAGGGATTGTCTTTGTGCATTACTGCAACAAGGCGCTCCTGCTTGGTATAGATAGTATCAAACCGGCTTTCCTGTGTCAGCGGAGCATTGGCAACGCCGATCTCCGTTTTCCCGGTCAGCATCTGATTGATTTGTTCCAAGATGGAAACTTCGTACAGCTCATAGTTGATCTGCGGATATTCTTTAGAAAATTTGCTGAGGTAAGTTTGAATAAAGGAAATCGACATCGAAGGCGACAGGCTGACTCGCAGAGTACCTGTATAGCCGTTGACGCAGTCCGATATTTCCCGTTGGGTATCATCTTCCAGCGAACAGAGATATTTAGCTTTGTTATAAAGAATGCAGCCGGCATTGGTCAATTCTATATTATGTACACCGCGACGGATATTGACTAGCTGAGTGCCGAATTTTTTCTGCAGCAGCTTCAGTTGATTACTGAGGGCCGGCTGGGCAACGTGTACGCGCTTGGATGCCGCTGAAAGACTTCCTGCTTCGACGATGGCAATAAAATTGCGGTAATATTCCATGTCCATAGTCTGCTCTCCTCCTGTTACTGGCAATATAGATTTAAGTTTAAGCTAACTGTAGTTAGTTTATCGTTTAACTACATTATAGATGATAAAGCAGCTTAAACCTATCTTTTTCTGAAAAATTTTTTATAACTTTAGATAAGCATATAAATAAAACTTATAAATTATATCAATTATTTTGATGTTTAAAGATAGATATTGTCAATGAAAATGGCAAATGTTGTTAGAATGAATTTTTTATAAAAGTAATATTACATCAATTGAATTTTATGAATAGAAATAAAGAAAAGTGTAATTTTAAACTCGAAAACCAAATTTAAACATATCAAATAAATTAATATTTTCTATTGCTTTTTGGTATTTTACGTTATAAGTTTCCGGAATTATACTGAAAGTGAAGAAAGGTGTATGAGAAATTTAAATCTGGGAAAGAAGGGATGAAAATGTTAGACAGCACGAGATTAAGAAATCCGCAGTTGTTTGACAAAATCGTTACTCCGGAAGAAGCTGCGGCGCTGATTACTGATGGAATGAATGTGGGCGTCAGTGGTTTTACCCCATCCGGCTACCCTAAAAAAACAACGATAGCTTTAGCCAAAGCTATCAAAGAAGGTAAACGCTGCCGTATCAATATCTGGAGCGGCGCTTCTGTTGGTCCGGAAATTGAAGAGGAATTGGCGGCAGTTGGCGCTATAAAAGGCAGGATGCCGTATTATGCCGCGTCCAACAAAAGCATGAAAAAGGGCATCAATGAAGGCAAGATTGAATATGTGGACCAACATTTGAGCCATTTCGGACAGCAGGTAGATTATGGTTTTTTTGGTGATGTAGATGTAGCTATCATTGAAGCTACGGCAATTACTTCAGAAGGTAATATTATTTTAGGTCCTGGTGTTGGTAATGCGCCGATTTTTGTGAAGCATGCGAAGAAAATCATTATCGAAGTCAATACTTCGATTCCTTTGAATCTGGAAGGTATGCATGATATCTATATTCCGGCGATCCCGCCAAATAGAACTGAGATTCCAATTTATCATGCGGGAGACAGGATAGGTAAACCTTATGTAGAATGCGGTATCGATCGTATCGATTGTATCGTGGAGTCTGATATTCTGGATCATGTGCGTGACTTGACTGCTCCTGATGCAGCAAGCATCAAAATTGCTGAGAATTTGGTGGAATTTTTAGAGTATGAACAAAAGATGGGACGTTTGCCGGAGAAAATGCTGCCCTTGCAGTCCGGTGTCGGCAGTATTGCCAATGCGGTTCTTTTAGGACTGGCCAAATCCAGATTTGAAAATCTGGAAATGTATTCCGAGATTTTACAGGATTCTGTATTCCGTCTGATCAAGCTGGGCAAGATCGCTAAAGCCTCCGGCTGCGCGTTCACTCCTTCGCCTTCGGTTTGGGAGATGTACAAGGAAGATCCTGATTTGTATCGTAAGAGTATTGTTTTAAGACCGCTTGATATCAGTAATCACCCCGAGGTTATCAGGCGTTTGGGAGTTATTGCCATGAATACGCCGTTGGAATTTGATATCTACGGGCAGGCTAATTCAACACATGTTATGGGCTGCACGATGATGAATGGTATTGGCGGCAGCGGTGATTATATGCGTAACGGTTTCCTTACGATTTTTTCAACGCCGTCTACAGCGAAATGCGGCTCGATTTCCAGTGTAGTACCTATGGTTACTCATGCAGACCATACTGAACATGACACGATGGTTTTTATTACTGAACAGGGTGTGGCCGACATCCGTGGTTTGAGTCCCGTCAAACGTGCTAAAGCTATCATAAATAACTGCGCACATCCTGATTTTCGGCCGCAGCTTTTGGAATATCTGAGGTTTGCACAACAAAAAAACGCCCATATGCCAATTGATTTGGCACATTGTTTCGATATGCAGAAAAAATTTTATGAAACCGGCACTATGCTGTGAACAGCGAAGCGGAATGAGAAAGGGGTCAATGACATGACTAATTATGAAGAAATCAAACAGGGACTGGCGGATTATGAAGCAAAGGTTGCTAAAGCCAATGCCAAATTTCCTGAAAGAAAAGAGTTTAAAGAAAAACACGTGTATACTCCTTTGGATGTAGAAGGTTTTGATTACTGCTCTAAAAGCGGGTTCCCTGGACAATACCCTTTTACACGCGGCGTACAGCCGACTATGTATCGTGGGCGGTTGTGGACGATGCGCGCTTATGCAGGCTTTGCTACAGCTGAGGAAACCAATGCCCGTTATAAATATTTGCTGGAAGCAGGTCAAACCGGCCTGTCGGTAGCTATGGACCTGCCGACACAGATCGGACTTGATTCCGATGCGGAGCTTTCGCATGGTGAAGTTGGTAAAGTTGGCGTGGCTATTGATTCACTGGCTGATATGGAAAAGCTTTTTGAAGGTATTCCTTTGGATAAAGTCAGTACTTCTATGACTATTAACGGCCCGGCTGCAGTGCTTTTGGCGATGTACGTTGCTGTTGCCGAACAGCAGGGTGTTAAGCCGGAACAATTAAAAGGCACCATTCAAAATGATATTTTAAAAGAATATATTGCCCGTGGCACATATATTTTCCCACCACGGCCTTCGATGCGGCTGATTACCGATACTTTTGAATATTGCTCTAAGAGTATTCCAAAATGGAATACGATCAGCGTAGGTGCTTACCATATTCGTGAAGCCGGTGCTTCCTGTGTACAGGAAATCGCTTTTGCATTTGCTAATGCGATGGCTTATATTGATGCGGCAATCAAGGCCAGACAGAAGGTAGATGATTTTGCTCCTGGTATTTCCTGGATCTTTACTGCCGGACTTAATATGTTTGAGGAAGTTGCTAAATTCCGTGCGGCACGCCGTTTGTGGGCGCGCATTATGAAAGAACGTTATGGTGCTACAGTACCGAAAGCACAGATGCTGCGTGTGCATGTGCATACTGCCGGCAGTGTTCTGACTGCTCAGCAGCCGCTTAATAACGTAGCCCGTATTACATGGCAGGCGTTGTCCGCCGTTTTAGGCGGTATTCAGTCTATGGCCTGCTGTGCTTATGATGAAGCGATTGCTTTGCCAACTGAAGAGTCGGCTACTCTGGCACTGCGTACTCAACAGATGCTGGCTTATGAAAGTGGTATTACCGATACTATTGATCCGCTGGCAGGTTCCTATTATGTAGAAGCCCTGACGGATAGGATGGAAGCAGAAGCTTATGAATATATCAAGAAAATTGATGCTATGGGCGGTGCCGTAGCTGCTATCGAGCAAGGCTATATGCAGGGGGAAATGTCGGCTCATGCTTATGAAGATCAACGCGATATCGAAACTAAACGGTCTATAGTTGTCGGTGTTAATAAGTTTGTTGATAATAAACAACTGGCGGAACAGGATGTTCTGACTGCTGATCTTAGTGTTGCTGAACGCCAGATTGCCAAAGTCGAAAAGATGAAAGACGGACGTGATCAGAAAGCCGTCGATGCTGCTTTAACAGCGCTGAAGCAAGCTTGCGCCGGCGAAGAAAATTTGATGCCTTATCTGATTGACGCTGTTAAAACGTATGCCACTTTGGGAGAAATATGCGGCGTGATGAAAGAAATATTCGGAGAATATAGACAGGACGGTTCCATGTTCTGATCTGACTGACAGGTTGTGAGTGAAAGAACGGAGTTGATTGTTATGACAACGAAAGCATTGGTTGATTTTGTGGCAAGCTTACAATATGATAAATTGAGTCCGGAAACAGTTCGGATTACAAAGCAGTGTATTTTAGATTGGCTGGGAGTCTGTATTCGCGGTTCGCAGGAAAAACCTATCCAAATCATTCGTAAGTTGCTGCTGGATGGCGGTGGTAAGGCACAGTCTACAGTTTTGGCTGGACAGACGGAACAAACTACTGCTTTAAATGCTGCATTTTGTAATGGAAGCGCTTCCCATTCACTTGATTTTGATGACCTTCATAATCCATCTATTATACATCTGGCTACAGTAGTTGTACCGCCGGTATTTGCCATTGCTGAGGCGGAGCATAAAAGCGGTAAAGATATGTTGGCAGCTGTAGTAGCAGGATATGAGGTTGGCGGCCGCGTAGGCGAATCCGTTATCCCTGAGTCCTATTTCTTCTGGCATACTACCGGTACAGCAGGTACCTTAGGCGCTGCCGCTTCGGCAGCGAAGGTTTTAGGTCTTGATGCGGCTGCGACGCTGCAATGTCTTGGCAGTGCTGGTACACAGGCGGCAGGGGTGTGGGAATTTTTGAAAGAGGGCGCAATGAGCAAAACTCTGCATGCCGGTAAAAGTTCATATGCCGGCGTACTTTCAGCATATCTGGCCCGTGCTGGTTTTACTGGTGCGACAAAGATATTGGAAGGAGAAAAAGGCTTTTGCCGGGCTATGGTCACAGAGCCGCATTTGGAAAAATTGACGGATGGGCTGAATGATGGTATATATAAGATTGATAATAATTCGTTCAAACCTTATGCCTGCTGTAAACATTCTCATGCCGCGCTGTATGCGATGCAGGTGCTGCGTACTGAGCATGGATTGAAGCCTGATGATGTTGAAGCGATAGAGATTTTAGTCAATGAGATCACTGATTTTCTGATCAATAATCCTCAACCTGAAAATCCGTATGGCTGCAAGTTCAGTATCCAATATTGTGTTGCCGGGATGCTCAAATACGGCGATATGGGTGTTGATCGCTTCCTGACGGAAGTTATTGGTGATGCTGAAGTCCGTAGCTTGATGGCGAAGACCAAGGTCATGCGTGATGCTGCGATCGAGGCGGTACATGCTGCTGATGCTGCAAAACTGGCATCAAAGCTTATCGTTCGCTGTAAAGATGGGCGAGTATTGGAGTTACAGGTAGATTTTCCGAAAGGAGATCCGCCTAATCCGATGAGCTGGGATGAAAGTGTTGCAAAATTTATGTCTTTGGCTGCTCCTGTTTACGGCGAAGAAAAAACAGCCAAGCTGTGCGGGCTTATCGATAATCTGGAAGCAAGCGCAGATTTTGCAGCAGACCTGGCTGAATGTCTGGCATAAGACGGCGTTAAGGAGGAACTCCCTGTGGTTGAAGCGGAAAAGATCAAAGCAAAGGTCAGCGAAATTTATTCGCATAATAATTTTATGCAGGAGTGCGGTATTTACATCGTAGATATGTCTTGCGGCAGCGCTACAGTTGCAGTAAAAGTAGATCCTGAGCGGCATGCTAATCTTAATGGTATGGCGCATGGAGGACTGGTTGCAACGCTGGCTGATAATGCTACAGGCATTGCAGGTGCAACGATAGGTAAAAGGGTAGTGACATCAACTATTGCTACAGATTTTATCAAAGGCGCACCGGTTGGTACGACGATCAGCGCTACTTCACGGATAACACACGCTGACGACAGATTGGTAACCATCAATATCGAAGTGCGCGATCTGGACAATGATATCCTGGTGGCTAAGGCTACAGCGGCGATGATTGTAGTGGATACATTCGCTGGGATTCCTGAAAAATGGTAATAAGAGCAGGGAGTATTATTCGGCTGTTGTGTCGTTGCAGTTAAATATTGCTGTTTGGGCATTAGCAGAAGGCAATTTTGTAAGAGTGTACAGTTTGCTGTGATTTTCTAAAAAAGGCGGCTTAAGCCGTCTTTTTTGTGTTTATTTCGATACCGAAAGTAGTATTTTTGAGACCTTGTTTAAATATTGCAAAAGAAAGTTTTCTACCAAATATGGTTGCATGTGCAAAATAAAACACAACATCTAGTAATTTTTGGCTTTACATTAACAATGCGCTGTGCTATGATGATAATGTAAATTTTACGCATAAATAATAATTTTTGTTTGGCGTTAACGATAAGAAATTATGAAAGAAGGCGTCAGTTATGAAAGTAATCAAACGTGATGGCAGTACTGCCGATTTTGACAGCAGCAAGATTATAGTTGCTATCCAGAAAGCCAATCAGGTAGTCGAACCGGAAGACCGTATCGATCAGGAACGTATCGAAGCTATCGCTCATTATGTGGAAAGTAAAAACCGCATGCGTCTTTTGGTTGAAGATATACAGGATATGGTAGAGCATCAGCTTATGGACGAGGGGAAATTCAACCTGGCCAAGTCTTATATTATTTACCGCTATACTCGCGCTTTGGTGCGTAAGGCTAACACGACTGATGAATCCATTTTATCTCTGATCCGTAACAGTAATAAAGATGTTATGGAGGAAAACTCTAATAAAAATGCTGTTATGGCTTCTACTCAGCGCGATCTGATTGCCGGCGAGGTTTCCAAGGACCTGACCCGCCGTCTGATCCTGCCGGAGAAGATTTCTAAAGCCCATGATGAGGGCGCTATCCATTTTCACGATGCTGATTACTTCGTACAGCCTATTTTCAACTGTTGCCTGATCAATGTTGGCGATATGCTGGATAACGGCACTGTAATGAACGGTAAACTGATTGAAAGCCCGAAAAGTTTTCAGGTGGCTTGTACAGTAATGACTCAGATCATCGCTTCAGTAGCCAGCAGCCAGTATGGTGGGCAGTCTGTCGATATTCGTCATTTAGGCAAATATCTGCGCCGCAGCTATGAAAAATTCAAACTGACGATCAAAGCTGAGGTCGGTGACAGTGTTGCTGATGAAGTTGTAGAGCGCCTTACAAAAAGACGTTTGCAGGATGAGCTGCGCAGCGGTGTGCAGACAATTCAATACCAGATTAATACTTTGATGACAACAAACGGACAATCTCCGTTTGTCACTATCTTCCTTAATCTGCAGGCGGACGATGAATATCTGGAAGAAAATGCAATGATAGTAGAAGAGATTTTGCGGCAACGGTTGGAAGGCATTAAAAATGATAAAGGCGTTTTTGTAACGCCTGCTTTCCCGAAGCTGGTTTATGTGCTTGATGAACATAACTGCCTGAAGGGCGGTAAGTATGATTATATTACTAAGCTGGCTGTAAAATGCAGCGCTAAACGTTTATATCCTGACTATATCTCTGCTAAAAAAATGCGTGAGAATTATGAAGGAAATGTTTTCGCACCGATGGGCTGCCGTAGTTTTTTGGCTGCCTGGAAGGATGACGAAGGTAATTACAAATTCGAAGGCCGTTTCAATCAGGGTGTCGTATCTTTGAATTTGCCTCAGGTGGCTATTTTGGCACATGGCGACGAAGAAAAATTCTGGCCATTGCTGGATGAACGCTTACAGCTTTGTTATGAAGCTTTGATGTGCCGTCATAACTCATTAAAGGGTATTCGCAGTGACGTCAGTCCTGTACATTGGCAGTATGGAGCGATTGCACGCTTGGAAAAAGGCGAAGTTATTGATAAATATCTGGAAAAAGGCTATTCTACTATTTCACTCGGTTATATTGGTTTGTACGAAATGACTAAGTTAATGAAAGATGTCAGCCACACAACACCTGAAGGGGAAGAATTTGCTTTGCGCGTGATGAAATATCTGCGTGCTGCCTGTGATAAATGGAAAAAAGAAACAGGGTTAGGTTTTGCCTTATATGGTACGCCTGCTGAATCATTGTGCTATCGTTTTGCCCGTATTGACAAAGAACGGTTTGGTACTATTGCCGATGTAACGGATAAAGGCTATTATACTAATTCTTACCACGTAGATGTTCGTGAGGATATCGACGCCTTTAGTAAATTCAATTTTGAAAGCCAGTTCCAGCGTATTTCTTCGGGCGGCGCTATTTCCTATGTCGAAATTCCTAATATGCGCCATAACCTGGAAGCAATGGAAGATGTTGTTCGCTTTATTTATGACAATATTCAATATGCTGAATTTAATACTAAATCAGATTACTGCCATGTGTGCGGGTTTGATGGTGAGATTATCATAAACGATGATTTGGAATGGGAGTGCCCTAACTGCGGTAATAAAAATCAGACTTTAATGAATGTTACTCGCCGTACTTGTGGCTATTTAGGTGAAAATTTCTGGAACGTGGGTAAGACTAAAGAAATCAAATCCCGCGTCCTGCATCTGTAAGCGGGAGGCGTTATAAATGAATTACGCTACGATAAAGACCCATGATACCGCCAATGGGCCGGGAGTGCGTGTGTCGCTGTTCGTCAGCGGCTGCACTCACCAGTGCAAAGGGTGTTTTAACCCGGAAGCATGGGACTTTAATTATGGTGCTCCTTTTACAGAAACAGAGGAAGATACAATCGTCAGAGGATTGGAGCCCTGGTTTATCCGCGGGCTTTCGCTTTTGGGCGGCGAGCCTTTTGAGCCGTCTAATCAACAGGCACTTTTGCCGTTGCTGCGTAAGGTACGTAAGTCTTATCCTGAAAAAACGATCTGGTGTTATACCGGGTATGATTTTGAACAGGATCTTCTTACGGGTCGTTTATGTGATTGGCCGGTTACTGAGGAGATGCTTTCTTATATAGACGTTTTAGTAGACGGCGAATTTAAGCTCGATTTAAAAAATCCCAATCTGCGTTTTCGAGGCAGTTCTAACCAGCGCGTTATTGATTTAAAAAAATCGCTGTATGGTGATGAACTGGTTTTATGGTCAGAAGCTTATTAAAATTAAAACCCCTTCCACATATAATAATATGGGAGGGGTTTTTTGTATGATATCGTAACTAAATAATTAAAATATATAATTTGCGTAGCTTGTCTCTTCAATTAAATCGCTTTATAATATTATCAATAGATAATAATTTTGGTTTTGATGTGGAGTGAAGTGCATGTTAAATGTGTTTAAAAATAAATTTTCACAGATTCACAAGCAAAGTAAAGAAGCGAAAGAACTTTTGCGTTTTATCGGACCTGGTATTTTGGTAACGGTGGGATTTATCGATCCAGGAAACTGGGCTGCTAATTTGGCGGCCGGCGCCGATTACGGGTATGCTTTGCTGTGGGTCGTAACGTTATCAACTCTGATGTTGATTTTGCTGCAGCATAATGTAGCTCATCTGGGCATCGTCACAGGTGAATGTTTATCGGAAGCAGCAACAAGATTTTTACCTAAGCGTATTTCACGTCCAATTCTGGTTACTGCTATTATGGCGGCGCAGGCAACTGCTTTAGCTGAAATTTTGGGTGCGGCGATTGCACTTAATATGTTGTTTGGCATTCCAATTATGGCTGGTGCTGTGATTACCGCTGTCGTTTGCACGCTGATGTTGTGGACAAATTCCTACAGTCGTTTGGAAACATGGATAGCGGGTTTTGTTTCTGTTATTGCTATGTCTTATTTATTTGAAATTTCAATGGTACATGTTGATTGGCCGCAGGCCGTTGTCAGCTGGACTGTGCCTAATATTCCAGCAGGCTCGATGCTGGTGGTAATGAGTATTTTAGGTGCTGTAATTATGCCGCATAATTTATTTTTGCATTCTGAAATTATTCAAAGCAGGCATTGGAACCTGGAAGATAAGGCATTGATGGAAAAACAGCTGCGTTTTGAATTTGTCGATACTTTATTTTCTATGAGTATCGGCTGGGCGATCAACAGTGCCATGATTTTGCTGGCCGCTGCAACATTTTTTGTTCATGGAGTTAGTGTCAGTGAATTACAGCAGGCTCAGGAGCTGCTGGTGCCGCTTTTAGGTGAGAATGCAGCACATATTTTTGCAATAGCACTGCTTTTTGCAGGGATTGCTTCTACAACAACGGCGGGTATGGCAGGTGTTACTATTTTTTCAGGTATGTTCGGTGAATCTTACGATATGAAGGATATCCATTCACGTGTTGGTTTGCTGCTGACCTTTGTTCCTGCTGTTATCGTTTTATATTTCATCAATGATCCCTTCTGGGGATTGATCGTCAGCCAGATGCTGCTTAGTGTGCAGCTTCCGTTGACTGTATTTATGCAGATTTGGCTCACTTCTTCACCAAAAGTAATGGGGACTTATGCTAATAAGCCTTTTACTAAAGGTCTGCTTTATGCGGTAGGAATTATTGTTACAGCACTCAATTTGTATCTTTTATATGTTAGTTTGCAATAAAATAATGATGCGGTATGAATTAAAACGGTTCAGCTTAGCTGAACCGTTTTAATTGTTAATCTGTCAGTTTTTATTGCCCAGCTGCTCCAGCATGGTAGCAACGCTGAACGGTTTATTTTCCAGTAAGGCATCTATGCGCATAGTAATCAACGGATGCTGGCTAAGTCTGCGCGCTGTGATAAGTGCCGCCCGCAATGCTGGTGTAAGCTGTTCGTGTCCCCATTCTTCAAGAATGATAGAAGCAGCGCCGCGCGGCCAATCGTAAATAGAGGTCAAAGCGGCTGTGACTATAGGAACTCCGGTACCAGGGTGCGTTTCCAGGTATTTCAGCGGGATCAAAAGAGCTGTTTCTGATTGTGTATAGGTATTGATGTTTTTTTCGATAAAAGTCAATACTTTCTGGGGACGTTCATCGTTTTCAAAGCCTAGAAGATAAGGAAACAAAGCACTTTCCAGAGGGTGCTGCTTAAGATAATCGAAAAGACGTTCCCATATATCAATATCCAGTTCAAAGGCAAATTCAGCAGTAGTGTAATTTACGCTGCCATCTTCTTTGAATAATTGTGCTTGCACTTCCTCATACCAGTCGCGGCTGTAAATCAGTTTTTCACAGCGGCTTACCAGTTCGTGGCTGGCGTTAGAAGGTAATGCTGCCCAGTTACTGTCGGTGATAAGCTTTTGCAGTCCAATGGAAATGTTTATTATTCCGATCAGGTCAGCAGGAGTTTTATCATATCGTTCAGCATGGCGCAGAAGCTCGCTGATCAGAGTCTTAGAATCGATACCGCTGATATCAATATAAGTTGGATCACTGTTTCCAATATAGTAACGGTCAAGCATCATAATAAAATTATTAATGATCAAAAGACAGCCACGGTAAGTTTTATAGTCCAGCTGCTCTTTATGCAAATGGTGTAATAACTGTCCCTTACGCATTACTACCAGACAAATCGGAGCATAATCGATTTCGATTTCACAACCGTGCCGAAGCAGCCAAATTTCTTCTTCTTCTGTAGTGCATTCAAGATCATAGAGGGTGAATATACGTCCCCAGCCTCTGGTAGAGCGAACAAGTTTCCATAGCTCGTCCTGTGGTGCAATATTATTGATACGGTAGGCAAAGGTAAGGAAAAAAGTGAATTCTTCACAGCGGCAAAGATCGACTAAATCATCCCAAAGGTTTTCGGAATGTTCTTTGCGCAGCTTCTCCAGTCCAAAGACTGCTAAGATGACGATTGCATATTTAACAAGCTCACGTTTATGCGCTGTATACAGCCAGTCTTCGGCTAAAGCAAGCAGTGGTTCGGGAACTTCGTCTTCTGACAGCAGTTCTACAAGCGGATCGCAAACACTGACACATAAAATTTTTATCAATGCTTCTTCAAGAACCGCTTTTGCAGTAGCAGAAGGTTCATCAGCATAAGCCAGCAGCATACTGCAGACGGCTTCAGCACCTGGCAAGTCAGGCGGCATTTCGGCAGTATATATATAGGCATCATCGCTTCCTAATGGCCGTGGTAATGACGGAGTCGGATCATCTATCAAGGCACCTCCTTGATAGATGCCATTTTCATCTAGCTGATCCATTACATAAGCAAAAATACTGTGTTCATTTTTATCCATAAAGTTCATCCCTTAATTTTAAAATTATGCCTATTATACCATATAAGGCTATTCTTGACAGAAAAAAATACCCTGCCTGAGCAGGGTATTTTGCTGTTTATTTTAGAATGTTACGGGTTCACCGTAATAAGCACAGGTCAGAACCTTCTTCATACCTTCAGCATCAATTTTTCTCGGATTAGAACCAGTGCAGGGATCAAATACTGCATTGGCGGCGATTTCATCTATATGTTGTTTGAATAATTCTTCGCTGACGCCGTTTTCTTTATAGGTTTGGGCTATACCAAGTTTTTTGTTCAATTCTTTGATTGAATCGATAAGTGCATCAGTCAGCTGTTTATCTGTATTACCGGTAAGTCCCAGCATACGCGCTATAGTTGCATATCTGTCAGCACAAACTTTGGCATTATATTGGATAACAGACGGTAGCAGGATCGCATTACAGCAGCCGTGCGGGATATCGAACATCGCACCGGTTTTATGGGCCAGGCTGTGGGCTATACCTAAAAGTGCATTCGAGAAAGCCATCCCAGCCAGGCATTGAGCAATATGCATTTTGCCTCGTGCATCTTTATCACCATAATAGCTGTCAATCAAACTGTCATAAATATCACTAATAGCTTTAAGTGCCAGCGGGTCAGAGAAATCGCTGCGTGCAGACGCGACATAAGCTTCGATTGCATGGGTCAAAGCATCCATACCTGTATGAGCAGTCAAAGTTTTCGGCATGCTCAGAGGGATATCGGTATCCAAAATAGCAATGTCCGGCGTGATTTCAAAATCTGCCAGCGGATATTTTATATTAGTAGAGTAATCAGTAATGACCGAGAACGCAGTTACTTCTGTTGCCGTACCGCTTGTAGAAGGAATTGCTACGAAAATAGCCTTATTCCTGAGTTTGGGTATATTGAAAGGTTTCTTGATTTCTTCAAAGGTTGCTTCGGGGTGCTCGTAAAAGACCCACATGGCTTTCGCCGCATCTATAGGTGAACCGCCGCCGATAGCGACGATAACGTCAGGAAGGAATTTGCGCATGGCTGCGGCACCTTTAAAGACGGTCTCGATAGACGGATCTGGTTCGATTCCTTCGAAAAGCTGGGTTTCCACACCGATTTCATGCAGGATATCTTCGACCTTCTGCAAAAAACCGCCCCGTTTCATAGAACTGCCACCGGTGAGGATCATTGCCTTTTTGTAGCCTTTCAGATTTTTTAATTCGTCGATTGCACCCGAGCCATAATAAATGTCACGTGGTAAAGTAAATCGTGCCATAGCTTGACACCTCCTAAAATAATTTGCCTTGATACTTTCATTATAACATTTTAACTAAATTCTACAAGGATAGTAGGAATATAAAAAGTTAAATAATTGTAAATTTAAGGAAACATTTAGTAAATGGAGTTGGGAACCCAAATGGCTATAAATTGAGGAAAGTTTTAAAACTTTGAATAAAGTGCCGTGATACGGGAATTTCCTTTTCCAGGCAGTTTTCAACGGTCAGTATATAAGTGTCATTGAACCAGGGAATGATTTCGCGCACTTTATTCATATTGACAATATAGCTTTTGTGAGTTCTCAAAAAACCGCAGGGACGTAGTTTTTCTTCCAAAGTTTTTAAAGGCAGGTTTGATTCCAGAATACCTTTATTGGTATAGATCAGTATTTTTTTACTGGTATCTGTTTTGATAAGATAAATTTCTTCTTTGGGATTAAAGACTAAAAGTTTATTGTTGTTCCAAATAGAGAGCTTGATAGGAAAATTACAGCGGGATGGCAACTGCTGCTGAGATTGATTTTGCAAAACTTTTTGCAATTTTATAACAGTTGCCCGCAGGCGTGTCTTAGTATAGGGCTTAAGAATGTAATCGAAAGCTTCAAGTTCGAAGGCTCGTACTGCGAATTGATCGAAGCCTGTGGAAAAAATTATTTTCGGAGGGTTGGGCAAAGTTTTAAGTTTCTCGCCAACGGCCAGTCCGTCTAATACTGGCATTTCAATATCTAAAAAAACAGCGTCAGCAGTATTGTTTGAAAAATAATCAAGTACTGCCTCTCCATGTTCACATTCAGCAATGATCTCCAAATTGCTGTTAGTTTCCAGTAAGGCTCGCAGTTCTTGGCGGGACGGAAATTCATCATCTGCGATAACTATTTTTAGCATTTCAATCCTCCTCTTGCTTTGGTATTTTAAAACTGACGGTAGTACCTGTACCATATGTGCTGTCTATATGAAGACCGTTGTCCGGGCCGTAAATTGCCATTAGACGTTTATGTATATTAGTCAGGCCAATGGATTTACGGCCAGGGATATCAAGAAGCAGCGAAGCCAGTTTTACTTCAGGAATGCCAATGCCATCGTCATGCACGGATATAAAAAAATATTCTGTATCTTGGCTGACTGTTATAGTGATAGTGCCGCCATCTAATTTTGACCGTAGACCATGTTTGACAGAATTTTCAATTATTGGCTGTAAAATCAGGGCTGGAACCTTAAAAAAGGCTGTGTCATCAATTTCATAATTTATTTTTAGTTTGTCGCCGAAACGTGCTATTTCAATATTAATATAGGCATTGATGTGCTGCAGTTCCTGCCGCAGGGAAATTAATGTATTTGGATCAGCAAGGTTTTGGCGGTAATAATCAGCCAGATAATTGATAAGTTTTTTAGCTGTCTGAGGCTGTATGCTGCAATAATAGCTGATCGTATTTAGGGCATTGAATAAAAAATGCGGATTGATCTGCGCCTGTAGAGCTTTTATTTCAGCATTGGCCAGAAGTTTAGTACGTTCTTTGATCTGATTGATTTCGATATGCGTAGAAAGCATTGTTGCGATACCTTCAGCCAGCTTTGTTTCAAAGGCAGTCATTTTTTCTGCAACTATATGTCCCACACAAAGATAACCAATCGTGGCAGTATCGTTTGCCAGCGGCAAAGCCTGATAAGAAGTAAGTACAGTAAGCTTTTTATTGTTCAGGCAAAATTTTTCTGATAGCAGTGTTTCCAGGTCTCTCTGCAGGTAGTCAAGAAATGGCTGTTCTTGTTCACAGGCTGCGTAGCCAAGCAGCTGATAGTTAGAGGTAATACAGACAACGTCAAAGGATTTGACGTTTTGCAGGATGCTTTCCGTAATTTTTTGGGCGGCATTTTGATCGAAACCATTCTGCAAAATAGAAATTGAACTATTAGTAACATTCAGTGCAATTTTTGCCGCCAGCCCTTCAAGAATATCCTTCTGTTTATAACTGTCCATGATAAGACCGATAAAACAACCGGTACCTAAAGCTGTCGTGATCATTACCTGGAGAGCACAATCTTCAATTGATGGTGTAAATGTGTGGGGATAACAAAATAAGGCGAGTAAAATGATATGGCTGGAAGCGAAAATAAAACTTACGCCGATAGCGTGAGGCAGCAGTTCTTTTTTTTGTTTGAACCAGTGTGATAAAAGTCCTGCCAGTAGCCCTTCTACTAGGAAAAAGCAGCCGCTCACGAGAGCAGCTTTGGTATGGATAAACAAAACATAGTGAACAGAGATGAGCAGACTTGTACAGAAACCGATTAAAGGACCGCTGACTAGACCAGCTACGATAATAAAGATGGAACTGGTGTTGATAAGCCAGCTTTCGCCATATAAAGACCAGTAAGTATTGAGGATGCCTAGCAACGAAAAAAACGCAATAATATGTAGCTTGTTTTTTAACGAATAATTTTGTTGAAATAAGGTTGTTTGAAAAAACACGGTTCGGCTGCAGATAAAGAAAATAATTAAAAATACTGCTAGTCCAAACCATAAATGACTCATTGTTTGGTAAAGAAAGTTCAGCATGAATTGCTCCTTATAAAGGCAAAATCATGCATCTTATTGCAGATTTTGTCATCTTGAGTTCATTTTTATCCTAAAAGTTGCATTTTATGTTATTTTAAATTTAGGAAATTGGTTGAACTTATCAGATTAAGTTCATTATATAAAAATTTAGTTATACATACAAGAAATGCATCCCGTCTATTATAGAAGGGGGATAGTAGCTAATAAGCGCGAAAGGAGAAATTTATTATGGATTTGAAAACGTGTCTTTATGTTGGGTTTGCTCTTTATACGATATTTGTTATTTATGTGGGTTTTATTGGCTCTAAAAAAATAAAAGGGTTAAGTGATTTTGCGGTTGCCAGCGAAAGTATGGGACCGATATCATTAGGATTGGCTTTTGCCGCCTCTTTCTTTAGTGCTGCTACTTTTCTGGGGTATGTCGGATACGCTTACGCCTGGGGGGCTTCCGCTTTATGGATATTTTTAGCTATTTTTGGCGGGTCTACATTAGGGTTTATCGTTATTGCAAAAGGTGTGCGTGACAGTAATACTAAAATTAAAGCTTTATCATTGCCGGACTGGCTGGGAGAAATGTATAAAAGTGACTTTTTGAGGGCGTTGGTTTCTATTATCGTTATGATTCAGATGTTTTATGTGGCTGGTCAATTATCGGCAGGCGGTACGCTTTTATCAGGCCTTTTGGATATTGATTACAGTACTGCCGTTATTGCGGTAACTGTAGTTACTATTGTTTATGTCACTTTAGGTGGTTTGTTTGCGGATGTTTATACAAGTATTGGTCAGACTTGTTTGATGATGTTTGCTGGTGTGATTGTTTTCTTGTCAGGATTCTTTTTCTTCAAGGGCGGCATTACAGAAGTCAGTACGATCATTGCTGCGCGTGATCCACTGTTGACTGCGGTCATTAATCCTAAATCATTACATATGTACAGCTACGCTACTGTTTTCGGTGTTATTTTGATTGAATTTGCTTTTTCTGGACAACCGCAGCTGCTGACAAAAATTTTAGCATTAAAAGATCCTAAAGATATGAAAAAAATGATCTGGACTTGGATTGTTGCCTCATTCTGCTGTATGTTGGTAATTTTTGGCGGTTTGTATATGCTGGCACTGAATCCTGATCTGCAGCAGCCTGACTATGCGGTAGTAGAATATGTCAGAGCTTATTTTCATCCCATTATCAGCACGCTGCTTGCGGTTTCGATTGTAGCGGCATTGATGTCGACAGCCTGTGGTCTGCTTTTGGTTATGACAACCTGTATTGCTAATGATCTTTTTATTAAAACGTTGGTTAAACGTAAAATCATAAATATTCCGCAGGAAAAAGCTCAGAGGATCGCATTTATGATGACGAAGATATTGCCGGCAGTTTTTGGGATTATTTGTGTTTTGATGACACTGCATCCACCGCAATTTATGGGAGTCATGGTCTGGATTGGCATTTCTGGTGTCGCTTCAGCTACATTAGCACCGATGCTGATTGCTATTATCTGGCCTGAACGTATTAATGCTACTGCCGCTATCTGGGGAGCGATTGCAGGAGAAGCAACTTACATGGTTGTTTATCTGTTTACTAATATTGAAAAAAGCGTTATGGCAGCCGGTGCCTGGGGGTTGATCGTCAGTTTTGCGGTAATGTGGCTACTGTCTTCTAATAAAAAGAAACAGCGAATAACAGAAATGTGATCAAAAGTAAAGGATGTGATGAAAAATGTTGTGGGCAAGTCCGATGCTAACAGTTTGGGCCGTAGGTTGTGTATTGACACTTATAGTTTCATATATCCTTTTAGAAAAATGGTATTGAGGCAGGTGTAAATGATGAGGAAACCAAAAGTCGTAATTCTGGGAACTGGTGGAACTATTGCCGGTAAAGCAGGCTCTAATACAGAAATGACAGGCTATCAGGCTGGTGAAATAGGTATTCAGACCTTGATAAATGCTGTTCCGGAAATGCTTGAAGTTGCGGATGTAACTGGTGAACAGTTCTGCAATATCGGCAGTTTTGATATGATTGATGATATCTGGCTGAGATTAAGCCGTAGGGTCAGTGAACTTCTGCAACAGCCGGAAGTCGATGGTATTGTTATTACACATGGTACAGATACGCTGGAAGAAACAGCATATTTTCTAAATTTAACTGTTAAAAGTGAGAAACCGGTGGTTTTAGTTGGCGCTATGCGTCCGGCAACAGCGATGAGTGCCGATGGTCCTGTCAATCTGCTGAATGCAGTTGCTTTAGCCGGTTCGCAAGAGGCGGTTGGTAAGGGCGTATTGATTGCAATGAATGATCAAATTAATGGGGCTCGTGATGCAACTAAAACCAATACTACACATGTGGAAACATTTAAATCGTGGGAACTGGGATATTTAGGCTATTTTCAAAATGGGAAACCTATTTTCTATAAAGCAAGTCTGCGTCGGCATACGGCAGCAGCTGAGTTTGATATCAGTAAAGTAACTGCTCTGCCGCGAGTTGATATCGTCTATCTGCACGTAAACTGTGATGATATTTTAGTAAGAGCGGCAGTTTCGGCTGGGGCGCTGGGAATAGTTATTGCAGCCTTTGGTCACGGGAATCTGCATATCAATATAAAGCCTGCCCTGATCAATATTGCTCGAAGTGGTATTCCTGTAGTACGCAGTACGAGGGTCGGTAATGGTATCGTAAGCCGGAGTGCAAACGATACTGATAACAAATTTATAGCTGCGGACAGTCTTAATCCGCAGAAAGCCAGAATACTTCTGCAATTGGCGCTGCTTAGAACGAAAAGTCCAGAGGAAATTCAAAGAATGTTTGATGAATATTAAGGAATAATAGTAAAACACCGCTTGTTTAAACAAGCGGTGTTTTCTTTGTATCAGAAGAAATAAATCTTTTGAATAAGCGCAGCGTCAGGTGCCGTCCGCTCGATGCGGACGAGCGCTTGACAGGGTGGACTACTTGATGATAAAATAAAAATAATAGGAATATTTATCAAAACAATTATATAAACAAATAAGTAAAATTCTAAATAGTTGTATAAAACAATAAATATATAAGATCAGGTGCAGTAATGCTTAATAGAGAAACAGGTGTAAAACCTGTGCTGTCCCGCAGCTGTAATGCAGAGTTAGTCTTAAAATGTCACTGGGAAACTGGGAAGGCAAGACGAGCGATGAAGTAGAGCCAGAAGAACTGCCTGATTTTGACGCTATAAAATTCCTGCGATTGATGGGATTGCGCAATTATTTGACGACTTTCTGTATTTATATGCAGAAGAGCGTTTTATTTTGTTTCAATGGCAAAAGCTTTTGAATAAATGTAGAAATAATATGGGAAATGGATGTGGTTAAAGGTGAGAAGATTTGTAAAGAAAAGGTCATTGATATTTACACTGATTGGTTCAAGTTTTTTGTTTAGTGGTGTTACTGCTCATGCTGAAGAAGTTACAGAAAGTTTTACACTTGACCCTATGGTCATTACTGCTACAAGGACGGAGATGAGCGTGAAGGAAAGCCCCTCGGCTGTAGAAATTGTCAGCAGCAAAAAATTGGAAGAAACACAGGCGAAAACGTTGCGTGACGCTTTAAATTCTGCGTTGGGAGTAAACGTCTTTAATGATTTTCAGGGACGCAGTAATGTCAGTATTCGCGGCAGTGAGTCAAGGCATGTTTTAATTATGGTAGACGGTAAGCGTTTGGGTGGAGAACTTTCCTATAATTCCGCTAATGCCTGGGACGTTGATCGTATTCGCATGGAGGATGTGGAACGTGTAGAAATTATCAGAGGTCCAGCCGGAGCTTTGTATGGCAGTGATGCTATGGCGGGGGTTATCAATGTAATTACAAAAACTCCGGAAAAAAATGCCGGTAGTATCAATTATGAATATGGCTGGTATGAAAATGGTAAAGGTGCTGGCTACAAGTCTAATGTTTATCTGCAGGGGGTTGAAAAAAATGTATCCTATAAGTTAAATGCTGGCTTGAATAATAATAGGCCTTATATGGATCCAGCAGGCAGCGGAGATGAAATGAATTTTTATGGAAAGGAACAACCGATATCTTTAAGTGTAGGTTATAAGTTTGATAATGGAAATCAATTATCTGCCGATTTCAGCAGGATTAAAGAGGATAATCAGAAGGGTAGTTCATCTGTAACAGTTATGAGGCCGGGTGAAGTCTGGCAAAATAAAAAATCTACTATTTATAATGATAACAAACGTACAGATTATTCACTGACCTATAAAGGTGATGATGAAAAGCAAAGCTGGATTATCAGAGCTTATCAATCGGTTTATGATAAACGTTATACAAGTCAGGATGTTACGCAAATGTTTACGGGCGGCAAACCTGGAACAATAACTGTTAAAGATCCTAAGATTGATACTGTAAAAAGGACCTTGAGTGTTATTGAAGGTCACGATTCATGGCATATGGGAGATAAACATTATTTAACGGCAGGGCTGGAGTATCGCCGGGATAACAGTGAAGGGACCAGATTAAAGAAGAAAGGTACTCCTGTAGCTGGAGGCAGTGCATATAATGCTTACGATGAAGCGGCTATTAATTATACTGCCGTATATGTTCAGGATGAATTTAAGCCTGATGAAAAATGGTTGATTATTCCTTCTGTACGTTATGATTACAGTGATAAATTTGGCAGTGAAATAACAAGCCGTTTGGCAACTACTTATAATGCGGCTAAAGACATACGTGTGAAGGCTGTTATCGGTCAAGGGTATAAAACTCCTACAGTTAATGAGTTGTACCATTTTTGGGAGATGTACGCTGCTAATCCGGGTGGCTCAGGACAGTTTTTTGAGGGTAATCCAGATTTGCAACCGGAAAAATCTTTAAGTTATGAATTAGCTGTGGAGAAGGACTGGGGAGATAAAACTACAGCTCATTTAGGAATTTTCCGCAATGACGTTAAGGATTTGATAAGTTCATACTGGACAGGCAGATTTACTGATGATGATCCCAATAGCTATCCGGGACTTGGTAGAGATCAGGTTATGACTTATCGGAATGTACCAAAGGCAACATTACAGGGTGTAGAATTTTATGGTTCGCATGAATTAGGGAAAAATATTTTTATGAATTTTGGTTATACTTATTTAGAGGCTAAAGATAAGACAGGCGGAACGCGTTTAACTGATCGTGCTAAGCATCAGTTAACTTTTGGGGTATCTTATCAACCGCAAAATATTTATGCCTGGGATTGCAGTTTTGATATTGTTTCTAATCTAAATTATTATTATCACAACGCAGATAAGAGTACAATGGGGAATTCTGTATATTCTACTAAGAATTTTACTATTGCTAATATTATGGCATCAAAGCACCTTACTAAAGATGCCAAGATTTATTTGGGGATCGATAACATAAGTAATCATAGGAATTTTGGCGCTTATGCTGATGGAAATTTAGGACGTTTGTATAGAGTTGGTATGGAATATAAATTTTAATACATAGTAGAAATATCTAGCGGGCTTAATGCCTGCTAGATATTTTAAATGGAGTTATGATATGAAAAAAATAATTTTAATGCTGTGCTTGTTGGCAGTTTCAGTAACTATGTATGGCTGCACTTCAAAAGAAATTCATAAAGATAGCGGGTTGATGAAAATAACGGACGATAATGGCAGGCAGGTTGCTTTTTCCAAAAAGCCTGAAAGGATCGTAGTTCTGTCACCTTCTTTTTTAGAACTTTTGGAAGTTTTAGATGGAAATGTTGTAGGACGGGCGGAATCCACAATTGTCAGGACTCCTGATTTTGCTAAAAATGCTGCTGTTGTTGGCTTTATTTTTAATATTAATACTGAAAAAGTAGTAGAATTGAAGCCTGATTTGATTGTCGCTTATAAGGGGATGCATGAAAAATACATCCAACTTTTTGAAGCAAATGGTATTCCTGTAGTAGTTTTAAATTTAAAAACTTATGAAGATGTCAAACATAGTATAAAAATTTTAGGTGAACTGACTGGTCAGAAAGAGAAAGGGCTAAAAATTGCATCAGAGCTTGACAAAAAAGTACAGAATACAGTTAAGCAGCTTCCTAAAAATACTAAAAGGGTTGCTATTTTACACAGCAGCGCACAAAATGTGACATTAGAGAAGGAAAATAGTATTGCTGGCTGTGTTGCCAAGTTATTGCAACTACATAATATTGTTCAAGACATTCAGAGTGTAACTGCTCCAACTGGTGAACAGATGTCTGATAAAGCTCCTTATAATCTGGAATTCTTAATAGAAAAAGACCCGGAAATAATTTTCATTACCTCAATGGGAGATAAAAACGATATTGAAGTGCGTTTGCAAAATGACGTTATGAGCAGTCCTGCCTGGGAATCAATAACGGCAGTAAAAAATAATGCAGTATATTATTTGCCGGATGAATTATTTCTTTTGAATCCAGGACTTAGATACTCTCAGGCTGTAGAATATATGGCATCGAAGCTGCAGGAATAAGGCTAAAAAATTATTTTGGCAAGATTTTGAATTATGGTTTATAATGATAACATAAGTAAGCAAAGGCTAACTTTATGGAACAGTGTTATTTCAGCAAACGTAATATGAAAGGAATGAAAATTTATGAAAGATTTTTTGATTATTTATTCCAGTAAAACCGGCAATACAGAGAAAGTTGCAAAGAAATTTTATGAAGTGGCAGGAGAACGCTGTGACCTTGCTGCTGTGAAGCAGGTGCCGGCAGTAGATGATTATAAGGTTATTTTTGCTGGTTATTGGGTCGATAAAGGTGAACCCGATAAGGATATGCAGGAGTTTTTGCAGACTTTGGATAATAAAAAAGTCGTACTTTTTCAAACGTTGGGAGCAGAAGCTTACTCTGAGCACGGGATCAGTTCATTAGCCAATGCCGGCAGATATTTAAGCACCGGCTGTAAAGTAGTAGGCACTTTATCTATTCGCGGTGCGATTGATCCGAAGCTGATCGAAACAATGATGAAGATGCCTGAAGGACATCCGCATGCACCTACGGAAGAAAGTAAAAAACGGTGGAAGGACGCAAGTACTCATCCTGATGAAGCAGATTTGCAAGCTGCAGGAGAGTATATACAAAAATTTATCACTTTTTATGACAGGTTTTATAAATAAAATTTGTATGGATTTTTAGAAAATACTGGGTAATTTTAAAAATGAAAAAAATAGACAAAATCACCACGCTGGGCAAAATGATGCTTAAAGACAAAATAACTAGTTCCTGGGATAAATTACTGACAGAGAAACCGCAAGGTGACTTAATGGTTTTTTATAAAAAGAGGCTGGAGCACTTTTGGCGTCTGCCGGATTTAGAAAAAATTATCGGCAAAGAGAAGGCTGCAAGCGCATATGCGGCAATGGAAGAAGTTGATGTTTTATTTGAAGATAAAGGCATCAAACCGCTGCCGCCGCCTCTGGGACAGAATGCTTTCAAGAAGCTTTTGCGTGAAGCTTCCAGCAGCAGGCCTATAGCAGCTTATATCCATATTCCTTTTTGCAAGATCAGATGCACTTATTGTAGCTTTTTTAAACAGGGTTCTTCAATAAAAGCAGAAGCAGAATATGTAACCAAGCTTTTGACAGAGCTGGAACAGATGCGTAATATGCATTATTTGAAAACTGCGGAAATCCAAGCGGTCTTTCTTGGCGGCGGGACTCCTGGAACCTTGACGAAAGAACAGCTCAGCAGTATTTTGCAGAAGGTACGCCAAGTGCTTCCTTTAAGTTCTGATTGTGAAATTACGGTTGAGAGCAGTATTTATGATATGGACGAAGAGAAACTTGCTGCTTGCATCGAAAATGGTGCAAACAGATTTAGCTTTGGGGTGCAAACTTTTGCTACGGATCTGCGCCGACAACTGGGGCGTCCTGATACCTGCGAAGAAGTTGTGCGTAAATTGAAGCTTTTTGCTGCGACGGGTACAAAGGTTATCATTGACCTGATTTATGGTTTACCGGGGCAGACAAAAGAATTGCTGCAGCGAGATTTACAGTTTTATCTGGATTGCGGTCTTAGTGGTGTCGATTTGTATAAACTGCAGATTTTTCCTGGGACGCCGCTGGGCAATCAATTTAAAGCTGATCAGAGTAATTTCC
>ENA-OPCL01000326-OPCL01000326.1-human-gut-metagenome-genome-assembly--contig:-NODE-326-length-42084-cov-2.565824_pt1 | contig 42084 bp, 35 predicted proteins | sample MGYA00241251_ERZ501482 | MGnify/ENA primary metagenome ERZ501482 (study PRJEB25962, sample SAMEA2042581) | human gut metagenome | biome: human gut; feature: human-associated habitat; material: faeces... | reverse complement strand
CGCAACCTCAAACTTTATGGGAGCTAACTGCCAAGTTCTACTTTTGGATCAATATGTTTTGCTCATCTCTATAATATTCTAGTCTAATATCTTATAAAACCCAATATCTACTTATATGATTTTATAATTTATCTTTAACTGTTAATGACCTCTTTTCTATTTGTGATAGGGTTCTCCCGACATGATCCGGTATCCACGGTAAATTTGCTCTAGCAGGATTACACGCATCAGCTGGTGCGGAAATGTCATTTTTGAAAAACTAAGTGCATAATCCGATTTTTCCAGAACTGCCTTCCCGATCCCTATGGATCCGCCAATCACAAAAATAATGTGACTGGTTCCCTGAATGCCAAGTTTTTCAATTTTCTCTGAAAATTCTTCGGAGGTCAGCTGCTTTCCGCCTATCTCCAGTGTAATAAGATATGCATCCTCACGGATATATTTCAAAAGACGTTCGGCCTCTTTTTGCCGAATCATTTCCTCTGCATTTTCGCTGGCATTGTCCGGTGTCTTTTCATCCGCCACCTCAATGATCTCCAGCTTGCAGTAGCGGCTCAGTCTCTTCGTATATTCCACGATCGCATCCCGCAGATACTTTTCTTTTATTTTTCCAACCGTCAGTACGGTTATCTTCATCCTGTTCCTTCCTCTCTTTCGCTGTATCAGTCTGTACAGTTATGCTCTTTCATACATATAAAGCTCATGCAGTGCTCTTGTTGCACAGATGTATTTTGCCTGCCCTGTCATCGGATTTTCTTTCTTCGGGAACACACCGAATACCTGATCAAATTCCAGTCCCTTTGCCATATAGAAAGTCGTTACTGTCACGCCTTTTTCAAAGGTACTGCTGTCCCGGTCAATACAGTTTACCGGAAGTCCACGGTTTGAAAGCATCCTGGTCATTGTATACGCCTCGTCCATCGTCTCCGTCAGAACTGCGGCGGTCTCATATTTATCCATTCCGGCATCTGCCTCCCGGATAAGTTCATTTAACAGTTCCTCATCCGAATCAAATGTCTTTTCGGTCACTGGTTTGCCATGACGCTCCAGATATTCCAGATCCTTTTCCCCGGTAAATTTCGCTGCATACTCTGCGATTTCAATGGTATTCCGGTAACTTTTATTCATGATGATCTTGCGGATCGTACGTCCGAAAATCTTTGGCAGGAATGTCAGTACATCCTGCATCTGACTGTCCAGTGTCTGCGCCCGGTCGCCAAGGATCGTCATCCGGCAGGAAAACAACCGGGACAGTACCACGTACTGCAAATATGAATAATCCTGCATCTCGTCGATCACCAGATGCTTGATATGCTTATGTCTGGTTCCTCCAAGCATCCGGTATTTGAGATAAAGTACCGGAAATACGTCTTCATACTGGAGTTTTCTGTTCTCATACGGAATTTTTGCCAGTGTCTCATACCCTCTGTCCTCCAAAAACCAGTTATATATTTTGTAAATATCACGGGTGACATACATCCGGTTGAATTTCTCCCGGATCTCTTCTACCTCATCTTCCGGAAGATTCCGGTTATACAATGTCTCGTATTCATCCACCAGATATTCCATCACCGCATCCATTCTTGCAAGGATCGGAATATCCTGAAATTTGAAATAGAACAAATGGATCAGCTCCTCTTCGGTTTTTTCCAGAGTACGGATCTTAACCGGCTTAAAATCCATCAGCTGATCTTCCAGAACTGCCAGAAAGCCTTCCATCTCTCCGACAAATCCGGCAGACTGCTTCTTCAAATAGCTCTCCCGGATTCCCATCTCCGGAAAATGGATCAGCTTCTCCAGATAATCATAACGGTCCTCACAGTCCGATACGATTCCTTTCAATTCTCTGTACGCAAACAGATCAAAACTCATCTCCTGGATATTTTCTTCTCCAAGCTCTGGCAGAATGTGGGAAATATAATCCGCAAATACGCTGTTCGGTGAAAGGATCAGGATATCCGATGCTTTTAAATTTTTCCTGTCGTGATACAAAAGATATGCAATCCGGTGCAGTGCAACGGAGGTTTTCCCACTTCCTGCGGCTCCCTGAATGACCAGAACTTTGTCCTTTACATTCCGAATGATCTCATTCTGTTCTTTCTGGATAGTACGGACAATATTCTTCAGTTGTACATCCCCGTTACTTCCAAGCTCCTGTTTCAGGATCTCATCATCAATCTTGGTGTCACTTTCAAATGCATAAACCATCTTCCCTTTCTTGATCTTATACTGCCATTTGGAAGTAATCTCCCCTTCAATGGTTCCTCCCGGTGCTTCATAAGAAGCCTGTCCTCTGTCATAATCATAAAAAAGACCGCTCACTGGCGCCCTCCAGTCGTAGATCAGTGGCGTCATTCCTGCCTTAGGCGCAAAATTGCCGATTCCGATGTAAAAACTTTCGCTTTCTTCTTCCCCCTCAAAGAGAAAATCCACTCTTCCGAAATATGGGGAGTCGATCATTTTCTTAAGGCGCTGTTTTTTCATCAGACGTTCATTGTTCGCATTAACTTCTCCGAGAAGTGCCTGCTGATTATCATAATTTTCATAACCATACTCATCCATCTCCGTATAGTTTTCCCAATAATAATCATGCATGCTCTCAATCTGTTTTTCTCCTTCAAGAAACAATGCGTTGATCTCGGTAATGCGTGTCTTCAGTTTCTCTTCAACCTCTTCCAGAAACCGAATCTCACTGTTCATTGCGTCGTTATTACTCATATTCAAACCCTCTCATGATTACATCTTCCGATGATTTGTGCAATCTCTTCCGGCATCTTTGCAATGTAATCTGCACCGGCACTTTGAAGCTCCGCAAGATCTCCGTATCCATACAGGACACCGATCACCTGGATCCCATTCTCCTTTGCACCGTAGATATCATTATTTCTGTCACCGACCATAACGACCTGATCGTAATTCTTCCTTTCCACGCCCAGGTTATCCAACGCATACCGGATCACATCTGCCTTCCGGATCAGAGAGCCATCCATCGTAGCCCCGTAAATCCCTGCAAAATATTTTGCAAAGTCAAATTTGTCCGCAATCCTTTTTGCATACTCTTCCGGTTTGGAAGTCGCCACTGCAAGTATATATCCTTCATTTTTCAAGGATTCCAGCGTCTCCGCAAGTCCTTCATACACCGAATTCTCAAAAATGCCTTTCATCGCATAATATTCCCGGTAATACTTTACTCCAAGCAGTGCCTCTTCCTCAGACATCCCATAATATTTCTCCATTGATTCCGTCAACGGCGGTCCGATAAATTTCTTTAAAGTATCCCGCTCACCAACCTCCCGGTTCATTTTATTCAGCGCATACTCCACCGAATTCATGATCCCCGGTCCCGATTCCGTAATCGTCCCATCCAAGTCAAATAAGATATATTTATACTTCATAATAACCCTCTTTCACAAAATAATACTTTTTTTATTGTACCATTTTTGACTCTTCTTGTCCAGAAACCCTAATCTCCAAACCTCCTTTAAAATCAGCCAAAACATACAAACCAGCGTCCGTTTCTCCGTCCTTTATAATCGCCAGTTTTCTCCCCTTTGCACAACTTGAATTGGAACGATTATTTTTTCAAAGTGGTCTACACAACCTATACAAAAACCGCAGTCCCTATCAAAAGAAACTGCGGTCATAACCCTTATTTATTTGAAAGATACTCGTCGATACCTCTTGCACCAGCTTTTCCGGCTCCCATAGCAAGGATTACTGTAGCTGCACCTGTTACGGCATCTCCACCTGCGTATACGCCTTCTTTAGAAGTCTTTCCGTGTTCTTCGTCTGCAACGATACATTTCCACTTGTTAACTTCCAGTCCTTCTGTTGTAGAAGAAATCAGCGGGTTCGGTGATGTTCCGAGTGACATGATAACTGTATCAACATCGATCACAAATTCAGAACCTTCAACCGGTACAGGACGTCTTCTTCCTGATGCGTCCGGTTCACCAAGTTCCATACGAACACATTTGATTCCTTTTACCCATCCATCTTCTTCAAGGACTTCTACCGGGTTTGTCAGTAGGTCGAACTGTACACCTTCTTCTTTTGCGTGATGAACTTCTTCTACACGGGCCGGAAGCTCTTCTTCGCTACGACGATATACGATATGAACTTCTGCTCCAAGACGAAGTGCTGTTCTTGCAGCATCCATTGCTACGTTACCACCACCAACAACTGCAACTTTCTTACCAGCTGCGATCGGTGTATCATAAGAATCATCAAACGCTTTCATAAGGTTACTTCTTGTCAGGTATTCATTTGCAGAAAATACACCGTTGGCATTTTCTCCCGGGATTCCCATGAATTTTGGAAGTCCTGCTCCTGATCCGATAAATACTGCTTCGAATCCTTCGTCTTCAATCAGCATATCAATTGTAGTAGATTTACCGATTACAACGTTTGTCTCAAAGTGAACACCAAGCTCTTTTACTTTTGCGATTTCTTTTGCAACGACTTTCTGTTTTGGAAGACGGAATTCCGGAATACCATAAACAAGAACGCCGCCGAGTTCATGAAGTGCTTCAAATACAGTTACATCATAACCTGCTTTTGCAAGATCACCTGCGCAGGTAAGTCCGGACGGACCAGAACCGATAACAGCAACTTTATGTCCGTTCTTAACTTCTGCTCCGACTGGTTTAATATCATGTTCCAGAGCATAGTCAGCAACGAATCTTTCCAGTTTACCGATAGAAATAGATTCTCCTTTGATACCACGGATACATTTTCCTTCGCACTGTGATTCCTGAGGACATACACGTCCACAAACAGCAGGAAGTGCAGAAGACTGTCCGATAATCTTATATGCTTCTTCGATATTGCCTTCTTTTACTTCATGAACGAATGCAGGAATATTGATTCCTACCGGGCATCCCTGAATACATTTAGCATTCTTACAGTTGATGCAACGGCTTGCTTCTTCCATTGCCTCTTCCTGATTATATCCATAACATACTTCTTCAAAATTTGTTGCACGTACCTTCGGATCCTGTTCTCTTACAGGTACTTTCTTTAATACGTCTGCCATTATTCGTCACCTCCGCAATGACCGCATCCACCGTGATGTGTGTCACCTTCCTGTAATTTCAGCATAGCTCTGCCTTCCTGAGTCTTATACATCTGCTGTCTCTTCATTGCTTCATCAAAGTTAACGAGATGTCCGTCAAATTCCGGTCCGTCTACACATGCAAATTTGATTTCATCGCCTACGTGGAGACGGCATGCACCACACATACCTGTTCCGTCTACCATGATCGGGTTCATGCTGACGATAGTCGGGATTTCGAGTTTCTTTGTGAGCAGACATACGAATTTCATCATGATCATCGGACCGATTGCAACACAGACATCATACTTGTTACCTTCTGCAACAAGTGCTTCGATCTTTGTTGTTACCATACCTGCATGTCCGTATGTACCGTCATCTGTACATGGGTAATAATTTCCTGCAACTGCTTCCATCTCTTTTTCGAGAATCAGCATATCTTTTGTCTTAGAACCAACGATAACATCTACATCGATCCCATGTGCGTGCATCCATTTAACCTGCGGGTATACAGGGGCTGCACCAACACCACCGGCTACAAATAAGATCTTTTTATTCTTCAGACTCTCAATATCTTCTGAAATCAATTCAGATGGGCATCCGAGCGGTCCTGTGAAATCTCTGAAAGAGTCTCCTGCTTTTAATTGTGCCATCTTCTCAGTAGATGCTCCTACTGTCTGGAATACGATGGTAATTGTTCCTTCTTCTCTGTCATAATCGCAGATTGTCAGCGGAATTCTTTCCCCCTTGTCATCCATCTTGACAATTACGAACTGTCCTGGCTCACAGTGCTTTGCCACACGTGGTGCTTCTACATCCATAAGATAAATCTTATCAGCCAGTTTTTCAGCTTTTCTTATCTTGTACATTGCATTGCCTCCTAAAATATTTACTCTCTTTATGATAAATTATTGCAAAGTAAATAGCAAGTATTTCTTTTTAATTTGTTAAAAAATTATTTATGTCATAAATATAACTATCTTTTTTATCTATAAGTACTAATATTTCTTCTATAAATCTGCCAAAATTCTTCCGATTACCAAATTTTTCAACCGTATTAAATCTTGTGCCGGCACGAATTTGTACCTGCTGACCGGATATAAAAATGAGACAGACGGTCAATATTGAGTCCGTCTGTCTCTGTAAGAACTGTATTCTCTTTTTTAAAAATCTACTTCTGTTCCATAATATGTACAGTTGAAAAGTTTTTCCATAGCTGCCGGATCGATCGGACGTGGGTTGGATCCTGTACATGCATCACCAACTGCAAGTTCTGAAATCTTTGCAATTTTTTCTTTGAATTCTGCTTCGTCAATACCGAAATCTTTCAGTGTCTTCGGAATATTCAGTTCTACATTAAATGCATCGATCTTTGCACACAGGCTGTTGATCAGCGCTTTCTCAGATGTACCCGGAAGTCCCATTCTGCGTGCGATTTCTGCATAACGTTTTGCAGCGACCGGATCTTTTGCATTATACTTAATTACATATGGAAGGTAAATTGCATTTGCGCATCCGTGCGGAATATGTCCGGTTGAGAATGCCGCACCTGTCTTATGTGCCATAGAATGTACGATTCCAAGAAGTGCATTAGAAAATGCCATTCCTGCAAGACACTGTGCATAATGCATCTGCTCTCTTGCTACCATATCACATTTGTAAGATGCCGGAAGGTAATCCAGAACCATTTCGATTGCCTGCAGTGCAAGCGGATCTGTAAATGGACAGTTCAAGGTAGATACATAAGCTTCGATCGCATGTGTCAGTGCATCCATACCTGTGTAAGCAACCTGCTTTACCGGGAGACCCATGACAAGATCCGGGTCTACAATTGCAACGTCCGGTGTAATATTAAAATCGGCAAGTGGGTATTTTACTCCGGTCTGATAGTTGGTAATAACGGAGAATGCTGTTACTTCTGTTGCTGTTCCTGATGTTGACGGAATTGCAGCAAATTTTGCTTTTGTTCTTAATTCCGGGAAGTTGAACGGAATACAGAGATCTTCAAATGTAACATCCGGATATTCATAGAATGCCCACATTGCTTTTGCAGCATCAATCGGTGATCCGCCACCCATAGCTACGATCCAGTCCGGCTGGAACTCCTGCATAACTGTTGCACCTTTCATAACGGTCTCAACAGATGGATCTGGCTCAACACCTTCAAAAAGCTTTACTTCCATTCCTGCTTCTTTCAGATAGTTCTCAGCTCTGTCGAGGAATCCCTGACGCTTCATGGAACCTCCTCCGACAACCAGGATTGCTTTTTTTCCTTTCAGGTTCTTCAGTTCTTCAAGACATCCTTTTCCATGGTAAATATCTCTTGGTAATGTAAATCTGCTCATTTCAAACACTCCTTCGCCCTTAAAGTATGTTATCTTTTTGACAATCACATTGTATCTCAATTCTATCCTTTTTGCAATATTTTACCACAAATAGATTGTATTTATTTCCATACAATTATACATTTTTAATAAACCATATTATCCACACTCTATTCATAAAATATTTGATTTGTGATATATTTCACATATTTACGCAAGTTATCCACAAATGAAAGTAATCGAAAAAGAGTACGCTTTACCAGTCATGCTCTGACAAGCAGACGGCTCGGCATACTCTCTTCTTAAAATCGGGTTTTACTCTATATTCAGTTCATAATTTCTTCTTGTGACATCACTTAATCTGCCTTTTTGGTCCTGCAGAACAAAGCTGAAAATCGTACTTCCCGCCGGCATTACGATCGGCCCGGTATACTCCTGCGTCGCAGAATTATTCTCCGGATCCGGATCTGATCCATCCGTCGTGTAATATGCCGTATACTTATCCGGTACAACTACACTGATTGATTGGACATGGTTATACTGCCCGGTCGATGGAGTCACCGCCGGCGCATCTGCAATCGGGAACTCAACTTTATAAGTTTTACTTTCTGTCAGGCTTGGAATTCCTTTCTTATTAACAGAAATTGCTTTCACCGTCGTCTCACCTTCACCGATCTTGATCGGTTCCGTATATTTCGTACTTGAAGTTGTCGGCTCTGAACCGTCTGTCGTATAGTAGATTGCTTTTCCTTTTCCGGTCAGTTCCAGTGCCTGCACTTCATCATATGTCTCTGCCTCATCCAGACTAAACTCCGGTTCATCTGACACATAATCCTTCAGTGCTTCAAGAACCGTATCACTGGTACATGCATTCAGAAGCGGTGATACCTTTTCTTCCTGTTTGGTATCAATATAAAATTCTACCGCTGCACGATAAATTTCTGCATTTCCGGACTGCTTTGCAATCTCATCTGTAAAAACTTCTTCTGCCTGATCCAGATCATCCTTGGCAATATAAACCTTTGAAATCCCTGTATAAGCTTCTGCTTTCTTCGGACTTCCAGAAGCTGCTTTTTCAAATACAGTGAGTGCGTTCTCATATTCGGAAGCTGCCAGAAGCCGGTATCCTTTCTTTACTTTTCCGGTATATGAATTTTGATAAAACAAGAAAATGAGTCCTGCCAGAACAATACACCCCGCCAGTAGCATAAGCAACATTTTCCGGCGTTTTTTTCTGGCGCGCTCTTTTCTCTTTTCTGCCCGCATACGCCGCAATCTGCGTTCTTCTTCATACGCTCTTCTCGTCTGTTCCCGCGCATCTTCTCTTTGACCCACACGTCCGGTAGCCGGTCTGACATCACTGCGTCTGACCACCGCATCTCTTCCACGCCTGGTCACAGTTTCCTGCTGGCGACGACCAACACTTCCCGAATTTCCCACGCACCTGGTCTCTCCTCCAACACTTTCCCGTCTTTCATATACCGGATTTGCCGCACCAGAATAGCTGACATCTTGCTTTTCCTGCTCACCCAGATGAACCGACATTGTCTGTGTAATGCCTCCTTTTAACTGAGCAGTCAGCATATCATCAAGTGGGTTATAATCAGGCACGATCTGTATTTCCCTGCCGCAGCTAGGACAGATCAACTGATCTTCAGGCAAATCTGCTCCACAGTGCATACATTTCATTGTCTTTCGTCTCCTTCTGGTATCATACTTCTTTTAGAACAATCCGGTAATTTTACCGTCTTCTACATCAATTCCATTTGCTGCAGGTACTTTCGGAAGACCCGGCATGGTCATGATTGCTCCGGTAAGAGCAACAACAAATCCTGCTCCTGCATTTACATAGACTTCACGGATATGGATATCAAAGTTCTCCGGACGTCCAAGAAGCTTCGCATCATCGGACAGAGAATACTGGTTCTTTGCCATACATACCGGGAACTTGCCAAAGCCCATTGATTCAATTCGCGCAAGCTGTTTCTTTGCAGCAGGTTCATATACAACACTCTTTGCTCCGTAAATCTCTTTGCAGATTGTCTCGATCTTCTCTGCAATTGATAACTCATCACTGTAAATCGGATGATAATGGCTTTCTTTTGTCTCCAGAGTCTGTAATACTTTCTCTGCCAGCTCTTTTCCGCCGTCTCCGCCTTTACCCCATACTTCTGCAAGGGCAAATTCGCAGCCTCTGTCTTCGCAGAACTTACGGATAAATTCGTATTCTGCTTCAGTATCACTGACAAATGAATTCAAGGTAACCACAACTGGAACGCCGAATTTCTGCAGGTTCTCAATATGCTTTTCAAGATTTACAATTCCTTTTGCAAGAGCATCCAGATTTTCTTTGTTCAGTTCGTCTTTTGGCACGCCACCATTGTATTTTAATGCACGTACCGTTGCAACCAGAACTACTGCGTCCGGTTTCAGTCCCGCCATACGGCACTTGATATCCATAAACTTCTCTGCACCCAGATCCGCACCGAATCCCGCTTCTGTGATCGTGATATCACTCAGCTTAAGCGCCATCTTGGTTGCACGTACACTGTTGCAGCCATGTGCAATATTTGCGAACGGACCACCGTGTACCAGTGCCGGTGTATGTTCCAGAGTCTGGATAATATTCGGCTTGATCGCATCCTTTAACAGTGCTGTCATTGCACCGGTTGCATGAAGCTGGTCAGCTGTAACCGGTTCTCCGGAAAATGTATAGGCAACAATGATTCTGCCAAGACGTTTTTTCAGATCTTCCAGATCGTCTGCCAGACATAAAATTGCCATAATTTCGGACGCAACCGTGATCACAAAATGATCCTCTCTTACCATTCCGTCCATTTTATTTCCAAGACCAACTACTACATTACGCAGTACACGGTCATTCATATCTACACACCGTTTCCACACAACCTGTCTCGGATCGATTCCAAGAGCATTTCCCTGCTGGATATGGTTGTCAAGAAGAGCTGCAAGCAGGTTATTTGCCGATGTGATCGCATGAAAATCTCCGGTAAAATGAAGATTCAGATCTTCCATCGGTACAACCTGTGCATAACCGCCACCGGCAGCACCGCCTTTAATTCCAAAGCAAGGTCCGAGCGATGGCTCGCGCAGAGCGATCAGAGCTTTTTTACCGAGCTTTGCCATTGCCTCTCCAAGTCCAACGGTAATCGTCGTCTTCCCCTCTCCCGCCGGAGTCGGATTGATTGCAGTAACAAGTACCAGCTTTCCATCTGGTCTGTCTTTTACTCTTTCCATCAGTTCATCCGATAATTTTGCCTTATACTTGCCGTAAAACTCAAGGTCTTCCTCTTCAATTCCAACCTTTGCTGCAACCTCGCGAATATGGAGCATCTCTGCCTCCTGTGCGATCTGAATGTCTGTCTTCATAATTATATCCTCCCTTTTTTCTTCTGCGTTTCTTAAACTGATTCTTCTATGTATTGCTCAAACTGTTCCATAGACATCAGTACTTTTCTTGGTTTGGTACCTTCTTCTTCTCCTACGACTCCCGCCTCGGCAAGCTGATCCATAATCCGCGCCGCACGGTTAAACCCGATCTTAAACACCCGTTGGAGCATTCCGATCGATGCTTTGTCTTTTTCAATGATAAACTTTCCTGCATCTACAAAGTAGACATCTTTGTCGTCCTCGGAAGATGCTCCTCCCGCAGATACATTCTGATTACTATTCACCTGCTTCTGGATCTCTTCACTGTAGGCTGCGCCTCCGCTGTTCTCTTTTAGGAAATCAACCACTGCCTGGACTTCTTTATCAGAAACAAAAGCCCCCTGAACACGTACCGGCTTCTGATAGCCAGCCGGATAGAACAACATATCGCCTTTTCCAAGCAGCTTCTCCGCGCCATTCATATCAATGATGGTACGGGAATCCACACCGGATGATACAGAAAATGCTATTCTTGATGGCATATTCGCCTTAATCAGACCGGTAATGACATTGACCGACGGCCGTTGAGTCGCAAGCACCAAATGAATACCTGCCGCACGCGCAAGCTGTGCCAGACGGCAGATTGCCTCTTCTACTTCTCCAGGTGCAACCATCATCAGGTCTGCAAGTTCGTCTACGATGATTACAATCTGTGGAAGTTTCTGTGCTTTATTCGGATCATCAATATCTTTAATGTTCTCGACTTTATCATTGTAACCTTTCAGATCACGGACATTATACTCGGCAAAAAGCTGATAACGTCTGTTCATTTCCGCAACCGCCCAGTTCAAAGCTCCTGCTGCCTTCTTCGGATCCGTTACAACCGGGATCATCAGATGTGGAATTCCATTATATACACTTAATTCCACCACCTTTGGATCTACCATGATCAGCTTCACATCCTCCGGTTTTGCTTTGTAGATAATACTCATAATGATCGTATTGATACAGACAGATTTACCGGATCCGGTAGCTCCTGCGACAAGCAGATGCGGCATCTTTGCGATATCTGATACCACCACTTTACCTGAAATGTCACGACCTGTCGCAAATGCGATCCGTGATCTACTTTTCTTAAATTCATCTGATTCCAGAAGATCACGCAGCATAACTGCAGTATTTTCCTTATTCGGAACTTCAATGCCGACCGCTGCTTTTCCCGGGATCGGTGCCTCAATACGGATATCAGCCGCCGCCAGGTTCAACTTGATGTCATCCGCAAGTCCTACGATCTTGCTGACTTTCACCCCCATCTCAGGCTGTAACTCATAGCGTGTGACAGAAGGTCCGCAGCTGATATTAGTGATTGTAACATTCACACCGAAGGTTTGAAGTGTCTTCTGGAGCTTTGCTGCTGTCTCCCGCAGATGCGCATCCGAATCTCCGGAGGTTTTACTTCCATGCTTCAACAGACTAAGAGGTGGAAAGCGGTATTCCCTGACCGGTTTCTCACTTTTTGCAATTGTATCTGCAACAGCAGCCACCTCTTTTGGGATATCTGCCTTAACTTTTGAATTTCCGGAGACCTGTCTTTTTATTCCGTCTTCTGTCTGCACCGCTGATAAATTTTCTTCAGCCACATCTGTCTGTATATCTTTACCGGACTCCGTCTTTTTTTCTGCTTCCTGCATCGCTCCTTTTAAGAACTTCGGGAGTTTTTCTTTCACCGGCTCAAGGGGAACCGGTTCCGGATCCGGGATCAGCTCTGTAGCGGAAAGGGGCATCGCACGATTGATCACTACATCATCCAGTGCAATTTTCCCAGTCTGTTCCATAATGTGCTTTGCAGCCGCTTCTTCTGCACCGGCAAGCACGCTGCTCATATCTTTCCGGCTGCGTCTGGTAGCTTTCTTTTCTGTGCTTTCCTTTGCTTCTTTTCTGGCTTTTTCTTCTGCTTTTTCTGCCTCGTTCTCTTTTCCTCCAACTGTCGAATTAAAGGAAACGCCGCTTACCTGATAATCAACACGCATAGCTTCCCGTCTTGCCCTGCGTTCCTCAGCCTCTTCTTTACGCTTCTGCATGTCCTCTCTGGCACGGTCATACGCTTTTTCCCCGCCGATCTTCATTCCTTTTAGAATAGACTTTTCTGTGATAAGGACTACACAGATCACCATTAAAATGATCACGACAACATATGTACCAACTTTACCGATTGCCGGCACCAGTCTGACCGCAATTGCCTTTCCAACAGATCCGCCTTTTTCATCAATCAGTTCAAAGAGCACACAGCACTGAACCAGTAATACAACGCCTGCAACAGTCTTAATATATGCGATCCTGTTTCCTTTATTGGAAACCACAAACGCGACTCCACAAAATAAAAGCAGTGGAAATACATACGCCATCCAACCCATCATTCCCTGCTGCAGTGCTGCAATCTTTCTTCCAAATGCACCTGCAAGTCCGAAATTGCTGATTGTGAGCAGAATCCCTACCGCAAGTGTCACCCAGATCAGAATCTCCGTTGCAAGAAATGATTCTTCCTGCGGCACAGCTTTTGATGTGGTATTCTTTCTGGTTGTCTTCGCAGATTTCGCAGACTTTGCACTTGTCTTCTTCGTAGGCTGCCGCTTTTTCGCCGTGCTCTGCTTTGCATTTTTCTTTGTTCCGGTTGTCTTTGAAGCCATCAAACTTCCCCCTTGTATTTATACTCTTTATCTTGTAATCAAATGACCGATTCCTTCTCCTCTCTCCCCAGATATAGTATCCGGAATCAGTCATCAAAAGTGTATACTTGTACATACTATTTTATTATAGCATCCTCTTCGCCTTATGTCATCTCATAATTTTTATCAGTATTTTCCATTTTTTCATCAATCATTTCATGCAATTTATTTAATGCATCTCTTATTCCGCCAACTTCATCAATGAGTCCTTCCTCCACTGCACGTTTCCCTTCCAGCATTGTCCCCACATCTTTGACAAGCTGTGTGGAATCCAGCATCAGTTCTTCAATCCGCTCCTGTGACATTCCGGAATGCTCTGCAAGGAATCCGGTGATCCGGTCCTGCGTCTTTTCAATATTCCGCAGGCTTTGTGCCACACCGATGAACATTCCGCTTGTCCGCACCGGGTGAATGATCATCGTCCCACTTGGAACAATAAAAGAATAATCTGCCGACACAGCAAGAGGGCCACCGATAGAATGACACCCTCCAAGTACCAGAGATACTGTCGGTTTGCTTAAAGACGCGATCATTTCCGCAATCGCAAGTCCCGCCTCCACATCTCCGCCCAGTGTATTTAAGAGAATCAGCACACCATCAGTCTGAACACTGTTCTCAATCTGTGCCAGCTTTGGAAGCAGGTGCTCATACTTGGTTGCCTTTGTACTGCCGGAAACCGTCTCATGCCCTTCTACTTCGCCGATGATCGTGAGTAGCTCGATCTGATGATTCCGACGTCGGTCAAGCGAAAGCATTCCCATTTCTTTAACATGTTCATCTTCTTCCTTTGTGGTTTCCGGCTCTGTCTCTCTGACTTCCTTTTCTTTATTTTCCATATTTTCTACAGTCTGTTCCCTGCTCTTTTTCTTACGTATCTGGTATTCTTTTACATCCGTTTCTTCCTGTATTTTCATTGCCGCATTCCTCCGTTCTTTTTAGCTTAGTATGGACAATGCTTATGAAAATATGCAGGATTTTCGCCACAGAAATGAATCGCAGATTCTTGTAGCGACACAAATCTGTACCTGATTCACTGTATATGCAAAAGAGAATGCGACTCGGCACATTCTCTTTGATTTAAACATTATGAAAATAAATATTTCCTGCGCAGGCTATATACCATATCCGTATAAATCTTGCGGCATGCCTCCAGATTATCGGATTCGATCATGGAAACACATGGGTGAAGATAACGGCACCAGATATCTGCATATACATCTTCTGAATTTTCCATCCGGTTGATCCGGTTTACGATTGTCGGAGCAATATCGTAATACTCGGCAACAATTTCTTCGCCGCCTTTCTGATTCACCAGATATTCATCTCTGTATCTTCTCATCAGATTCAGTTCGTAACAGTCATCCGGTTTGCCAAGGCTTGCACATACGGCTGTAGTAATATAGCAGAGACGTGATTTGAAGCCTCCCTGGATCTGCTCGAATTCCGATTTACTGATCTTTAGTTCCAGATCATGATCATTCCAACGTTCGATCATGCAATCTACAATCTCTTCACAAGCATCCATTCTGTCATAACGGAACATCGGGATCACATACGTAACCATGCCCAGATTATATTTCATAAGTACATTTTCTTTTTTTCTTTTTGAACTTTCCTGATCCAGTACTTCCCGCATTCTATCCGGCAGAACAGCAGCAATCTCTTCAATCTCTTCCTGTCTGTCTTCCGAATTCTCGCATTCCTGTGCAATCTCAGTAAAAAGCGGCTTATACTTCTCGTATGCATTTTTAAACGAATCCGCATAAGTCTTTTTATTGAAATCTCCGGAAATCGGAATAATCTGGTCAAACAGGTCATTCAGTCCATTCTGTATACTCTGATTCATTCAGGTTCCTCCCGGAATCGATCCTATGCTTCTTCCCAGTTATGATATACTTCCTGTACATCATCATCATCTTCAAGAAGATCAAGTGTCTTCTGAATGTTCTTGATATCTTCTTCGTTGTCCAAAGTTACCCATGTCTGTGGAATCATTGTAACTTCTGCGCTTGCCATCGGAATACCCGCTTCTTCCAGAGCAAGACGAACCTCACTGAAATCATTCGGATCTGTAAGAATTTCAAAGCTGTCCTCTTCTTCCGAAAAATCTTCTGCTCCTGCATCCAGTGCCTGCATCATCAGATCATCTGCATCCAGTTCACATTCTTCTTTATCGACAATGATCTGTCCTTTCTGATCAAACATGAAAGAAACACATCCACTGGTTCCGATATTTCCTTTTCCCTTTGTGAAAGCGCTTCTTACATTAGAAGCAGTACGGTTACGGTTATCAGTAAGTGCATCAACGATGATTGCAGTTCCGTTCGGTCCGTATCCTTCGTATACGATGTGTTCGTAGTTGTTAGCATCTCCGTCTCCGGCTGCTTTTTTGATACTTCTGTCAATATTGTCATTTGGCATATTATTTGCTTTTGCCTTTGCAATCGCATCACGGAGTCTGCTGTTGTTAGCCGGATCAGCTCCGCCTCCTTCTTTGACTGCTACAGCGATTTCACGACCGATCTTCGTGAATACTTTTCCTTTTGCTGCGTCGTTTTTTTCTTTTTTATGCTTGATATTCGCAAATTTTGAATGTCCTGACATTACTTTTTACCTCTCTTCAGTATTTTTACTATTCTCAATTGTACTATTTTATCACTTTTTTGTCCTACTGACAAGGACTTTGCGTATTGTATTATTATCAACTGACAATACATGGAACAGATAGCCTCCGAATTCCACCTGACATTCTTCATCTTCCGAAGGAATTCTGTCCAGGCAGTCGATCAGATAACCATTGATCGTATCGTAATCTTCTTCGTTGAAACTGATTCCCAGAAGCTCTTCCAGATCCTCCAGCTGTGTCATACCATCCACGATATATGTACCATCTGCCTGTTTGATGATCAGCTCTTCTTCCTCATCATACTCATCCTGGATATTTCCAACGATTTCTTCTACAATATCTTCCATCGTAACGATCCCTGATGTCTGTCCATACTCATCCAGCACGATCACCATATGGCTCTTGTCCTGCTGCATCTGTTGAAACAGTTTGTCAATCGCCTTTGTTTTCGGGATAAATCCTGCCGGACGGATGGCATCCTTCAGATCATGCACCGGTTTTTTCCTTGCCGGACCGTCCAGGTAGCTCTGCATCGCATCCCGGATATGAAGAATCCCCACAATGTTGTCAATATCTTCTTCATAAACCGGGAATCTGGATTTGTTCTCCTCCAGCATAAAGGTAAGTGCTTTTTCCAGAGATTCCTCTCCATCCAGTGCTACGATATTTTTCCGGTGCGTCATGATATCTTTTGCATCCGAATCCATATATTCAAAAATGTTGGTGATCATCTTCATCTCACGTCTTGTCAGAACACCTTTTTCATAGCCTTCCAGTACTTTTTCAATGATTTCTTCTGCAATTTTCTCTTTATCTTCATTGTCAGAAAATACATTTTTCATTTTCTGAAGTAAATTACCTTCCGTTTCCATTGCTTTCCATACTTCTCCTCTTTTATGTATGAAGCATCAGGCTGACGCACAGCGCTTCATCGACTTTTCTCATAAGCTCTTTGTCTACCCGGCACACGTAATCCTTCAGTCTCTGTTTATCGATCGTCCGAATCTGCTCCAGAAGGACAACAGAATCCTTGACGATTCTGTACCTTTTTGCATCGATTTCCACATGTGTCGGCAGCTTCGCTTTATTCATCCTTGAAGTGATCGCGGCACAGATAACGGTCGGACTGTGCCGGTTCCCGACATCATTCTGGATGACAAGAACCGGACGCACACCGCCCTGCTCCGAACCGACTACCGGACTTAAATCCGCATAATAAATATCTCCACGCCTGATCTGCACTTCTTTCACACTCCGCTTATCAAGATACTTTCATTATTGCCAGCTTTCTCCTGCTGTATTCATATCTCTTTCGAAGTGCATCCCCGCATTTTAGAAATAATCGACCTGCTCTACAACTTTTCCGTCACGCAGATATTCCCTCGGAACACGTTTATTGATATCACAGATAAATTCATAGTTAAATCTACCGCTCAGGTTGGCAAGTTCATCTATTGAAAGATAAGCATCCCCATCGTGGCCGACCAGTGTTGCCCTGTCACCAAATTTCACATCCGGAATTCCGGTCACATCTACCATAAACTGATCCATACAGACTCTGCCAAGGATCGGCGCCTTCTGACCATGGATCAGAACATATCCTTTGTTGGAAAGACTTCTTGGGTATCCGTCTCCATATCCCGTCGGGATCGTGGCGATCTGCATCCTTTTCGGGGCAACAAAGGTGCCTCCGTAGCTGACTTCCGTACCCTTTTCAATCCATTTCACATAAGTCACATGCGCGATCAGCTCCATTGCCGGCCGGAGCGGAACTGCCTCCTTATTGACTTCATCTGACGGATACAGTCCATAGGTAGAAATCCCGGCTCTCTCCAGATTCATTCCAAGCTTTGGCATATCAATGATACTTGCACTGTTTGCACAGTGATAATAAGTAAATTCCATACCTTCTGCTGCAAGATGTTCTTTCATCCACAGAAAAGCACGGATCTGTTCCAGTGTCGTGGTCTTATCCGTCTCATCTGCCTTTGAAAAATGGGTAAACATTCCTTCGCAATCCGTATAAACAAGTCTGCCGATCTTAAGGATCTCCTCTACACTTTCTTTCGCTACCGGAAAGCCAAGTCTTGACATTCCTGTATCGATCTTAATGTGCAGATATGCCTTCTTCCCCATACGGTATGCGGTCTCATCCGCAAGCTTCGCAAGCTCATAGCTGTAGGTTGTCATGCGGATCTCATGACGGATCATCTCTTCCATCTGGTCCGGGAAAATACATCCCAGGCAAAGAATCGGCTTCTGAATGCCGGCTTTTCTGAGTACAACACCTTCATCCAGAGTTGCGACCGCATAGCCCCAGACATAGTCCACATCTTCCAGCATTCTTGAAATCGGCACCGCTCCATGACCATAACCATCTGTCTTGATGACCACGACCATCTTGGTTCCTTTTTCTATATTTGCATGCATCATTTCCATGTTATACATCACCGCATCCAGATCGATCACCGCACGCAGTCTGCTGTATTTCTTCATTCTGTCATATCCTCCAATTCCTTAAGTGTTCTGCCGAGCATTTTCAAGAGATCACCCGCAAGCACACTGTAAGAGCCAAGTTCTTTTCTGGCATGATCTCCGCACAGGCCATGCAGATAAACGCCAAGCACAGCGGCATCATCCGGTCTCATATGCTGTGCCATAAGTCCGGTGATCATTCCTGCAAGCACATCTCCCGATCCGGCCTTTGCCATTGCCGCATTACCGGTGGTATTGATCATAAGCCTTCCCTCTGGCGCTTTCACAAGTGTCCTGCTGTCTTTCAGTACACAGACAGCATGGACTTTTTCTGTATATTTCCTTAATAGCTCTCTTCTGTTGTCTTTTAATTCCTGTACGCTGTATCCGGTCAGTCTGGACATTTCTTTCATATGTGGAGTAAGTACATATCCGGAAGGATTCATCCGAATCTGTTCGATCCCCCACTCATCGGTCTTTGCCAGAAGGTTCAGTCCGTCCGCATCAATAACAGCCGGGGTTTTATTATTTTCAAGCACCTTTTTCAGTAATTCCTCCGAATGCGGTCCCATACCGAGTCCGCATCCAATACAGAGCACATCCGCCCATTCCAGCAAATCCGGAAGTTCTTCAAATGATTCTGTCTCATCCAGAGAATAGGTCGTCATTACCGCCTCCGGTAAAAGTTCCTGTAAGATTGCCCGGTTACTTTCCTCCGTATAAATCCGGACAAGACCTGCTCCCGAAAGATATGCTGCCCTGGCACTTAAATATGCTGCACCAGACATTCCTTTGCTTCCGGTAATCATCAGAACCTTTCCATAAGTCCCTTTATTAGAATCCGGTTTCCTTTGCGGCAGCATTGCCGGCACATCGGATTTTTCAAGTGCCATGCAGATTTCTTCTTCCGCAAAAAACTCCGGTCTGGTAATTCCGATCGGCGCTGTAACAAGCTTTCCTGTATACTCACATCCCGGATATAGGATCTGTCCCATCTTCTGAAACGCAAAGGTCACTGTAAGATCTGCTTTAAATGCCGTTCCAAGCACTTTTCCATCATCCGAACGGATCCCTGAAGGAGTGTCGACTGCCACCTTACAGGCAGTCATCCGATTCATCTGATCAATCACCTCTGCGTATCTGCCTTTTATTTCACGGGATAGGCCAATACCGAATACGGCATCTATAATAACACTATATTCTTTCTGTGGCAAACTGTTTCCTACAGATATTCCCAGATTTTCCAGAATTTTCATCTGGATTTTTGTTTCTTCACTACGATGGTCATAATTTCCGACCAATACTACATCTGGATGATTTCCTTCTTCTACGAGCATCCTTGCAATTGCGAATCCGTCACCACCGTTATTGCCACTTCCACACACGACCAATGCTTTCGACAAATCTATGTCTTCTGCTTTCATCGCAGCCACACACTGAAGTGCCGCCCGTTCCATCAGGACAAGGGACGGGACCTGCATCTTCTGTATCATTCTCTGATCCGATCTTCTCATCTGATCTGCTGTCAGTATTTCTTTCATATCCGGTCTCCCATACATTTAATTTTCAAAAAGGTGCAGGAAAAAATTTTCCTGCACCTCTGCCTTCTGGTCTGCTTTGCCTACTTTCCTTCATGTTCTTCATTGTATCTGGTAATATTATAAGATAATCTCATCAGACTTTCAGACAAATGAACATTCTCAACAATAATATTATCCGGCAGATTCAGATCTGTATGCGCAAAATTCCAGATAGCCTTAACTCCATTATCTACCAGGAGATTGGCAACCTCTACTGCTTTTGTCTTCGGAATCGTAAGAACCCCGATCTCAATATCGTTTTCTTTCACAAAATCCTTCAATTCATCCATCATACGGATCTCAACTCCACGGATCGTCAATCCGGCAAGCCTTGGGTTTACGTCAAACAGCCCTTTTAAAACAAATCCCCGATTTTCAAATGCTGCATAGTTCGCCAGTGCCTGTCCAAGATTTCCTGCTCCAATGATAACGAATTTATGTTTCTCGTTCAGTCCAAGGATCTTACCTATCTCTGTATAAAGATACTTTACATTATAGCCATATCCCTGCTGTCCAAATCCACCAAAATTATTCAGATCCTGACGGATCTGTGAAGCAGTTACTTTCATTCTTTTACTTAATTCATTGGATGATATCCGTTCGACTCCGCTCTCCAGTAGTTCCCCTAAATAACGATAATACCGCGGAAGTCTCCTTATTACTGCCTGAGATATTTCTCTTGATGCCACTTTCACTTCCACCTTCCTATTTTTTGACTCATTATTTTTAATTATATAAGAATCCAGTGAAAAAGTCAAATTTTATAGTTGTTTTTTGTCGTATTTCAGCTATAATTATGTTACTGTGAGCAGTAACATAATTGCCACTTTAACAGGAGGATATAAAAATGATACTGGCATGTCATAATCTGTCAAAAAGTTTTGGGGATCAGGTCATCGTAAAGGACGGATCCTTTCATATAGAGAACCATGAAAAAGCTGCTCTTGTAGGTCTTAACGGAGCCGGCAAATCCACGATCCTCAAGATGATTGTAGGACAACTTTCTCCCGATGCAGGGACGGTTGTTCTTACCAAAGGCAAAACTCTCGGCTACCTTGCACAGCATCAGGAGATGGAAAGCGGCAATACCATTTATGAAGAAGTCCGCACGGCAAAAGCCGAAGTCATTGAGATGGAAAAGCAGATCCGTACAATCGAGATAGAGCTTCCGTCTCTTTCCGGAGATGCTCTTGAAGCACGTCTTGCCACTTATCAGAGACTGACTTCTGCATTTGAGCACGCAGACGGTTACGCTTATAAAAGTGAGCTTACCGGCGTTCTAAAAGGTCTCGGATTTACAGAAGAAGAATTTACTAAACCCGTAGATTCTTTATCCGGTGGTCAGAAGACCCGTGTATCTCTTGGCAAACTCCTTCTTACCAAGCCTGACGTCCTGCTTCTGGATGAACCAACAAACCACCTGGATATGAACTCCATCGCATGGCTGGAAACCTATCTTCTGAATTATCCGGGTGCTGTTCTTATCGTATCCCACGACCGCTATTTCCTGAACCGTGTGGTTACAAAGGTGATTGAAGTCGAGCAGGGACAGCTTCATACTTATATGGGCAATTATTCTGATTTTGCTGTCAAAAAAGAACAGCTCAGAGAAGCCAGATTAAAAGAATACTTGAATCAGCAGCGTGAGATCAAACATCAAGAAGCCGTGATTGAAAAGCTCCGTTCATTTAACCGTGAGAAATCCATCAAGCGTGCCGAAAGTCGGGAAAAAATGTTGGACAAGATGACGCTTGTAGACAAACCGATGGAGATCAACACTGACATCCATCTGAAGCTGGAGCCTTCCCGTGTCAGTGGCAATGATGTCCTTTCTGTCAAAGGATTAAGCAAAGCCTTTCCGCCACAGACACTTTTCACCGATATCAGTTTCGAGATCAAGCGTGGGGAACATATAGCCATCATTGGCGACAACGGAACCGGAAAAACTACGCTTCTCAAGATTCTGAACAATGTGATCCAGGCAGACAGCGGTTCCTTTACACTGGGTGCCAATGTGGAGATTGGTTACTACGATCAGGAACACCACGTCCTTCATATGGATAAGACGATCTTTGAAGAAATTTCCGATGATTATCCGACACTTACCAACACACAGATCCGGAACATGCTTGCGGCTTTTCTTTTTACCGGAGATGATGTTTTCAAGCTGATCGGTGATTTAAGTGGTGGTGAAAGGGGACGTGTATCTCTGGCAAAGCTGATGCTCTCCAATGCAAATTTTCTGATCCTCGATGAGCCAACCAATCATCTGGACATCACTTCCAAGGAAATTCTTGAGCGGGCTCTGAACGATTATACCGGTACGATACTTTATGTATCCCACGACCGTTATTTCATCAACCAGACTGCCACCCGTATTCTGGAACTGACCGGCAATACCTTTGTAAATTATATCGGCAACTATGATTATTATCTGGAGAAAAAAGATCTTCTGACCCCGGCTGTTTCCACAGCTGCTTCCGAAGACGCACCGGCGCAGGTTTCCGAATCCAAACTAAGCTGGCAGGAGCAGAAAGAAGAACAGGCACGTCTCCGTAAAAGGCAGAACGACCTGAAGAAAACAGAAGAACGTATCGGTGTTCTGGAAACACGTAATGGCAAAATCGATGAACTGATGATGCAGGAAGAAGTCTATACAAATTCTGTTAAATGCCAGGAACTGGCAAAAGAAAAAGCAGCAAACGAAGCAGAACTCGAAGAACTCTATGAAAAATGGGAAGAACTGGCTGAATAAGCCAGTTCTTCCCATTTTCCTGTCAGAGATACGCCCTTCATGCATTCCCTGCTCTTTTTATAATCTTTCTGCAATCGCTTTAATAAACCCTTCACTGTTCAGTACATGTACCTCCGGAAGAGTTGTGATCATTGCCAGATCCTTTGTCATATAACCCTCTTCAATCGTATCAATCGTTGCTTTTTCCAAACGGTCTGCAAAATCCATCAGTTCCTGGTTCCCATCCAGTTCTCCTCTCTTGCGCAAAGCTCCTGTCCATGCAAAAATTGTTGCAACAGAGTTTGTTGAAGTCTCTTCCCCTTTCAGGTGTTTATAATAATGACGCTGTACTGTTCCATGTGCAGCTTCATATTCATAAAAGCCTTCCGGTGATACCAGTACAGATGTCATCATGGCAAGTGAACCAAATGCTGAGGAAACCATATCACTCATCACATCCCCGTCATAATTCTTACATGCCCAGATATAACCACCCTCTGACTTCATTACACGGGCTACCGCATCATCGATCAGTGTGTAGAAATATTCAATTCCCGCTTCATCAAAAAGGTTCTTATACTCCGCATCAAAGATCTCCTGGAAGATATCTTTGAAAGTATGGTCATATTTTTTGGAAATGGTATCTTTTGTTGCAAACCAAAGATCCTGCTTTGTATCCAGTGCATAACTAAAACAGCTTCTTGCAAAACTTTCAATCGATGCATTGATATTGTGCATTCCCTGGATAATACCTGCTCCATCGAAATTATGGATCAGCTCTCTTGTCTCTGTTCCGTCAGGTGCCGTGTAGACCAGCTCTGCCTTTCCAGGTCCCGGAATCTTCATCTCGGTTCCTTTATATACATCCCCATAAGCATGACGGGCAATCGTGATCGGCTTCTTCCAGTTCTTTACACATGGTTCAATTCCTTTTACCACGATTGGAGCACGAAATACCGTTCCATCCAGAATCGCACGGATTGTTCCGTTCGGACTCTTCCACATCTCTTTGAGTTCATATTCTTTTACTCTTGCCGCATTCGGTGTAATGGTCGCACATTTGACTGCTACTTTGTACTTCTTTGTCGCATTAGCCGAATCAACTGTAACTTGGTCATCTGTCTCATTGCGGTGTTCCAATCCAAGATCATAATAATCTGTCTTAAGATCGATATACGGCAGAAGAAGATCATCTTTTATCATCCTCCAGAGAATTCTGGTCATCTCATCTCCGTCCATCTCAACAATCGGTGTCGTCATCTGAATTTTACTCATAACTTCGTCTCCTTTTTGGCTATTTTTCTTCGATATGCAGGTTCTCCATAACATGCATAATATGGATCGTTGCCAGATTGCCGGCTTTTTCCGCATCCTTCGCCTTGATGGCATTCAGGATCTCGTTATGCTCACCAATCGACTTGATCGCACGCTCTTCTGTCTTAACGGAAGTCCTTCTTGCAAGCTGTACATATTTGTGAAAATCTGAAAGCACATGATCCAGAATCCTGCTCTTTGATGCCTCATACAGAATCTGATGGAATCTTCCATCCAGCTCTGTCAGCTGATCGGAATGTCCTTTATCCATATGATACTCGGATAAAAGAATGATCTCATCCAGTTCTTCCAGCTGCTCCTGTGTAATATGTTCTGTTGCCCAACGGACGCATAATCCTTCCAGCATGGAACGAATCATATAAATATCATGTACATCCTTATCGGAAATACCGGTAACATAAGCTCCTTTATTTGGGATGATGTTCACCAGTCCCTCCAGTTCCAGCTGTCTAAGTGCCTCTCTTACCGGTGTACGGCTAACTCCAAGTTCCTTCCCCAATGTTGCTTCCCTGAGTTCGTCATTTTCTTCATACTTACCTTTCAGAATGTCATCTCTGATGGTCTGAAAAACCTGACTTCTCAATGAATACTCTTCCATTTTATCTCTCTCCTGAATTTCGTTAGATTGTAATCCCCTTTTCGTCACAGATTCTCTCAATCTCCCGGATTAGTTCCTGATCTGTGAGTACGGTCACACGGCCGGATTCATATTCCGCGTCAACCCACTTCTTCAATTCTACAACTAAAATGGAATTCTTGTCTACCTGTTTCTCATTTTTCAGGTGATAATATGTATTTATCCAGTGTGCAATACCTGCAAGACCGGAAGTATTTGACACAGCAACCAGCGGTGGACGGTTCAGAAACTTGCCGGTATCAAACACATTGTAGATTTCTTCGTTCTTTAACAGTCCGTCTGCATGGATCCCCGCACGGGTTACATTGAAATTCTTTCCGACAAACGGGGTACGCGGCGGAATCTGATATCCAATCTCTTTTTCATAATATTCTGCCAGTTCAGTAATCACCGTTGTATCCATACCATCCAGCGTTCCACGAAGCTGCGCATATTCAAAAATCATCGCTTCCAGCGGCGTATTGCCGGTACGTTCACCGATTCCAAACAAGGAACAGTTCACACCACATGCTCCATAAAGCCAGGCCGTTGTTGAATTGTTGACTGCCTTGTAAAAATCATTATGTCCGTGGAATTCGATCAGTTCACTCGGTACACCTGCATGTACTCTGAGTCCGTAAATGATACCCGGAATGGAACGAGGAATCACAGCCCCCGGATAGTTGACTCCGTATCCCATTGTATCACAGACACGGATCTTCACCGGAATCTGATATTCTTCCATCAGATGCATCAGTTCCAGACAGAATGGAATGACAAATCCATAAATATCCGATCTGGTAATATCTTCCAGATGACATCTTGGACTGACACCGGTCTCCAGACATTCACGTATAACTGACAGATAATGTTCCATCGCCTCTCGTCTTGTCATCTTCAGTTTATAAAAAATATGATAATCCGAACAGCTTACCAGAATTCCGGTTTCCTTCATTCCCAGATCTTTTACCAGCTCAAAATCCTTTTTATTTGCACGGATCCAGCTTGTGACCTCCGGGAACTTATAACCTCTTTCCATACATTTATATACGGCATCACGGTCTTTCTTGCTGTATAAGAAAAATTCACTCTGACGAATCTTCCCCTGCGAACCTCCAAGCCTGTGCATATAATCGAAAATGGTTACAATCTGATCCGTTGAATAGGGTGCTCTCGACTGCTGTCCATCCCTGAATGTCGTATCCGTGATCCAAATCTCATCCGGCATACTGTGCGGTACAATACGATCATTAAACGCAATCTTCGGAATCTCATCATAATGAAACAGGTTCCGGAACACATTCGGTGTGTCCACGTCTACCAGCGGGTACATATGCTCCTCAAGTTGCAATAAATTTGTATGCTTATCCAGATAAACCTTTCTATTTTCCATAACCGTCACTCCCTGACCTGTATTTTTGTATTATTGTATACAACTATACTTTCGATGTCAACCCCATTTTCCTCATTTCGTGACTTTAACCCAGTATTTCATTCAATTAAAGTGCTAATTGGTTAAATTTCCATATTTTTCCATCTATATCTCCCGTCTTTAACAAGCACCCAATCACATTTGCAGTCTCTATCCCCTCTCCCTCACTATGAAGCAGTCCTGCCCTTTTAACCAATACCGTTCTCGCCCGACCTAACAACCTTATTTTCAAAAAAAGACAGCCTCATCCCTCACCAGGGGATAAGACTGTCCTCTTAAACATTCTAATATAACTTCGCACTGATCAGCTTCGGTCTGAACCCGGCTGCCTCCAATGCCGCAATGATCCGGTTCTTATGATCGGTTCCAAATGCTTCCAGTGTCACACGAAGCTCCACAGCCGCATTTCGGTTAATACTTACAAACTGATTATGTTCCAGTTTGATCACATTTCCCTGCTCTTCTGCAATCGTCTGTGCCACTTTTACCAGTTCACCCGGTTTATCCGGAAGAAGTACCGATACAGAGAAGATACGGTCTCTCTGGATCAGTCCGTGCTGTACAACTGAAGACATGGTAATAACATCCATGTTCCCGCCGCTTAAGATAGATACTACTTTCTTACCTTTCAGATCCAGCTGTTTTAAAGCTGCAACGGAAAGAAGACCGGAGTTTTCTACTACCATTTTATGGTTTTCCACCATATCAAGGAATGCTCCGACCAGTTCATCGTCTTCTACAGTTACGATCTGGTCTACATTTTCCATGACGTATGGGAGGTTCTGTTCCCCGACTTTTTTTACTGCTGTACCATCTGCGATCGTGTTGGCACTTGGAAGTGTTACGGTATGTCCTGCTTCGATTGCAGCAGTCATACTTGCTGCTTCTGCCGGTTCCACACCGATCACTTTGATCTTTGGATTCAGCATTTTCGCAAGTGTAGATACACCTGTGATCAGTCCGCCGCCCCCGATCGGTGCAAGGATATAATCAACGGTCGGGAGTTCCTGGACAATTTCCATTGCAATCGTTCCCTGTCCGGTAGCTACATCCAGATCATCGAACGGATGTACAAAAGTATATCCGTACTCTTCTGCAAGCTCATAGGCCTTTGCGCAGGCATCGTCATAGACATCTCCGTGTAAAACAACCTCGGCGCCATAGCTCTTGGTACGGTTTACCTTAATCAGCGGAGTGACAGTTGGCATAACAATCGTCGCCTTACATCCAAACGCTTTTGCCGCATATGCCACACCCTGCGCATGGTTTCCTGCTGAAGCTGTGATCAGACCTTTTGCACGATCTTCCTCAGAAAGTGTGCTGATCTTGTAATAAGCTCCTCTTAATTTGTATGCACCTGTGTACTGCATATTTTCCGGTTTCAAATAGACCTTTCCCCCGGTCTGACTACTGAGATACTCACTGTAGATAAGCTTTGTCGGACGTGTCACACGTTTTACGATCTCGCTTGCTTCTTCAAATTTTTCCAATGTCAGCATATTATTATTCTTCTCCTTCTTCCTTCTTTTCTTCTGTTGTAAATAATGCCTGTACAAATTCGTCGGAATCGAATTTCTGCAGATCATCGATTGTCTCACCGACACCTATATATTTAACAGGAATTCCAAGCTCTGCCTGAATTGCAACTGCAATTCCACCTTTGGCCGTTCCATCCATCTTAGTCAGGATAATTCCTGTAATATCCGCAACATCACTGAATTCCTTTGCCTGTGAAAGTGCATTCTGTCCGGTCGTTGCATCCAGAACGACCAAAGTTTCCCTGTATGCTTCCGGATATTCTCTTTCCAGCACACGGTTAATCTTCTTCAGTTCCTCCATCAGGTTCTTTTTATTGTGAAGTCTTCCGGCTGTATCCACCAGAAGGATATCTGCCTTTCTCGCTTTTGCAGCCGCTACCGCATCATAAACGATGGCTGCCGGATCTGCACCTTCCTGTCCGCCGATCAGATCTGCATCCGAACGATGTGCCCATTCCTTTAATTGATCGCCCGCAGCTGCACGGAAAGTATCTGCTGCAGCAAGCACAACCTTCTTGCCCTGACCTCTCATCTTACCGGCAAGTTTTCCGATAGTAGTCGTCTTTCCGACTCCATTTACTCCGATCACCAGAACAACAGAAGTCTGGTTTTCAAATTCATAAGCTGTCTCGCCTACATCCATCTGCTCTTTGATACTGTCGATCAGGAGCTGTCTGCACTCAATCGGCTCTTTGATATGCTGTTCTTTTACTTTTTTACGAAGATCATCAAGAATCGCGTAAGTTGCTTTTACCCCCAGATCTCCCATGATCAGAACCTCTTCCAGTTCCTCATAAAAGTCCTCATCTATCTTTGAAAATCCATGAAAAATACTGTCCATTCCAGACACGATATTATCGCGCGTCTTGTTAAGTCCTGCTACCAGACGCTTAAAAAATCCCATTTTTTCTTCTGCCATCATATCCTCCTATCCACTACTTTGTAAGCTCATCTTCCAGAAGATCCACAGATACCAGCGTTGATACCCCTTTTTCCTGCATAGTGATCCCATACAGCCGGTCTGCCGCTGTCATCGTACCGCGACGGTGTGTAATGACGATAAACTGTGTATTTTTCGTCAGCTTGTGCAAATACTGTGCAAATCTCGTGACATTAGAATCATCCAGTGCCGCCTCGATTTCATCCAGCAGACAAAACGGGGAAGGTTTCAGATTCTGGATTGCAAACAGCAGCGAAATCGCCGTCAACGCCTTTTCTCCACCGGAAAGCTGCATCATATTCTGAAGTTTTTTACCCGGCGGCTGCGCAATGATCCGGATTCCGGCTTCCAGCACATCCTCATCATCCATCAGTTCCAGAGTTCCTTTTCCACCACCGAACAGTTGTTTAAACACCTGATTAAACTCCTGGCTGATCTTCGCAAACTGCTCAGTAAACTGCTTGCGCATCGCCTCGTCCAGTTCTTCAATGATCTTCTTGAGCGTTGCTTCTGCCTCTACCAGATCATCATGCTGCGTTTTCATAAATTCATACCGCTCGGAAAGATTTTTAAAATCTTCGATCGCATTGACGTTCACCGATCCGAGTTTCCGGATCTCCGTCTTTAATTCCTGGATCCGCCTTCGCATCTCGGCAGGATCTGTCAGACTCTCATCCCGGATTTCCAGTGCATGATTATACGTCAGTTCGTACTCTTCCCACATATAATTGATCTGCTTTTCCAAAGCTTCCTCGTAGCCTTCTTTCTTGCTGGTAAGCCGGAAGGATTCTTTATCAAGCTCTGCCATATGGGCTGCCAGATCTTCTCGCTTTTTCAGGAATGCCTTATGCTTCTGATTCAGTTCTTCCCGCTTTTTCTGCGATTCTTCGATCTCTTTGTTGATTTCCTCAAATAATTCCTTTGAATTCTCTATCGTCTGCCGGATTTCGGTAATCTGTGCTTCCTTTTGCTCTATTTCACCGTGATTCTCTCCTTTGCTTGCATTTAAAGTGGCAAGCTCTTCCTGGAATTTTCCCATCTCTTCCCGGATACGGACAAAATTCTCCTCGATAAAATCTTTTTTCTGCTCCAATGCAGCAAAACTGAGGTGAATATTTTCATTTTTGCGCACTTCTGCCGCTTCTGCCTCACGCTCTTTTTCCAGCCACTTCTGTGAGCTTTCCATCTGGCGTGTCAGCTCGTCCTCCAGTTGCTGGCTGGTCTCCAGTTCCATTTTGATCGATTCTTCGTTTTCCTCGATCTCATGAACCTGTTCTTCCAGTTTTTTGCGCTCCGCATAAATTCCTTCTGAATTTTCTCTGGTCGCATTTTGACGGCTTTTTACCTGGTCCAGATTCATCTTCGCAGTATTTTGAACCACATAGTCATTCTGCAATTCCTGCTGGATCTCTTCCACCTTTGCATACAGCGCCGTCCGCTTCTCCTTTGCGGCCGCAACTTCTGCTTCCGATTTCTGGAGTTCTGTTTTCAGACGCGCAACCGCCTTTTCCAGTTCTTCAATCTCACGTCTTCTGCTGAGCAGATTACTGGAATTCTTAAATGCTCCACCACTCATTGCTCCGCCAGGATTGATCAGATCTCCTTCCAGCGTAACGATACGCAGGGACTGACGATACTTTCTTGCCAGACGGATCCCGGTATCAATGTTGTCTGCCACAAGAGTTCTTCCAAGAAGATGCTCTGCAAGAGATATAAATTTATCTTCTACCGTTACCAGCTTGTCCGCCGTGCCGATCACACCCGGCTCGCGAAGGGCTTCTGCCCTGGCAAATCCCTGTCCCCCATGAATCGCTGTCAATGGAAGGAAAGTTGCACGTCCATACCGGTTCTGCTTCAGATAACCAATCATTTTTTTTGCAGTCTCTTCGTCTGCAGTAACAATATTCTGGATACTGCCTCCAAGTGCGATCTCCACCGCAGTCTCATATTTTTTATCTACTTTGATCAGATCAGCCACAACCCCCAGGATTTTCGGCTCACGGCTTTTCTGCTCCATCACACGACGGATACTGTTCCCATAACCATCGTAACGCTCCGTAAGGTTCCTCAGAGACTCCAGACGAGAGTACTCCCTGTGATAAGCATTCTGCCTGTTTCGCAGGTTTTCATTTGCCTGTCCGATCTCTTTTTGCAGTCCGGCAATCTCTGTTTCATAGTTTTTGATCTGTTCTACAGAATCCGTGATCTTCCCTGATACTGCCTTCAGTTCTTCCGTATACTGCGCGGCAAGTTCCTGTTGCCTCTGTACATCACTCTCCGCTTCTACCAGACGTTTGTAAAGCAGTGCCCGGCGTACCTTGATCTGTTCAAGCGTCGTTTCATAATGCTGCAGCTTTGCCTTCGTGGATGCACGGTTATTCAGAAGCTCACGGATATCGTTCTGATTCTTTTCAATCTCCACTGTCATCTCTGCAATCCGGCTCTGCATGGCAGTCAGCTCCTCTCCTGCCTGCTTTTGTCTCTCAGATGCAGCTGCAAGATGTCTGTCGATCTCTGCTTTTTCTTCTTCCAGTTCGGATTTCTGCCTTTCACGGTTTGCAAGCTCTGCCAGAATATCGTTTGCGCGTTTTTCATAGTGTTCATCATTCATACGGACACTGTTGATCTGCTCTTTTAAAAGCTCGATCTGGTTTTCCAACTGCTGCTTCAGAAGTGTTGTCTCATTTCTCTGGCTTTTTGCATGCTCAATTCCGGCGTCGATCTCATCTACTTCCTGCTCGATCTTCTCATACTGTGCCTTCATATCTTCATGCTTTTTGCCGGCTTCAGTGAGTTCATCCTGCGCAATCTTCAGCTTCTCATCGTTTTCCCGGATCTGCCCCTTCAGACGTTTCATCTCCACCAGGAACATATTGATGTCATAATGCTTCAGTTCTTCTCTCTTTTTCAGATATTCCTTCGCTTTCTCCGACTGTTTCTGAAGCGGACCAAACTGCTTTTCCAACTCTCCCAAAATATCATTGACACGGACCAGATTGCTCTGCTCTTCTTCCAGTTTGCGAAGAGATAACGCCTTGCGGCGCTTAAATTTGACAATCCCGGCCGCCTCATCAAAAAGCTCTCGTCTCTCTTCCGGCTTACCGCTCAGGATCTTGTCAATCTGTCCCTGTCCGATGATCGAATATCCTTCTTTTCCGATACCTGTATCATAAAACATCTCATTGATATCTTTGAGCCTGCAGACACTGCCGTTAATCAGATATTCACTTTCCCCTGAACGGTACAACTTTCTTGTGACTTTAACCTCTTCAAACTCCACCGGGAGTTTGTGATCTGAATTATCCAGTGTGATCGCAACCGATGCGTAGCTGAGGGGTTTCCGGTTTTCCGTACCGGAAAAAATAACATCCTGCATCGTACCTCCACGGAGCTGCTTCACCTTCTGCTCTCCGAGTACCCAGCGGACGGCATCCGCCACGTTACTTTTCCCACTTCCGTTCGGTCCGACGATTCCGGTGATCCCGTTATGAAATTCAAAGACAATCTTATTTGCAAAAGACTTGAATCCCTGTACTTCAATACTTTTTAAATACATGCCTCACCTACTGTACCTTTCCTTCTTTCAGCTTCAGGATTGCCTGATAAGCCGCTTCCTGTTCGGCAGCCTTTTTGGTTCTTCCGATACCACATCCAAAGGCTTCTCCGCCGATCACAACCTCTACACGGAAGGATTTATTGTGGTCCGGTCCCTCTTCTCCTACCAGCTGGTAGACAATTCCTTTTCCCTGACCGCCCTGTACCATTTCCTGCAGGATAGTCTTGCTATCATAAAAGAGCCGTTTCCCTTCCAGGTCGTTTAAAATATATTTTAAAATAAACTCTTTCGCATTAGCAAAACCACCATCCAGATAAATCGCACCAATCAGTGCTTCCAATGCATCCGAGGTAATAGACTCTCTGAATCTTCCACCGGTCGCGTCCTCACCTTTCCCAAGCAGCAGATAACTTCCAAGTTCCAGATCCCGCGCACAAAATGCAAGTGCCTTCTCGCATACCATGCTTGCTCTTAACTTAGTCAGTTCTCCTTCCGGCATTGTCTGGTTCTCGAAAAAAAGATATTCGCTTGAAATCAGTTCCAGAACAGCATCTCCAAGGAATTCCAGACGTTCATTACAGTCTGCCTTCTTCATATGCTTTTCATTCACATAAGAGCTGTGCGTCACAGCATGTCCGAGCAAATGGCTGTCCTTGAAATTGTAGCCGATTTTTTCTTCCAGTTCCTTTACATTTCTGCTCATGATTGCTCCTCCAATTTTAAAAAAGGACACTCCCCAAAAATGGGGATGTCCCCTGTAATCATTTTCCCTAGTTAACAGCGTTCTTGATCTGTTCTACAGCATCACCTACTGTTGCGATCTTTTCTGCATCTTCATTTTCAATTTCGATATCAAATGCATCTTCAATTCCCATAATAATCTGGAAAATATCAAGCGAATCAGCTCCCAGATCATCTACAAATGTAGTGTCCATCGTAATTTCATCCGGGTTACATCCCATCACATCAACAATAATGTCTTTCAGTTTTTCAAATTCCATAATTCTTAATCCTTTCTGAGCTTATTCCTGTGCGGATTTTTCTTCCGCCTGAATACATTCTTTGATCTTTTCATTGATTCCTTCTTCTTTGAAGGTTACGCACTGCAAAATTGAATTGCAGACTTCTTTTGCCTTGGAACTGCCGTGTGTCTTTACTACCAGACCGGTGAGTCCAAGCAGTGGTGCTCCACCGTACTCACTTGCGTCAAAATCCTTCATAGTCTTTTTCAGCACCGGCTTAACCAGAAGTCCACCGATCATGCCGCGGAGATTCTGCTTCATACCACCTTTGATCTTGCTTACAAGAACCGATGCTACTCCTTCATAGAGTTTCAGGATCACGTTGCCGGTAAATGCTTCACAGACGATAACATCTGCCTGTCCGTGAGGGATTTCTCTCGCTTCAATGCTTCCGGTAAAGTTAATATCCTTACATTCTTTCAGCATAGGAAAAGTCTCCTTGACCAGGGCATTACCCTTTTCCTCCTCGGCTCCGATATTGACGATCGCAACCTTCGGATTCTTGACTCCCATAATATGTTCCATATAGATCGAACCCATCTTGGCAAACTGCACCAGATGTGAAGGTCTTGCATCTACATTCGCCCCACAGTCGATCAAAATGGAAAATCCTTTTTCTGTCGGAATCAGCGGTGCAAGTGGTGGCCTTTCCACCCCTTTGATACGTCCAACCAGAAGCTGTCCCCCGGCAAGAACCGCACCGGAACTTCCTGCTGAAACAAAAGCGTCAGCTTCTTTATCCTTCACCATCTTAAGACCTACCACAATGGATGAGTCTTTCTTTCTGCGGATCGCCATAACCGGCGGTTCTGCTGTCTCAATTACTTCCGATGTATGAACAACCGAAATCTGTTCTTTATTATATGTGTACCCGGAAAGTTCCTGATTGATGACATCTTCTTTTCCGACCAGAATCACATGGATCGCATCTGACTTCCCGACCGCCTCGACCGCACCTTTGATGATCTCATGCGGTGCGTTGTCTCCGCCCATTGCATCGACAACAACTTTTGTTATTTCTTTCATACTGTTACCTCCCAGCATTACTAAACCAATTCTACTAGACATGACCGTAAAAATCAATAATATTTAGCAGATTTAGGAAAATTAGAAAAAAGAAAAGGAGTTAAGCAATACGCCTAACTCCTGTACTATAGCCTTTTTTAATTAGTTTTCTACAGTAACGATTTCTCTCTTGTTGTAAGATCCACAAGCTTTGCAAACTCTGTGTGGCATCATAAGTTCTCCACATTTGCTGCATTTCACCAGATTCGGTGCGCTCATTTTCCAGTTTGCTCTTCTCTTGTCTCTTCTTGCTTTAGAAGATTTATTCTTTGGACAAATTGACATAGGTTACACCTCCTTAAAATTCTTGTAAAGATCGCGGATAACTGACATTCTAGGGTCAAGACTGGTGTCTTCGCAGTCGCAGCTTCCCTCATTCAAGTTCTGACCACATACACTGCAAATCCCTTTACAGTCTTCGCTACATAGAACTTTCATCGGCCACCCTACTAAAATCTCGTTATAGAGCAACTGCTCCACATCAAGATGATATCCGTCAATGTAATTCGCTTCATCGGATTCGCCATCATCTTCTCCGTCTGCCAGAGCTGTATTCACCTGCTTTTCAAAGGAAAGCGTGAAATCTGTCGGTACATCTGTAAGACATCTGTCACACGGAATGATTACCGTAAGACTTGTCTCACAACTGATATGAAGTTTTTTTTCGCCGGCATACTCGACATGAATATGCACAGGCTGTGTCCGGCTTACCGGAAATCTGCTTCCGTTCACCTTCACTTCTTTCATCTCAGTGCCGACCACTTCGTCAATGGACTTATGCGGTTCAGATAAGACTTCGGACAGGTCAATTAACATAATTCTTTCTCCTGTTCACACCTAAACTATTATACCATGTAAATTCTTTTTGTCAAGGATGATTTACAGATTTTAAGGTTTTTTCTAATTTCTTCTGTTATACAAGTGCAACTGTCTCTCTTGCAATTGCAAGTTCTTCGTTTGTCGGAACTACAAGAACTTTCACTTTGGAATCTGGTGTAGAGATTACGATCTCTTCTCCACGTTTTCCATTTGCTTCTTCATCGATTGTAATTCCAAGATATCCAAGATAGCTGCAGACTTTTGTTCTTACAAGTGCACAGTTCTCACCGATACCTGCTGTAAATACGATATTATCAACACCGTTCATTGCTGCTGTGTAAGCACCAACATATTTTGCTACTCTGTATGCAAATACGTCGATTGCAAGTTCTGCACGCTTGTTGCCTGCTTTTGCTGCTGCCTCAAGATCACGGAAGTCGCTGGATACACCGGATACACCTTCCACACCTGATTTCTTGTTCAGGACATTCATAATTCCTGCAATGTCAAGGTTTTCTTTCTTAGCAATGAATTCCATGATCGCCGGATCAATATCTCCGGAACGTGTTCCCATTACAAGACCTTCCAACGGAGTAAGTCCCATAGAGGTATCTACTGATTCTCCGTTAAGCACTGCTGAAACAGATGCTCCATTACCAAGATGGCATACGATCGTCTTTGTTGCGTTGTATGGTTTTCCAACAATCTCAGCTACTCTCTTAGATACGAAGCTGTGGCTTGTTCCGTGGAATCCGTAACGTCTTACTTTGTATTTTTCATAATATTCATATGGAATTCCATACATATAAGCTTTCTCAGGCATTGTCTGATGAAAAGCAGTATCAAATACAACAACCTGTGGTGTGCCCGGCATCAGGCTTTCACAAGCTTCGATTCCGATTAAGTTTGCCGGGTTGTGAAGTGGTGCAAGGTCATTGCACTCTGCGATCGCAGCTTTTACTTCCGGTGTTACAACTACAGATTTTGCAAACTTTTCTCCGCCGTGAACAACACGATGTCCGACTGCTCCGATTTCGTCAAGGCTCTTAACAACACCTGTATCTGCATCTGTCAGCGCGTCGATTACGAACTGGATTGCTTCTGTATGTGTAGGCATAGCCTTTTCAGATACATTCTTCTCTCCACCTGCCGGCTGATAGGTAAGTCTTCCGTCAATACCGATTCTTTCGCAAAGACCTTTTGCGAGAACCGCCTCCGATTCTGAGTTGATGAGCTGGAACTTCAGTGATGAACTTCCGCAGTTGATTACTAATACATTCATTGATGTTTCTCCCTTCTGGTACTAGAATTTTCTTTATTAGAACTCACACTCTATTCTTAATTATACTCCTTGTACACATTGTATACAAGTAATGTTATTTTTTTCACGTAATATTTTCCAGTACAATGTTTTTTGCACAAAAACTCTTTTTATAGTATAATCTTTTCACAAACAACACAAAGGAGATTTTAGTTAAAAGCATGAAAATCGTCGGTATCATCGCAGAATATAATCCGTTCCACAACGGGCATCAGTATCATATAGACCAGGCACTTCAAAAAACAGGGGCAGATGCGGCAGTTATCCTTATGAGTGGTGACTTCGTCCAGCGTGGCGCCCCTGCTATCGCACCAAAGCATTTGCGGGCAAAAGCTGCCCTTCTTGGCGGTGCATCACTCATTCTGGAGCTCCCGGTCCTTTTTTCCTGTGGCAGTGCAGAGTTGTTTGCAAGAGGTGCCGTTTCTATTTTTAACAGTCTTGGCTGCATTTCCTATCTCTGTTTTGGCAGTGAGTGTGGCGATATCAAAAAACTCAATCGGCTTGCCCGGATTCTTTCCGAAGAGCCAGAAGTCTACCGGCAGCTCCTGCAGGATGAGCTGCGAAAAGGCCGACCGTTTCCGCAGGCACGCCAGACTGCCCTAAGTGTCTATACAAAGGATCCGTCCCTTGCCGAAATCCTGTCCTCACCAAACAATACCCTTGGGATTGAATACTTAAAAGCGCTCCGGTATTTCAAAAGTCCGATCCAGCCTTTCGCGATTCCCCGCGAGGGATCCGGCTACCACGATACTGCCCTCTGCGAAACCTTCAGTTCCGCAACTGCGATCCGCAACCGAATTCTGAATCCATCTTTACCAGAAGATGCTTTTTCATCCGTCGCAGGACAACTTCCGCCCGCTTCTTCAGATCTGCTGCGAAAGAATTACCAGTCCTCACTTCCGGTTACCCAGGATGATTTTTCGCTCCTGCTAAAGTATCGACTGCTCTGTGAGAGTGCTTCCTCTCTGACCGATTACCTTGATGTCAGCAAAGACCTCGCCAACCGGATCATCAATCAGAGAAATGATTTTGCTACCTGGAGTTCCTTCTGCGATCTTCTGAAAACCAGAGAGCTTACCTACACCCGGATCAGCCGTACCCTGCTGCACATCCTGCTCGGCATAGAAAAGGACACCTTCCGACATGAGCCTCCTTTCTGTTTTGCAGAAGATTCCGGCAACATTTCCGGCAAAGCAAAAAAAGAGCGGTCATCCACATCCGCCCTTTATGCCCGCGTACTCGGTTTTCAAAAAAAAGATACTCAAATCCTTAAAGAGATCAAAGAGTATGCCACCATCCCTCTGATCACAAAGCTTGCAGATGCCAGAAATCTCACCTCCGCCACCCAGGTCCTCCTGAACCTGGACATTTTCGCATCAGACCTGTATGAATCCATAATTACCGAGAAATTTGGCACACCTTTTACAAATGAATACCAGAAGCAGTTGCAAATTATTTAACCCTTCCCCTTTGTCAAAAAAGAGACTTTTTGCACACCACTACTACGCATGTTTGTGCAAAAAGTCTCTTTCTCATTTAGTTCACATGAAGAATTTTGGTAAGAGTCACCGCCCTGGCTCCAGGTCCGATATGGCATGCCACACTCAACGACAGTGGATCCATCCGGATTTCAAACTCCGGAAATGCTTCATGAAGCTCATCCAGCCATTCCTGTGCCTCCTTGCGGTCTCCTGTGTAAGCTGCATCCAGATACAGATCTTTTTTCCCATCACAATCTCCGAATTCTGAAGTACGAATCTCATTAATTGTCTTGATCATCGTCTTCTTTGCACTCTTCCATCCTCTTGACTTCGCAAACGCATCCAGCTTTTCTCCTTTAAGACGGAGAACTGGCTTCAGGTTCAGAACCGTTCCAATCGCTGCAGCTGCCGGTGTAAGTCTGCCGCCTTTCTTCAGGTATTTTAAAGTATCTACTGTAATATAGATATCACTGTCCCACTGGATCGCTTCTAACAGTTCTTTAATTTCTGCCGCGCTCTTTCCAGCATCTGCAAGCTTTTTCGCCTCTTCCACCGATCTTCGCTGCGTAACAGAAATCCGGTGATTATTTACGACCTGTACTTTTCCATCATAGTCCTGGGAAAGCATGATTGCAGTCTCACATGAACTGCTAAGACCGGCTGACATCGGAATATGTACAACCTCATCATATTCCTCCAGCGCCTTGTCCCACATATCCATTACATCTCCGGGAGCCGGTTGGGAAGTCTTAATATCTGCATCTCCTGCCAGTTTTTCATAAAACTCCTCCTGCGTGAGTGTGATATCCTCGTAAAACAACTCCTCATTGATATAGAATGGCATCGGAAGTACGTAAATTCCCATTTTCTTTCCTTCTGCCTGTGTAATTCCACTGTTACTATCTGTTACAATCGCAACTTTCCCCATGCTCTCTTTACCTCTTTCTAATTTTTAAAACTATGTATCGGTGCAGGAATTCTTCCCTTTCGATTCACAAATGCACTGCAGTCAAATTCATTGACCGGCATGATCGGCGCATATCCCAAAAGACCACCAAACTCTGCCATATCTCCAACATCCTTTCCAACTACAGGTATCACACGAACCGCCGTTGTCTTCTGATTGACCATTCCGATCGCCATCTCATCCGCAATGATCCCAGAAATCGTAGTAGCTTTCGTCTTACCCGGAATAGCGATCATATCAAGTCCTACCGAGCAGACACAAGTCATCGCCTCCAGCTTTTCTATACAAAGAGATCCGGCATTGACTGCATCGATCATTCCTTTATCCTCACTGACCGGAATAAAAGCTCCGCTTAAACCTCCTACATAGGAAGACGCCATAACGCCACCTTTTTTCACCTGATCGTTCAGCATAGCAAGTGCTGCTGTTGTTCCTGGTGCGCCAACTCTCTCAAGTCCGATTTCTTCCAGAATCTCCGCTACTGAATCGCCAACAGCCGGTGTCGGTGCAAGTGACAGGTCAATGATTCCGAACGGAATACCAAGCCTTTTGGAAGCTTCTCCGGCTACAAGCTGACCAACCCTTGTCACCTTAAATGCGGTCTTCTTGATCGTATCACAAAGTTCCTGAAAGCCCTCGCCACGACATTTTTCAATCGCTCTTTTTACAACACCAGGTCCGCTGACACCGACATTGATCACGGCATCTCCTTCGGTAACACCTAAAAAGGCCCCTGCCATAAACGGGTTATCATCCGGTGCATTACATAAAACTACAAATTTTGCACAGCCAATCGAATCCTTGTTCTTTGTCGCCTCTGCTGTCTCTTTTACAATCTCGCCGCAAAGACGGACTGCATCCATATCAATACCAGTCTTTGTCGAACCTACATTGACCGAACTGCACACACGCTCTGTCTTTGCCATTGCCATCGGAATGGAACGGATCAGGAGTTCATCGCTCTTTGTCATTCCCTTGGATACGATTGCAGAGTATCCCCCGATAAAGTTTACACCGACTTCCTTTGCTGCTTTATCCAGTGTCTCTGCGATCGTCACAAAATCCTCTGGTTTTTTGCAGGCTGAACCGCCAACAAGTGCAACCGGTGTAATGGAAATCCGCTTATTAACGATCGGAATTCCAAATTCACTTTCGATCTTCTCTCCTGTCGATACAAGATCCTTTGCAAGTGTTGTGATTTTTTATATATCTTTTCATTCAGTCTGTCCAGATCTGAGTCAATACAGTCCATCAGACTGATACCCAATGTGATTGTTCTTACATCCAGATTTTCTTCTTCGATCATCTGGTTTGTTTCTACTACTTCGTAAAAATTAATCATAGCAGTTCTCCTTACACTCTGTGCATTTTTTCAAAAATCTCTTCTCTCTGACAATGAATATTGACACCGATCTGTAAGCCGATATCACGAAGTTCTACCGCTACGATATCCAGTTCTTTTTTTGAATTTTCCACATCTGCAACCGCCATCATATTAAAATACCCATCCACGATCGTCTGGGAAATATTTAAAATATTGATATTGGTCTCTGCCAGGTATGTACATACTTTCGCAATAATTCCGACCGAATCTTTACCGACTACTGTAATAATGCATTTCTTCATTCTGCCTGTCCTCCTGAATCTAATTCTGCATACTTTCTTTTTCTAAACCTCGATCACTGCAGACACCTGATCCCTTTTTGCAACTGCGATCGGTATATCATCCCCCTTATACGGGTTCTGCCCCAAAGTGACCTCCAGCTTGACAGTCTCATATGCAAGTTCTTCGTAATTATTCTCCTTGCTCAAATGCCCCAGCAATACACTCCGCAAGTTATTGTGTAGTATATCACAAAGAAGCCGTCCTGACAATTCATTTGATAAATGTCCTCTGTCCCCAAGAACTCTCTGCTTCAGGTAATACGGATAAGGACCGACTTCCAGCATATGTATATCATGGTTAGATTCCAGAAGAACCGCATTTAAATCCTTCAGGTTCTCTACCGTATATTCATCGTATTTTCCAAGATCCGTTGCTACCGCGATCTTCTTTCCATCCTGCTCAAAGCGGTAGCCGCTCGGTTCATTTGCATCATGGGAAATAGCAAATGGATGCACGTCAATATCACCCAGCTTAAATTCTTTGTCTACCTGGATTTCATGGTAAAGTCCTTCCGGCATTTTCCCGAGATTTTTATAATCACGGATTCCCCGAATCGTTCCCGGTGTTCCATAGATCGGGATCTCATATTTTCTGCTGAATACACCAAGTCCCTGAATATGATCTGCATGTTCATGGGTGATCAGGATTCCATCCAGCTCTTTCCCTTTTATTTCAAGTTCCTTTAAGCCTTCCTCAATTCGTTTTTTGCTGATTCCTGTATCTACAAGCAGATGCGTTCGATCGCTCCCCACATAAATACAGTTTCCGCTGCTGCCACTGGCAATACTGCAAAATCTCATAATGCCCTGATCCCTTCTTCGATCTGACTCCATGTTTCCTTCAGATCTCCGTTATTTTGTATGATATAATCTGCATGTTCCCGGAAAAATTCCTCTGTTGCCTGACGTGCAATGATGTTTCCGGCCTTTTCTCTTGTGTAGCCCCGGCTGCTCATCAGACGTTCGATCCGGATTTCCCGGTCTGTATGAATATACCACACTTTGTCACAGAATGCATCATAATGATCTTCCAGAAGAAGGGCAGCCTCCACTACCATAAGAGGGCAGCCTGCTCTTTGCTGTACCTCAATCTCATCCAGAATATACCTCTTTACAGCCGGATGAATAATATGATCCAGCTTCTGCCGCATTTCTTCATGGGCAAATACTACATCAGAAACTATCTTCCGGTCAATGGTTTTATCGTTTTTTATGATTTTTTTTCCGAACAATGCGATAACCTGATCATAACAGATACCGTCCGGCTCCATGACCAGATGACCGATTTTGTCCGCCTGCAGCACACAGGCGTTGAATTCTTTCTCCAGATAATCGAGGACGGTGCTCTTACCGGCACCGACCCCTCCTGTAATTCCTATAATCTTCATTTATTTTGCCTCATACCAGTTTTCGCCCTGG
>ENA-OPCL01000302-OPCL01000302.1-human-gut-metagenome-genome-assembly--contig:-NODE-302-length-43997-cov-7.404306_pt1 | contig 43997 bp, 32 predicted proteins | sample MGYA00241251_ERZ501482 | MGnify/ENA primary metagenome ERZ501482 (study PRJEB25962, sample SAMEA2042581) | human gut metagenome | biome: human gut; feature: human-associated habitat; material: faeces... | reverse complement strand
TGGAATTATTCACCAAAATATAACTGATGAATAACTTTTTGAAGATGGTTGGCCGTGATTACAAGGAATTTAGCTACCTTTGTACTTGTAAAATAGGTACAGTTTTAAAGATAAGTTCTACACAATGAAAAAAATGTTGTTATTCTTTTCAAAGCCAATAGTTGGTGGTGTTTTATCATTGATAGGATTATTGGAAATTCTATTTAGTATTCCATCATCATATATTACATACCCTATACCATTGTGGATAATTGTTCTGGCAATAGGTCTCGTTATACTATTGCCATACCTATGGAAGCGTTTAAGAATCTTATACTATATAAGGAACTATACATCTGATTCATTTGGTGGGTCTTGTCTATATAAGTGGTGTTGGGCTAGGACATCGGATAAATTCAATGTTTATGGATATTTTCCTATCCGTATAGATGTTGTGGAAAATGTAAAGTTAGACCCTAATATACCTGTGTTTGATTGTGCTCATCATTATATTCACAATGAAAATTTATTGGCAGAATATATAATGATATGTTTATACCATAAGGTTGAAAATACGAAACAAACAAACTTGTTTGTTCAACAGCTACATAGCTTAGAGGCTCATTATTCTAGTCAAAATAGAAGGTAGCTTCTTGGTTATGCAATCTTTCTATCCAGCTTAATCTTGCACTCAGATTCCGTGTGCGACATTTTGCGCTCAATGGTGGATATTTCCGAATCACGGAGAGTATGAGCAAATACTCTTTTTATGAATGTGGCAGTCTGTAGGCGTGGTTTGCCGAATGCCTTGCCGATATTCCAACCAAAGTGCATGATGTCAATGGTTTTTAATTGAGCATCTACCTTTATCTGCTCAACTTTAGGCAGGGAATCTGAGAAGTAGTATTCTGTGATATATCCACATAGACGATTAAGGTCAGTTTCGCTAAGATAGAGAACTAAGTGTTGTTTCGTATATGAGAGAACCTTATCTAACTTTTCTTGCGATGCCCGTTCCTTTTCGGCCATAGCATTGGCACGGAATATCTCGTATTCTGTCGGTTGCTTGGATTCTTCGATAGATATATTATTGATAGTAGAAGGTGTGGCTTCTTCCTTTGGAAGTTCTGCCACGTCTTCATTAAGTTCAAGACACGAAGGAGTAGAAACTTCTTCTGTTGTGTCAGATGTAGTTTCGACTTCGGGTTCTGGTTCAGAAATGATAGGTTCTAAATTTATAGTACTTTCGGCAAGTCCCGTGTGTGCCACTGGAGATTCTACCGCTATAGCCTTATTGCGGTAACACTCAAATCTCATAAAGCACTTCTCTATTGTCGGTGAAAGAAGTTGGCTGAATACCATTTGTAGATTGAGATAGATAGCTCCTATGACAATGGAGCATACCACCAAAATAAGGTAGCCGCTGAACTCATCCCAACCATAGTGCAATGCGGTCTGACGGGCTAAAACACCAATGATGACGATTGTTCCGAAAACAATCAGATTCAAAGTAATATGTTCTGTCTTTTTCTGCTCCATAATGATATATGTTAATCGTTTATGTGCAAATATATATCATTTGCAAGATGTGTAGATACATTTCCCGAGAAGTGGTAGCTTTTGGCACCGATAGGTAGCATTTTTCTATGCCACCTGTGCCACAATAGCAAAGGAAAGTCCGACATGGGACTAGCCTACATCGGACTTTTAAGTTGTGGGTATTAGCAATTGTAAGTGTTAGCTGACTTTATTGGAATAAATAGTGATATGCTCTTCTGCTTGGAAGCTACTTTATTGATAACCCATTTCCTGAATTCAGCTGAATGTCCAGTATTTATTTGGTAGGATAGGGCTATAATCATGTTGAGATTATACACGTCGGCATAATTCCCATTCTTTAATCTTATACATTGGCAGACTTCATACTCCTTTAAGATATTGGCTTTCAATATCGTTTTTATGCGAAGATTGATAGCTCCAACCGTTGTATAAAACAAGTCGGCAATCTCCCAAGAGGTCATCCATACTTCGCTATCAGAAATATGGATGCCTTGCCCGTTGTTTGTTATGATTCCTCGTTTCATAGGTGTATTTATTTCAGTGAAATCTTATTGGCTGTCTCCCGTTTTTTCACATTAACCAAATCTGCATAGATTTGAGTGGTGGAAACGTTTTTGTGGGTTAGCATCTTTGAAACCGTATAAATATCTGTACCTAAAGAGATTTGGATAACTGCGTAGGAGTGACGAAATCCGTGGAAGGTTATCGGCTTCGTTATTCCTGCCTTTTTGAGCCAATTTTTCAGAGGATAGTTAATCATGCTTCGCTTCAGTCCCTTGAATACTTTGCCTGTATCGGGCGTACCGCACAGTTCGTAGGCTTCGTAACTGATAGGAAGTGTCGCTTCCGTTTGGGTTTTCTGTGTTCTGATACGCAAACAATAGCCTTGATCAGGAGCAATGGCGAAGTCTTCCCATTGAAGGTTGAGAATATCGCTGATGCGTAGTCCTGTCAGACAAGCAAACAAAGAGGCTGCTTTTAGAACTGGGATGTCGCAAGGAGTGACGGCAAGTTGTTTCACCTCGTCCAGTGTCAGATACTCTTTCTTCACATCTTGTGGCTCAATCTTATCAAGGTAGTCATTGATGTTTTCTCGAAACCATTTATCTCGGTAGGCAATCTTCAACAATCCTCTGAAAGTGGAGTAGTAGCCGGATGCTGAATTGAGAGATATGGGGCGATTGCTGTGTTTAAGCTGCTTGGCGTTCAACAGATATTCACGGAACTTTTTGCACAAATCCACATTCACCTCGCCAAAGGTACATTGCCCTTTTACAAAGTTGTAGAAATGTTGATAAACGAATTGCCATTTCTGATCTTTGCTTCGGCACATCTTCTTGAAGTAGGCGAGGAAGTCAGCTTTCTGCTTGCTCTTATCTAAGAAGCCGAACTCTTCATTGATGAGCGATTGCACTCTGATGCAACGGATAGCTTCTGCCTTGTTCAACATATCGTTGTTGAACTCCCGTTCCATTTCGTTTTTAGGGTGGGCATAGATGTATATGCCGAGGTATTCCCGACGGCTCATCTGCATCGTTTCGGGGTTACGGACTGCCGGATAATAATCCAGATACAAGGAGATGCGATTATTCCGAATCGCTCTCTGACGAACTGTTACTTTTGTACATGTGTGTGACATACTGTTTAATATTTAGAGTTTTACATTTGTTTGGTGCAAAGGAATAAGGTGATTCAATGGTGGTAACATTCACCGAAAAATAACTTATTCAATCTTTGGAGCTGCGAGTAGTTTATCCAATTCTGGTTTGGAGATAAGCGTGTATTTACCTTTCTTGACCTTTGGGATATTATGGTACTTCGCATAGTGATAGAGCTGGTCACGAGTAAGGTTGAACTTCTCCATCGCTTCGGCTACCGTATAATATTGCGGTTCTTCGGGGGTTGCCACACCTTTAGCTATATCCACATGCTTCTTGGAATAGTAAACCATGATTCCCTCTTTCTTCTTCGGAATGGCATTCTTGGAAACGAAACAGTAGATGGCGGATAAGGTCATGCCGAACTTCTCCTGCATTTCCTGTGTGGTGTACCATTCGGCAATGTCTGGATTCGGGGCTTTCTTGGCAAAGTAAGCGTCCATATGTTTCTTGCTCCAGTAGGTCTTGCCACGATTGAAAGTCCGAGGGATGTTATTCTTCTTGGCTACTACAAATATCCATGACTCGTTTACATGATATTTCTCTTTGACTTCTGCGGTGGTGTAGAAGTCGGTGATAGGGGCTTTCTCTTTTGTTGGTGTCTTCTCGTTTTCTTGCGAAAGATAGTCTGTCATATCTTCTATATCAGCTCTGCGAACAAGCGTTTTCCTTTCAAATCGGATTACTTTGATTGTTCCATTGCGGATATAGCGATATATAGAAGTACGCCCAATGTTTAATAACTCTGCTACTTCTGACGGAGTAAGATACTCCTTGTTTAGATTGGGAGGTGTCTTTATGCTTTTCCCTAATTCGTGTTGCAGACTTTCAAGGCGCTGTTTCCTAACCCTGTCTTTATAGGCAAGGTTTGCGCATCGGTGTGAACAATACTCCGTGGTGGTCTTATGGGCTGTGAAAACAGCATTGCACCACTTACATCTTTTCTGAATGTCGATTTTACTACTCATTATTTATCCGTTTATTTCGCCAAATTTGTTTCATCGCGTACCACCACGTACCATGACGTGCCAGTGTGTCCACGACCTTTCCGACCTAAAATCGGAGAGTAACAAGCGAGCAACAAATGCGGTACAAAAATGAGCTGAAAAAGCCCTATAAACGATAACCATCGCTTATAAGGCTAAAAAGAAAGGCGCTCAAAATGAACGCCTTAATAATCGTTGATGATATATGCTAATCGTTGGTAATCACCACTTACTTGCCGATGCAATATATGTTGCGGATAGATAATGTATTGATAATCAGTATATGATTGTGCGTCAAAATAGCTTCGGGGGACAAACGGGGGACAAAAATATGCCGACCAAAAGAAAAAAAGAGCAAATATGAAATTCAATTTTGTACACTTCAAAATAAACCAATGTACGGTGTATTTAGACTGGATTTGCTCCTAACCAGAGTTGCGAAATAATAGGAAAATAGGTTTAGTTTGTTTATTGTATATCTCTTCAAGTTCTAAACTAAACTACCCGAAGCCTCAAAATATCGATAGCAGCAGATAAAGCTCCTTATTTTTCTTTTGGCCAGCCAAATTGTAATTCTTTAATTAAGATTCTCCATTTAATACTGTTTGCTCTATTTTAATGTAATATTAAAATAGAGCAAAGTATAATGTAAACAGTTATGTAATATGGCGTTGAGTGTTTTTTATTTGTTAGAAACCAATAATGGTTTTGTAATGTTTGACCTGAATAGAATATGTTGAGAGTGACGCACTGTGATTATATTTGAGAAAATATCTCAAAATAGCACACAGTATAATTTTTATTTTGTATCTTTGCAATCAAAATCGATTATGCGTAATAATATAAATACTTAAAAGTCAGATATATGTTACTTGAATTTACAGTAGAGAATTACAGGTCTTTTTTTCATAAAAAGACCTTGGTATTGGAAGCCGATAAAGCTTTGAAAGAATGTACTGAAACGAACTTGTTTGATTGCAATAAACACACTCTGCTTCGTTCACTTGCGCTGTATGGTGCCAATTCAAGTGGAAAATCCAATCTTGTCAGTGCGATGCACGCAATGGCGAGATGCGTGTTGTTGTCGGTGAAGTTGAATGACAATGACGAATTGGAATATGACCCATTTCTTCTTTTGAAAGACAATCACCATCCCACTATGTTTGAGATTATATTTCTGAAAGGTGATTATTGCTACAGATATGGATTCAGATATAATCTGGAATTTATTGTTGAAGAATGGTTGTTCCGCAAAACAACACCTCGTTCTAAAGAGCAAATGATGTTTGTCAGAAACGAAGAGGGGATTTTTATAGATGAGAATAATTTTCCGGAAGGAGTCGGATATGAAGAAAAGACCAATGACAACCGTTTGTTCCTGTCATTATGCCAACAGTTAGGCGGTGAAATATCTCGTCAGGTTATTTCTTGGTTCCAATCGGACTTCAATGTGATTTCAGGATTGAATAATCAACAATATAGAGCATATTCAAAATTATTTTTCCATAAAAAAGAATCTTTGAGTGTTGATGCTCTCAACTTCTTCCAGAAATTAAGACTTGGATTTAACAACATTCTTACTCATGAAGAAGAACCCAATGTTCCTATGGACTTGCCTTTGGAACTGAGAATACTCTTCCAAAGAGAAACGCAAGGTAAGAAGAATATCGAGTTGGATTCCATACATAACGTATATTCAGATAAAGGTAAGATCGTAGGTACAATAAACTTTTCGTTTGAAGATAGGGAATCTTCCGGTACAAATAAGTTGTTTGACCTTTCCGGACCGATATTCGAAACACTTTATTCCGGAACTGTGCTTGTTATTGATGAATTGGATGCAAAGATGCATCCTCTGATTTCTCAGTATATTATTGAATTATTCAATAATCCGGAAACAAATCCGAAGAATGCACAATTGATATTTACCACTCATGACACACATCTGCTTTCTCAGAAAATCCTCAGGCGTGACCAGATATGGTTCACGGAGAAAGATTCTAAAGAGCAGACGGATTTGTATAGTCTGATTGACATCGTACTCCCTGACGGGACCAAACCTCGTAATGATGCAAATTATGAGAAAAACTATATAGCCGGTCGTTATGGTGCCATTCCTTATATTTTGAATGATTGATAATGTAAGGCTATGGCAGCAAGGAGAATAAAGATTGATAATGCTTCTTCAAAATTCAGGAGGCAATCGCAAAAGAGAGAGCAGAAGGTCATACGCTGTTCTGTTCTAATTGTGTGTGAAGGGACTAAGACCGAGCCTAATTACTTTGAGGCATTTGCTGAAAAGCAACAGGGGGTAATTGTATATGACATCGAGGTGAAAGGACTTGGGCGTGGAACAAAGGATGTTGTGGAGAAGGCCATTGACCTTAAAAACAAGAATCACTATGACCGTGTTTGGGCTGTTTTCGATAAGGATGAATTTCCTGCAAAGGATTTCAACGAAGCCATTGCAATGGGACAAAAGAATGGCATTGAGGTGGCTTGGAGTAATGAAGCATTCGAATTGTGGTACCTGTATCACTTCCAAAATGTGACAACAGGTGTCCCACGAAAGGATTATGAAGAGAAGATTTCAGCAGCCGTGAACGCTTCTCCTAAATATAAATCGAAGAAGAAATACAAATATGCCAAGAAAGATCCGAACAATTATGAGATAATAACAACATACGGCTCGATGGAGTCTGCCTTGCGGTATGCGGAAACAAAGCATCTGGAATATACAGATACTCGTTATGCAAATCAGAATCCATGTACGACTGTTTATAGGCTTGTGCGACAATTGTTAGGGAGGGATGAAGAGTTGAATGAAGAGCTTGTAACGAAGATAGAGGAAAATGGATTGTAAAACTTCAATGATTTAATGGTGGTATTTTGTGTGTAAAGACAAATAACACCTTAAAAGTGTGGAATGTAATATTTAAGATACTGATGGATTTCAAACAAAATAACTTCGAATAACATTTATGCAAGTAGAAGAAATAACACAAATATTACGAGAGTCACCAAGCGTACGACTCATAAAATCAAGAAGTGTGGATTTCTTCTTGTCTTTTGTCATTGAGGTGTTTGAGGGACAGGCGGCTATAATGCAGGAACGCTTGTACATACTACTGGAGAACCGACTAGATGAGCAGGAAAATACGTTGGTGGAGGATAATCCTGAAATGACGAGACTAGTGGAGTCGAACGAACAGAAAGCGAAACGACTCATCAAAGACTGGACAGACAAGGGATTCTTGACTAACTATCAGAACGAAGAGGGAGAGGTGATATACGAGATTTCGTCGCACACAAGCAAATTGATAGATTGGGTGGTGAGCTTGAAGAAAGAAGATTACATTGGTACTGAATCAAAGTTCAAGACACTGTTTTCCCAACTGAAGGAATTGGTGGAATACTCGAATGAGGACCGTGAGAAGCGACTGGAACTGCTTCGAACAAAAAAAATGGAGATAGAGCATCAGATTCAGCGTCTGGAGATGGGTGAAGAGGTTGAGGTTTACGAGGACTACCAGATAGAACCACGATACAACAGTTTGAACAAACTGGCGAAGGAACTGCTGAGCGACTTCAAAGAGGTGGATGACAACTTCAAGGGGATTATCAAAGAGATATACGAACGTCAGACAGATAATGCGGAGAAGAAAGCATTGTTGAACTACATCTTTGATGCGTATGGCGAACTAAAACAATCGCAACAAGGCAAGAGTTTCTATGCATTTTGGGAGTTTTTGCTCTCGGCCGATCTGCAGAAAGAATGGGACGAACTGACTGGTGCACTCTACGAAACGCTGGAGAATAGAGGTATTGATGCACATGACATGTTTCTCAGGGAAATGAAAATGCATCTGTTTGACGCTGGTGAGAAGGTTGCGAAAACCAATGACCGCATGAGCGAGAAACTGAGTCGAATCATTCGCCAGAACGGACAGATGAATGCAGAGGCGACAAAGCAGGTGATCAACGATATCAAGAAGCTACTCATCGAAGCCACCAGACGGAAAGAAAAGCCAGATGCTTCGCTTGAATACGGAACCATCGACATCAATCTGCCGTTGGAGCGCCCTCTTACCCTCACACCTGTAAAAGAGACTGTGTATAAGGATAAGCCTGACATGGCCGGACTGAGTCTGACCGACTTGGAGCGCATTGGTAAACTCTACAATCCGTATCACATCGACCGAAAGGTGCTGAGAGACCGCATCAACAAGGTGTTGAACGACAGACAGCAGACGACCCTGGCAGAGGTGATAGAACGGAACGAGGGCGTGGAGAAAGGTCTGTCGGAAGTGTTTGGATACATTGGCGTGCTGAAGGAATATAAGACGGTGGTAAGCGAAGAACTCCAGCAACATATTATTTTTGCCGAAAATAAAACCATATCAATTCCTGAAATTATAATAACAAGATGAATGCAGCAAATATACAACCATACAGCAGGGCTGTAGTGAAACTGTTGAAAGGTATCGTAGAGAAAGACGATGTCGTGTGGAATGAGGTACTCGACTACCAAAGCGAGATATTGGACTATATCAGCGTGATGGGACTGGAACTCATCGTGAAAAAGGATGAAGGTTTTGCCTTTGTCAAGCAAATGAAATTGGACGATGACAAAACATTGAACATGGTGTCGAGAAGGTTGTATGGTTTTGAGGTGTCGGTGATACTCATCGTGTTGAGGCAGATACTCGAAGACTTCGACCGCAATCCAACAAAGTCTCAGGCTTCGGACAAGTATGTAACTGCTACTGAAATAAAGGAAGAGGCAGAATTGTTTCTTCCCACCACGTTCAATCGTGCCAAGTTTGAGAAAGACCTTGACCGCTATATAGACAGCATAGCAGGCTTTGGTTTCTTGGTGGAAGCAAAGCATATTGAGGGTGAGAAGCGCTATAAGATACATCGCATCATCAAGGATAAGGTGACACTGGACGATCTATTAGAATTTAAAAACAAACTTAACGACTATGATGCAGCAGATGAACCTATTTAATACCAGTCCGGAAGAGGCAGGCTTTAAGCTTGACTATTTGGAAGCGTGGAACTGGGGAACCTTTGACAAAAAAGTGTACCGTATGAATACGCATGGCAACAACTCGCTATTGACCGGAGCAAACGCCTCGGGCAAGAGTACGCTGATAGATGCTCTGCTCACACTGATGGTGCCACTGAAGCGCCAACGATTTTACAACCAATCATCGGGTGTGGAGAAGAAGGGCAACCGTACAGAGGAGTCGTACTTCTTTGGCAACTATGGCAATCAGCAGCAGGAGGGCGCGGCGAGCACTGCCACGCTTAGATTGCGAGACAAAGGGGCGCGTTCGGTACTGCTTGCAACATTCTGCAATGTGGATAAACGTGTGGTGACTCTGTTTCAGGTGCGCTACTACAGTGGCGAGGAACTGAAGGTGCTGTATGGCATAGCTCGCGAACCGTTGACTATAGAGTGTGACTTTTCGGAGTTTGACCTGCGTGGCGACTGGCGTAAGCGATTGACGAAGAAATACAATACGAATGACACAAGACGCACGATAGAGTTTTTTGATGGTCCGGTGGCGTATGGCGAGAAGATGATAACCCTCTTTGGAATGCGTTCGGACAAGGCACTTACACTCTTCAATCAGATAGTGGGTGTAAAAGTATTGGACGATCTGGACAGTTTCATCCGTACGAATATGCTCGAGGAACTGCCGGCTGAGGAAAAATATCAGGAATTGAAGGATAACTTCCAAAATCTGATGGAGGCGAAAACTAATATCGATAAGGTGAAGGAGCAGATTGCTCAACTGGAACCTATCAATACATTGGCAAAGAAACTGACGGCGATAGATACGCGCATAACTGAATTGGACCAGGAGAAGAACGTGGTGGCCTATTGGTTTGCTGTACGAACGGTGGTGTTGTGCGATGAGGAGTTGGTGCGCTGCGAGAGCGATTTGAGGAGACTGAAAGATGAGTTGAAGGCGTTGAATGTGAAGAAGGGTGAGCTGGAACAAGAGCAGACACGCTTGTCGGTGGCTATTGAGAAGGATGAGGTGGGTCAGCGGATACGTGAGATAGAGAAGGAAATCAATCAGAAGGTGAAGATGCGTGATAACCGCAAGGACAAAGCCGAAGAATACGATAAGTTGGCAAAGATGGTGAATCTTGAACAAAGTCCTGATGCAGAGGTATTCGAAGCCAATCGTGCGACTGCAAAACGCGAGAAAGACGTTTTGCAGGTAAAGATTGACAGGAAACTCATGGAAGAGAAGCGTCAGGCACAAAACCGTCAAGAGGAAATCAGCGACACGATACAAAATCGAGTGGACACCATACGCTATCTGCAGCAACATAAGAATAATATCTCTGGTCGTGTGGCTGAGATTCGTGATGAAATACTGGAGGCTGTTGGTGCAACCGCAGAAGAAATTCCATTCATCGGTGAACTGATACGAGTGAAGGATGGTGAGCGTGATTGGGAGTATTCCATTGAGCGTATTCTGCACAATTTTGCATTGCGATTGGTAGTGCCGGAGAAGTATTACAAGCAGGTGAATGAGTATGTGAATGGTCATAATCTGCGAGGACGCATCGTGTATCAGCGATACGAGGGCACAGAGTCTCTTCGTGAGTTTGAGAATAGGACATTGAAAGCGGATTCGTTGCTCAGAAAGGTTGAATACAAGCCAAAATGCTTGTATCTGGATTGGCTTGAGGACAGGCTGTTTGCTGAGTTCAACTATAGTTGTGTAGATTCGCTCGCGGACTTCAACCATCTGCAAGAGAAAGCAGTGACGAAAGAGGGACTGATAAAGGCGAGAGGCGGTAAGCATGAGAAAGATGACCGACCAGGGACACGAGGTAAGGAACACTATGTGTTGGGCTGGGACAACAAGGAGAAGATTGCCATGCTGCAGGCGGAAGTGCGCCAGTTGCAGCAGGCTGAAAAGGAGGTGGTAACCAAAGTCCGTCGTATAGATGCAGATATAAAGAATGCTCAGGAGAAGCGAGAAACCTACTCGAAACTTTTTGATAAATACGATAAGTTTGATGACATCGACTGGCGGTCGTATGCACTCGTTATTCAGCAAAAGGAAGAGCAGAAGCGACAACTGGAGGAGACCAATGATAGGGTGAAGGTTTTGCAGGAGCAATTGAAGAGTGTAAGAAAGGAACTTGGTGTACTTGAGGAGATGTCTAATAAAGTTATAGGTAACAAAGCATTATTGGGAAATCGTGAGGATGAACTCAAGGAACAGAGCAAAAATTGTGCTTTGGCTTTGGCTCAAATGGGTGTTGTTGATACCAGTGTTTTTGAATCGCTGCACACAGATTTGCAGGATGTAGCATTGGCGGATTTGGATAAAATGCGTGATACGTTACAGAGTGACATCAATTCCGCTTTGCGGGAACAACGTGAGACGAAGGGTAGCAAGAGTGCTGACTTGAAGAACTTGATTTATCGCTTCAAGAATCCTACTGAGGAAATTACCACAAAGTATCGCGATTGGCGTTCGGATGTGAGCCGTTTGCCCGAAGCCGTGGAGTTTATGGGCGAATATCAGGCCTATTACCAACGATTGCTTGACGAAGATTTACCCGGGTTTGAATCGCGCTTCAACAAGTATCTGCAGGAAAATATCATCAACAAAGTCAGTGCATTCAATGTATTCTTCCAGAACTGGTGTCAGTCTATCACCAAGACCATCAACCAATTGAATTCGTATCTTGTGGGCATTGATTTCAAGGATGCTCCAAAGACTTATATCCAGTTGGTAGCAGCCAAACGATTGAACATGGATGTGAAGGCGTTTCAAAACTTGCTGAGCAGTGCAATACCTAATATTCATGAGATGAATTCGACAATCGATGGCAGCAAGATTCATTTCGAACAGCATATCGAACCGCTGATGTTTCGCTTACAGGACGAATCATGGCGAAAGTCGGTGATGGATGTGCGTGGATGGTACACATATAAGGCGGAGGAGTTTTACCAAGACGATGGGCAGAAGCGTAACACCTATGAGGCGATGGGACAGCTGTCGGGTGGCGAGAAAGCACAATTGACATACACAATTCTTGGGTCGGCTATTGCTTATCAGTTCGGCTTGACCAAGAACGGACTCGACTCTTCGTTCCGTTTCATTGCCATAGATGAGGCTTTTCGCGCACAGGACGAGGACAAGGCTCGCTATCTGATTTCGCTCTGCAAACAACTCCATCTGCAGTTGCTCGTGGTGACTCCGAGCGACAATATTCACATCGTGGAGAACGACATTTCATATGTGCATTATGTGGAGCGCAAGGGCAACTGTTCGGTGCTCTATAATATGCCTATCAGTGAATTTAAAGCAGAACGTGAAAGGAGTATGGAAGTATGATAACGGCAGCAGAAATACGTAAGAAGACCGAACGCAAGTATGTGGATTATTTGCGTTCGGTGGTAGCTGGCTCTGAATTTGAGCCAATTGTGATTCCTTGCGACAAGAAGGCTAGCGCATCGATAGATGAGTATCAGCGCGAACTGATGGACATCCGTTCGCAATCGAAAGAGGTGAAAGGCTTTGGCTACACGATTGAGTGGAAAACAGTGAAAACGAAGGTATTGGGCGAACAGGATCTGCCTGAGCGTGTGTTATTCAAGAGTGCATCGGACGTTGAGCGCTTCTTGCTGAAGGGTGGTGAAGTATCACAGTTTCGCAAGGATGTGGCGATGTTGCTTGATGAGTTTCCGCAGCTTCGTTCATGGGTAGAACGCTATCCGCTGAAGGTGGTGGAAAATGCTTCCTCTTGGTCTGATTTGCTGAAAGTATTGCGTTATTTTGTGGCAAACCCTTGTCCTGGTTTGTACATTCGTGAATTGCCCATTGAAGTGCATACCAAATTCATTGAGCGCAACAAGGGAGTGCTTCGTGAGTTGCTGGATATTGTCATTGTAGAGCATGTCTGCTCGGATGAGAAGGAGTTCGAAAAGCGCTTTGGATTGCGATACGATGAGCCATGGGTGCGCATTCGTGTGCTGGAAGCATCGATTGCGAATGAATACTTTTCAGGTGTAGACGATCTTACGATACCTCAGAGTCAGTTCTGTGCGTTGTCGTTGCCTGTGCAGAAGGTGTTTGTGGTGGAGAATAAAGTCAACTTCCTGACTTTTCCCAAGTTGGCAGGAAGTCTGCTGATTTGGGGACATGGATTCACCGTTGGCATCCTCAAGGATGTTCCGTTCATGCGGCACGCTTCACTATACTATTGGGGCGACATTGATGCACAGGGCTTCGAAATTCTCTCGCAGTTCCGCAGTTATTTTCCCCAGACGCAAAGCCTTCTGATGGATTGCGTTACCTTTGACACCTATTTTGAAGGCGACAAAGGCACTCCAAGCAATGTATCAAAGCCTCTCCAGCTTACCCCTGCGGAAGCCGCACTGTACGATCATGTCAAGTCTCACAACCTACGTCTAGAGCAAGAGAAGATTCCGCAAAAATGTATTAATAATATATATTCAATAGTTTGTTAAAAATTGGCCAAGTAATATCTGAGGTCTAACAGATATATGTAAAATTATTATGGCAACTTTAGCTGAATTGTACGAATTCCTTGAGACAAAACAGGATGATAGTCATCTTGACAGTATATTCTCGTATGACGCGTTTTTACCGGTAGAACAGCCAAAAGCACGTCTTGAGATTCTTACATGGTGGAAAATTGAACGGCTGATAGTGGATGAGAATTGTAATATTGATAAGAATTTTACTGTAGCTTATTTTGATGAACGTGTTAAAGCTACGAATAACCAGTTATTAAAATACAGATACAATTACTTTGCTTCACTGTTAACGAACGACAACCGCTATGCTAAGCAATCTATCGATGCTTTGATAGCGGTGATTGGCACTTTATTGCCAGAAGACAAAGAAGATTATCCGCATGGGGCAGAAAATGCTATAGAGATTCTGATGTCGCTGACAAAAAGAGTGAAGTATAAGATACCCGAGGCTACTGATTTGATTTGGGGCGTGTTGGAATCAGACTATGGATACCGCACAAAAATGGTTTGCATAAGATTGGCTAAGGAAACAGTTTTCTTTCCAAGTCGTGATGCAAAGAAAATCGTATGTTTGTGCAAGGATTTGTTGTCATTAGTCAAAGATAGGTGGCGTGAGAACTGCTGTGAGTTAGGTTTATTTTATTCCTCAAAGCTTCAAGGACAGGCAAAGCCGTATATGAACTTTTTTTATGAAGCGTTGGGAGATTTGGAAATGGGGCAATTAGTTGATCCGGCAACTGCACCAAATAATATTGCCATCCCATGGATGAACGAATGTCATTCCCAAAAAGCTATTGCGTTTTATCAGAAGGCGGGGTTAACTAAAAAGAGGAACAGGGCAGAACTGGTATTTCGAGAAAATAAGAAAAAGATAGTAATGCTGCATTTCAAAATTGAGAAGAAAACAGATAAGAAGATTGTTGAGTATTTTGGCAACTTGGAAAAGGAACTACTTGAAGGGAAACTAAGTTGGCTATTGGAGAATCTTTCATGTCCCGTTAGGTTTTTGTTTCCCTCTTACGAACAAATACGCCTACGGATGTCTGCAAGCAAATCTACAGTAGAAAAACCTGGCTTTGTGAATAAGATTGTGGACATCAACGGAAACAGCATGGATGCAGGTGAGGATTTCGATTTGCGTCAGAAATACGGTATATGGCTCATGAATATTGTGAGAAATACTGTTATAAATATGATTCTTACTGCAGTCAACATAAAACAATTAACTTATAGTAAATTGAGGAAATGGTTCCTAAAAAACACCTGTTTTGGTATTCAACTGGAATATACTAGATCTGGTCAAGTGGTTACGGCCACATGGTTTTCGCAGATTGATTACGGAGTTGAAGCACTCATTAAACAGTATAATCGTTTTTTGCAAGGAAAACCAACTGATTGGCGGTTACCTGTGGATATTCTTTCCATACGTTTTGAAGGCATTCTGCGTGATATGGTTGGTGACTATGGAGGTTGTGTTACAAAAGTAGGACGAGATAACAGTACTTCTCAGGCATTACTCGATGATCTACTGAGAGAACCATGTTTACTGCAAATGTTCAGAAAAGAAGATATAGAATTCTTTGAGTATGTGTTCACTGCTAAAGGATACAATATTCGCAATTACGTGGCACATGCGTTCTATATATCGCAAGATTACGGAATGATAGAGGCAACGCTCGTGTTTTTGTGCATATTGCGCTTGACGATGTTTAGTCCTAAAGGTAAAGATGAATTATAACAATAATGGCAAATATGAAGTAATTTTGCCGTTATTGTTATAATGTTGCTAGTATATTAAGGATGATTCTACTAGGATTTGTAACCATTAATAACAACTCGTGGAATTACAGAAATAGCAACAAGAATACTATTCGGATATTCTAAATGGAACTTCATCGGTGGTAATTTATGGAATAATGTATTTTATTTATATATTGCTATATATCAGTATTATAGCATAGGTGCATTTGCAAATATAAAGTCTAACATGCCTTTGTAAAATACTCATCTCCTATGGTTTTGCCCGATTTTGCAGGGATGAATGTTCAAATTTCACCGAGGGACAAGAATTTGCCCCCAGCCTGACTTTCAGAGGACAAATGGGGGACAAAATATAGGTAAGTATAAGCAAATATGAGAAAATACAGTAACTAAGAGAAAGAAAAAGCAAATACCGTAACTCATTTTCTGATAGAGTTATATTTGATTTTATTGTGTAACTTATTGATAATCAATATGTTGAGTTATTTGCCGATGCAATATGTGTTACATGCATTTAATTTGTTGATTATCAATATAGTTTTATGTACTAAAATAGCTTTGGGGGACAAACGGGGGACAAAAATATGCCGACCAAAAGAAAAAAAGAGCAAATATGAAATTCAATTTTGTGCACTTCAAAATAAGTCAATGCACGGTGTATTTAGACTGGATTTGCTTCTGAACAGAGTTGCGAAATGATAGAAAAATAGGTTTAGTTTGTTTATTGTATATCTCTTCAAGTTCTAAACTAAACTGCGTATAATTTCAGAATAGTGAGTGTTACTGATGTTTTTTCTTTTGCTCAGCCTAATTGTAATTCTTTAATTACGGTTACTCTATTTAATTGTAGTTGCTCTATTTTTAGTACGGAATTAAAATAACAGATAATTTAAAGTGATTCGCAAACGTTGAAAAATAGTCTAAATATTGACTTTATACATTGATTTCGAGAAAAAATCACAAAATTAGCAGATAAAATTCTTTGTATGGAATGTTTTTCGTATCTTTGCACACACAAATTATAGAAAATAATATGATTGCTGAATTCAAAATCAAGAACTTCTATTCGTTGAAGAATGAACAAACACTTAGTTTTATCCCAACGAATGACGGTGCTTCCAGGGTGAACTATACCGAGGAGGTGTCTGATGGTGTAAGGTTGTTAAAGATAGGATGTCTATATGGTTCTAACGCCTCAGGTAAGACAAATATCCTCAAGGCACTTGATTTCTTCTCCCGTTTTATGGTGAAAGACAGTTTGAATAAGGGCGACGAAACGTCTGTCGTGCCGTTTTTGTTGGATGATGTATCAGCTAAGGAGAAGACAGAGTTTGAGATGACATTTTATCTGGACAGGGAGCGTTATAGACTTAATCTCGTTCTTAATAACAAAGTTATTCACTCTGAAGTACTACAAGTCTATTCTTCTGCGCAGCCCACGATGCTGTACAAGCGGTCGTACAATGCAGAGACGGATTCTACGAATATCGTGTTTGGAGGAAAGATTGGTTTGTTGAAGAAGAGCCGCGAGGCCATCCTTGGTAATACCATCAACAACAGAACGGTGATTGCAGCTTTCGGCTTGTCTAACGTGGAGAAGAGCAGGCTGAATTTGGTGTATGACTTCTTCTTGCAAAGAATTGCCCATATTATGTACCCCCAGAGTGATCTGATGGGATTTACCAAGAGTCGTCTGAAAAGGGATGGTGATGGACGGCTCAAGAAATTCATTCTTCATTTCCTGAAGGCTTCGGATTTTAACATCTCTGATATTTCAGTGCATGAAGAAGAAATGGCTATAACTCCGACTCTAGAAATGATGATTAAGAGTACGCATGGGATGTCGGAAGTTGCCAAGATGGAAATTCTAAAAAAGGGTGTTATCACTTCGGAGGAGATGTTCTTTATGCATCATACTGAATACGGTGAAAAAGAACTAGATGAGAGCCTTGAATCAAGAGGAACGAAAAGGTACATGGGATTGGCAACTATCCTGTATGACCTATTGGTTCATGGCGTTATCTTGCCAATTGACGAGATAGAGACCAGTATTCACTATGAGTTGCTGTCTTATTTTATTAAGGTGTTTCTTGTAAACAGCAAGAAGGGAGCGCAGCTGATAATTTCTACGCATGACATCAACCTGCTGGATGAGGACTACATCCGCAGGGATGTGATTTGGTTTACAGATAAGAATGATTGTGGCGAGACACAATTGATTCGTCTTTCTTCACTTGGATTGCACAAAACTTTGTCGGTTTACAATGCCTATAAGCAGGAAAAGCTAGTAGACTTGCCATTCTTAGATAGTATTTATATGGATATGGAAGAGTATTATGGGAACGAAGAAGAATAACAGAGGTCGCAAGAGTATTGCCATTATTGGCGAGGGATTGACAGAATATCGTTATATAGACGACTTACGCACAACGGAGCGGTATAGGTTCAGTTTGGTTCCAGGTATTCCTAAACACTCAGACATAGACGACATCGTAAAGTTGGCCCGTGACAGGGTGAATGCAGGTTATGACTACGTGCTATGTCTGGTGGATATGGATGTCATATCTGGCAGCCATGAGAAGATGGAGCATTGTAAGGCTTTGCAGAAAGCAAACCCAGACGTGATTTTTGTAGAATCCAGTCCATGTACGGAATACTGGTTCCTTATGCATTATATGCCGAGTGCTTCAAGCAAAGAGTATGCAACTTACGACCAGGTGGCCACTGCGTTGAGGAAACATATCCCTAATTACGACAAGACGGAAGAGTTCTTTAATAAGAACCATATCTATCGTGACTTGAAGGAAAACGGTGATATGGAAAAGGCTATCGCTCTTTCCCGTGAACTGGATGAATTGCGGAAGCAAGAGCCTGATGTGTATAAGTCGTACTCACAGATGTATAAACTGTTTGATATTATAGAGAGTATTACGAAGTAGGTGAATTATGGATAAAATGACGGATTTGATAGTCAGGCCTAGGTTGAACGACTACTATGGGGTATATCTATCTCAGGCGGAGGTGGATTTTGCTATCCCGTTTGTTGACGAAGATATTCCTTTATATATTGATCCTTTTAGGCTTTGGCAATCACCAGCCTATCAAGATAATGGTCTTCATGTGTTGTTCAAGGAAGCTTTTAATCATCTTGGAAAAATGTATGTTGAAGGACAATATAATAAAGCAATAGAGATACTGCAACGCATATCAGAATGTAATGAGGTTGGTCTAGGAAACTCTAAAACTCGTAGTGGTAAGAGAATTGGCTTGAGTCTTGCCAAGCAGATATTAAGTCTTTATGAAACAATCCCTCAAGTTAGAAATTTTGGATTAGACCATCCGGAAGTTATACAATTACTAGTTGAAGGAGTATCAAGAGACAGAATAAGTGATATTGCAGCTAACCTTTTAGGTTCTTTCTTAATGGACTATACAATACAAGAGAGTTTGAAGTATAATATTCCTTCTGAAAAGTGCGATTTTGAGTATCTGGAAGTAAAATCAATGTCTTTCAAAAAAGATAGCTGTAGTCTACCTATAAATCCAAAGACAAAACAGCCACTTTGGTTCGTACCGAAACGTTGGTTACGAAGGAATTTGTGGTTCAATGGAGATGATTATCTACAACACTATTTGGTAGATAGAATAGAGAATTTAAGGCGATTGGATATTGATATTGTAACCTTCAACCGCAAGAACTTCAATATACTTGCTGAATATGTGAAAGCAAAAGAAAAATCAGCTGATGATTGTAAAAATGATCCGTTGTTTGGGCAAATTCCCATTACGTCAGCAAAAAGAAAACTATCTGTCATTAAGAAGTTGCCAACTGGTAAAGAAGATAATGCTGACAAGAAGTATGAGGAAGGGATATGTCAGTTAATGGCATCATTGCTATATCCTCATCTTGATTTTGCACAATCACAAAGCAGAACAGTATCTGGAACGCAGATTAGAGATTTGGTATTCTATAATAATACCTCATATCCGTTTCTCAAGGAAATTAACGAATTGTATGGCTCAAGGCAATTGGTTGTGGAGTTGAAGAACGTTTCCGAAGTTACTAAAGAACATATTAATCAATTGAACAGATACTTAAATCCAGTATTCGGATCTTTTGGGATTATAGTTACACGAAATAGACCGAAAAAGGCTGTCTTTCAACATACGATTGACTTATGGTCGGGGCAACGAAAATGTATTCTTATACTAGATGATAGTGACTTGGAGCTTATGGTGAACGTGTTCGAAAGTAAACAACGTGATCCCATAGAAGTGATAAAGATGAAATATATTGATTTTACCCGGAAATGTCCAGCTTAATATAAGGAATTATGAAGAAAACAGATATTCAAGAATATGAGAAGTTACACAGTCAGTTGATGACTATGAAAAACCAGTTCGAAATGCTATCAAAGAAGAATCCAGATGGCGTTGTGAATTCTTTTAAGATTGGGTTGGTGAACAAACTTTTGACAGATACAAACAAACTTATAGGTACATATAAGCCTTTCCCTAATTTCGAAAAGTTTGATGACAATCCTAAGGTTTTTAATAGTGATGTGCTGATGATGGTCGCACACTATCTTACGGCAGTTGGTCGGTATAAGAAAGCTAATATAACTATAACAGAAAGTCCTCTCAGCACTGATTGGATGAATTCTATAGAAAAATGGAACACTGAAGATTAAGTATTACTATGGCAAAGAAAATAAAGACGGCAGATTTTCAGCCTTCGAAAGCTGATGTGATGAAATTCATTATGATGTATGACTTCTTGGAGTCGGCTTATGTTGAAATGAAGGACTTCTCCAAAAAGAGTCCTGACACTACTCTGAATGAGCGAAAAGTGAAAAGTTTGAATAGGATATTGAATGACATTAAGAACATACTAGTCAACGAGCCAACCTCTTCATATTTGGATTTGCTTGATGAAGAAATGCTACCATCGAATAGTGATGTGGTACTGATGATGAGCCAGTATAGGTCAGCGATGGAGAATTATAGAAAGAAATATAGGACCTACCAAAACTATAGTTATTATTGGAATACGACAGAAGGAGATATTAAGGCAATCGAATTAGAAGGTGATAGACCTCAGTGGAAATAAGAGTCTCTTGCATTAAAGAATTTATGTCATCTACTTATGCCTCGAGAAATAGTTGAATATGTAGAGACAATTCTGGATAAGTCAATGAAAAAAGGCAGCGAAAGAGGATTTTTGGATTGTGTCGTAATAATTATAAAGTAACTTAGTTTATGCTAAAACCAACATCTACAACAATGTCTCGTAATCATAGTGAGTATATGATGACTGAACGTTTGAAACACAATGGAGGTTCTGTACCTGAGGCAAAAGACTTTTCTGTATGTGCACTCAAGGTATGGGATGATTGTGTCCAGAAAAAATGTCTTCGAGGTGGATTGTATTTCTTCAATGACCGTTTGTACCAGACACAAGATGGAGAGATCGCACTTAATCCTAAATGTCAGGTTCCTCATGATTTCTATGGCGAAAATATTAATATACAAGCAGTCGTAGGGCAAAATGGTAGTGGTAAATCTTCAATTCTGGAATTACTCTATCGTATCATCAACAATTTTACATTCATGTTGGAGTTGGGCATGCACCGGAATCCTTCTGCAGAACAACTCTTTTATGTAAAAGGATTGCATGCGACTCTCTATTATCTGCTCAATGGTCACATCGGGACCTTGGAGGCTGTTGGTGATGTTATGTGTTTTCACTATGATAGTTACGAACAGCTTCTACAATTTGAGGTCTTGAATGACCAAGGCTCTTATAGTGTTCGGACTCAAGAACTCGATATTCATAACGAAGTGGTTGAAGAGGCTGCAATTCTTACGCCACTCCGCAGGATGGCAGAGGTTTCACGACGATTCTTTTACACCATCGTAACGAATTACTCTATGCAGTCATATAATGATCAAGACTATTATGATGAAAAGACTTACAAAGAGTTCGTCCCTGAGTTGGAACAGGGCAAAGGTGGAAAGAAGCAGATTAGCAGAAAAGTAGTTGAGCGTGAAGAAGGTGATGTATGGATTCGTAGTATTTTCCATAAAAATGATGGATATCTTAGTCCTATCGTTTTGAATCCTTACCGAGATGAGGGAATCATTGATACGTACAAGGAATATCGTCTTTCTTTGTATCGACTCTCTACGATATTTATTCAGGCAGAGAAAAAAGGTATTCAAGTAATTGATGGTTATAAATTGGCTTCTGTAGATTACACTTATGACCCTTGGGCTGTAGAAAGAAAGTTCAAAAATCTCTATTTAGGCAAGGTTCGTCATGATTCGGAATGGATAGAGTTTTCAGATGTGGCATCATGGAATCAGGCTCATCAAGATAGTATTGTTTATATTCTTCTGTGTGAGTTAGGCTTAAAAAAATTGGACTTTACAAATAGAATCATTAGAGATGTTGCTCTCTACATGGTTTATAAGGTACTTTCTATTGCATCCAAATATCCTTCCTATTATAAGTATGAAGATTTTGGTAATCTTGAATCCTATTTTCAATCTATAGAAGGAGAGTACTATCCCGAACGGATTCACAATCTTGTTGATGAAATTAAAAAAGACAAGTCTCATATCACAATTAAGTTAAGACAGGCAGAGAATTTTATCAATTTGATTAACCGTGACGTTAGGTTAGAACTAAAGTTTGGTGATACTTTTACTTTTGATTTTTACCGAAAGAAATTGGCAGCCTATGGCCTAATTCAGAAGGACCTATCAAACCCACGTATGTTGACCACAATACTTCCTCCGGCGATTTTTAGTATTGACATAAAGCTGAAGAAAGATGATGAGACTACTATAAGTTTAAGCCGTATGAGTAGTGGAGAACGACAGTTGCTTTATACTTGTAGTACCTTTATATACCATATACTTAACTTGATGAGTGTGCAAGATTCTCGTAGAGTACGTTATCGCAATATGATGCTTGTGCTTGATGAGGTGGAGATTTGTTTTCATCCGGAGTACCAAAGGCAATTTATCAGTCGTTTGCAGGATATGCTCGTAAAGTTCCGTTTTAACAGGTATTGCTCTATTTGCATTATTATTGCAACGCATTCACCTTTCATCTTGAGTGATATACCGCAACAAAATATACTGTATCTGAAGGATGGACAATGTGTGAATGGTAGTGTGTCTGTCAATCCCTATGCCGCTAACGTAAACGACATTCTGCACCAGAGTTTCTTTTTGGATAAAACTTTCATGGGTGATTATGCTTTGGAAAGAATGAAAAAGTTGCTTGCGGACGTAGAAACCTATGGGAAAAAGAAGAATAATAGAAGTATTGAGGAAATAGAACAGGAGATAGCTTTGATAGGAGACAAGTTCCTCAAGCAACAACTCACATCGTTACTAACCTATAAGAAGACTCTGTTTCATCATGGAAAGAATATTGATTGACGATGACATCCTGAAATATGCGCAAATGTATGAGCAAGCTTTTCGTGGGTGCCAACTTGATGTACCAGCTAAGTTGCGGGAAATAAAAACAAAGCTTGATACTTACAATACACAGAATCACCTTGCTCCTAATGTTCTCAATGAATATAAGGCGTATGTTGAAGAAATTGCTAATGACTATGACAATGCAGACAAGACAATGAACTTGTTGATTCTTCAACCCCAACATTTTCAAAACTATATAGACAAATATCAAGGGAGATTTCAGCATGTAGAACTCAATAAAGAACTTGTTTATCATATCCAAGTCGGTGGACGAAGACCTGGGCAAGAGAGGAAGAAGAAGTTTTGGGAGTTGATAGTTGATGCTATGCACTATGAGAAGTTTGTTCGTCCAATAATGGTTCCCATCATTGAGGCTATGGGAATCAGAACTTGCGTATATTGTAATATGCAGTATGCTCTTACCATTGATCACAGTAAGGGATTGTATGAGTTAGATCATCGTTACCCCAAATCAAAGTATCCTTATCTATGTATAACATTCTATAATTTGCAGCCTAGTTGCCCAACATGTAATCACGGCAAAAATGCTGCCACCGCTGATTTTGGATTATACACCACTGACCCTAATGAATTGCATCCATTTCATTTGGTAGCAAACTCTCATTTATATTTAAGGAAATGTAGATTTGATCCCCAATATATCAATATCCATTTAGTTTCGTCTGATGTACATAATTTAACGAACTGTCAATTGGCAAAAACTCATGAAAAAGACTTTCTGATAGATTCAGTCTATGCTGCAGTAAAGGACGTGGCAGAGGAGACAATCTGGCGGTGCAAAGCATATGATGACACATATAAGGATTTATTTATAAAGAATTTCCCGGAACTTTATAATAAAGATGCACTTCATCGTTTTGTGTTTGGAACGTATTCTGACGATAAGAATGTTCATTGTCGTCCATTGACCAAATTGATACGTGATATAGAAAAAGATATGGGTGTTATTATAGATCCTGTTTAAAAAGGTAATGCTGCTTGAGGGTGAGATGGATGCTCATTTGGGTTATGAGAAACATTCTGTTTCCGGCAATAACAGTGGTAATTCCCGTTACGGCAGTTACCACAAGAAAATCCAGACCGAGCACGGCGAGGCTGTTATACCCATCCCTCGTGACCGTAACAGTCGGTTCGAATCCATAGTAGTTTGTCCGCTGTATGTGAATTATAATAATAATGGCAAATTTACCTGATATTTACCATTATGATAATTTCACCAGACTCGTAATCATTGGCAATAACTCGCGGAATTGTTGAAATAGTAACGAGAATACTTTTTGGAGATTCTAAATAAAGTTTCATCGGTGGTAATTTATGATATAGTATAGACTATTTGTATATTATTATATATCAACATTATATCATAATCGTGTTTGCAACTACAAAATATAATCTGCATTGTGAAACACTCATTTCCTATGGTTTGGCCCGATTTTGCAGGGATGAATGTTCAAATTTCATCGAGGGACAAGGATTTGTCCCCAGCCTGACCTTTAGAGGACAGACGGGGGACAAAATATGGATAAGTATAAGCAAATATGAGAAAATACAGTAACTAAAAGAAAGAAAAAGCAAATACTGTAACTCGTTTTTTGATAGAATTATACTCGATTAAATTATATAATTCATTGATAATCAATATGTTATATTATTTACCGATGCAGAATTTCATAAAGATATTCCCCAATACCTCATCTGTGGTAATTTCACCACCCACAATTTCGGCCAGATGGAAAAGGCATTCACGTAAATCCTGGCTGATGAAATCACCGGAAAGATGAGTTTGGAGTCCGTTTTGTACGCGGTGGATATCTTCGAGAGCCAGTGATAATGCCTCGTAGTGTCTCACATTCGTGACGATGAGGTCGGAAGAAGTTAGTTCGGGTACGGAGGCAGTCTTTACAAGGAGATTTTGCAGTTCTTGGATACCTGTTTTTTCTTTGGCAGAAATAGATAGCGTGACAGTGTTTTCTGGCAAGCCGGATAGCTTTGTTGGAACAGCCGATACTTGGTCTGATTTGTTCAACAAGATGATGAGCTGTTTGTTGGAGCAGAGAGGGAGGATACGGGGCGAAAGCTGTCGGATTTGGGCTTCCGCACAAGTATTGTCTACGACCCATAGGACAATTTCCGCTTGTTCCATCTTATGGAAACTGCGTGCAATCCCCATGTTTTCTATCGTGTCGTGGGTGTCGCGTATGCCGGCGGTGTCGATAAATCTGAACGTGATGCCGCTGAGGTTTACCGTGTCTTCAATCACATCGCGTGTAGTGCCGTGTATGTCGCTTACAATCGCCTTTTCTTCGTTGAGCAGCGTGTTCAAGAGCGTGGACTTGCCTGCATTGGTTTCACCGACGATGGCTACGGGTATTCCATTTTTAAGGACGTTTCCCACGCTGAATGAGTGGACCAATCCACTGATGACCTTTTCTATATCCCCGGCAATGGTCTCCAATTCGCTGCGGTCGGCAAACTCCAATTCCTCATGGTCACTGAAATCCAATTCCAGTTCCATCAAAGAAGTGAGGTGGAGCAGGCGTTCGCGCAAGGCGGACAGTTCGCGGCTGAAACCGCCCCTCATCTGGTTCATAGCCATCCGGTGGGTGGCAGCGGACGAAGAGGCTATCAGGTCTGCCACGGCCTCCGCCTGACTCAAATCCATCTTTCCGTTTAGGAAGGCACGTTGGGTGAACTCACCCGGACCGGCCGCCCTGCATCCCTTCCGGATGAGCAGTTGCATGACCTGTTGCAAGATGAAAGACGAACCATGGCATGAGATTTCCACACAGTCTTCGCCCGTGTAAGAATGAGGTGACTTGAACAAACCGATCAGTACTTCATCAATGATCTCCCCATCGTCTTGCCGGATGTGTCCGAAAGCCATGGTGTAAGCCTTGCGTTCGGAAAGGGGGAGGGGATGTTTACCTACGGGAGTAAAAATACGGTCTGTTATGGCGATGGCATCTTTTCCTGAGATGCGGATTACGCCAATGGCACCTCCTTGTGCAGTGGCAATGGCACAGATTGTATCTTGCGTGTTCATGAGAGCTGTTTGTTATTTCGGAAACTCCCCGTCGCGTCTGTAGTGCAGACGGACGGAGAGGGATATGAATGTTTAATAGGTCATCGGTACAGTGTGGCAGCCATCAGGTTGACCATTTCTTCCAACCCCTTACGGTCGGTTTCGTCAAAACTGTCCGCTTTATCACTGTCTATGTCCAATACTCCTTTTATTACCTTATTATATATGATTGGAATCACGATTTCAGAACGGGATTCGCTACTGCATGCGATATGTCCGGGAAAAAGATCCACATCGGGCACAATCAGAGGGCATGCCTTCTCCCATGCCGTACCGCAGACACCACGTCCTTTCCGGATACGGTAGCAGGCAATGCTTCCTTGGAACGGCCCGAGTGTGAGTTCCTGTTCGGATTTCACCAGATAAAATCCTACCCAGAAGAACCCGAACGCTTCTTTCAGTGCAGCCACCGTGTTGGCCATTACGCTTATTTCGTCCCGTTCTCCTTCGATAAGCGCGGCGTAATGTTGGAGAAACAGACGGTAGCGTTCGCTTTTGTCTGATTCCGCAGAGGGTTTGAAATCGATGTTCATACCTGTATGAGAGTTTAAATCCGGTCGATAACCAACTGAATCAGATCATCGATTTTGTTTTTGTAACTGGGGTCAGCTTCTCCGGCTACCCGGTTGGCTATCACCATGCAACATGTCGTGGCCTTGTGCCCCATCAGACGGGCCAATCCGGCCAATGCGGAACTTTCCATTTCGAAATTGGTGATTTGAAGCCCGTTGTAAGAAAAGCTTTCAATCTTCTCATTCTGACGGGGGTCCGCCAAAGGAATGCGAAGCTGACGGCCTTGCGGGCCGAAAAATCCACCGCAGGCTACGGTGATACCCCGTACCATATCGTCGGCAGCTATGCGTTCTATCAGTTCCGGATGGGCATCGATGACGTAAGGGGCAGGGGCGCACAAGTTTCCGCTCCATCCCAAATGATTAAGCAACGCGCGTTCCAACAGTAGGTCGCATACGGCATTGCGCCCTTCATAGAAGTTCAGCAAACCGTCGAAACCGACTGATTTTACGGAACAAATGAATGTGCCGACAGGAGTATAAGGCTGAAGCCCGCCGCATGTACCGATGCGCACCAGTTCCAGGCTGCGGAGCTTTTCTTTCTCCCTGCGGCTGTTGAAGTCGATGTTGGCCAAGGCATCCAGTTCGTTCATGACAATGTCGATGTTGTCGCAACCGATACCGGTAGACACTACTGTAATCCGCTTTCCCTTATATGTCCCCGTAATCGTTCGGAACTCGCGGCTGGAGATGTCACACTCCTGAGTGTCGAAATGGGATGCCACGGTGGGGACGCGCCCCGGGTCGCCCACGAGGATGACTTTATCTGCCAGTTGTTCCGGTTTTACGTGGAGATGGAAAATGCTTCCGTCCTCGTTGATGATAAGTTCTGATGGTGCAAAATACTTGTTCATAAGCGTTATGATTTAAAAGATAAACATGATTATTTCTTGCGGGATTGTATCTCCAGATTGCGGATGGTTTTGGCTTCCGCATGCAATGTGGCTTCGGCCTTCTCACATTGTGCTTCAAGCTGAAGGATTTGTTGGCTCAGCGTTTGACGTTGCGCATCGTTGCCGGTGGCATACCGGTCGCGCAGGTTTTGCAGTTGCTGTCGACTTTTGTCCAGTTGGATACGGTTCTTTTGCCATGCGGCCATTTTGTTACGTGCTTCCGGAGATTTGAAATCGTTCAACAAGGTGTAAGTGTTGCGGTTGTCAATGACAAACTCGAAGTCCTTCTGCTTCTTGACCACCTTGGGCGCGCTCAGTGCGGCTTGTAGCCTTTGTCGTGCCTGCGCCACGGCTTCCTTGTCCCCCCATGTCTCCGCGATACTGTGGATAAGGGCCAGACGGCATAGTTCATCCTCCTCGTATATATTGGCATCATACACCTTGCGGATGTCGTTCGGGATGAAGATGTAGATACACACCTTGTTCTCCGGTTGGTTCCGGTCGGACACGAACCATCCCAGTTGGTTGAACTCGTCAATGGCCAACATGTAGTCGTTGGCGGGGGAATTGAAAGGCATGCCGAGATTTTCCGGATAGAGGAATTTCTTTTCATCCATGTCATAGCGTGTCACGAATATGTCATATCCTCCGATGCTTTCCTCTCCTTGGGCGGCATAGTAAAGCGTGATACCGTCGGAAAGCATGAACGGATAGTTCTGCGCATCATCTCCGTCCAACTCGTCCAATTTATGAGGAGCTGTCCATTGGCCTCCCACAAGGTCGCTGGTAAACAATCTCAGGTATTTGTTCTCATCCGGTTGAGCGAAATATATCTTATTGCCCAATTCGGACAGATAGACCGTACAACCGTTTTCATCCGTACGGTGGAAAAATGTGCTATACGGACTGATTTCCCCGCTTTCCGGACTGAGTTTGATGTGGTTCAGGAACGTATTCTTGTCTACGACCAGACTATCTATGACCGTCACCCGTTCCGTAGCTCTCATCATGGAGCGCAACCGGGCTATTTCCTGCAATTTTCCTTCTTCCACGTCGGTCGGTTGCCGTTTGCGTTTCAGCTTCTTAATGTCCTGATTAAGGAGTTCTTCCGCCTCGTCAAACTGGTAATGATTCATATAATATTCAGCCGTCGGGGCTGGTATGGCCTGCCCGTTCTTCTGCGCTTGCGAAGGCAAGGAAAGCAAAAGGGAACAAAATGTCGGCAATATATATTTCTTCATGTTCAAACTGATGGTTATACCTTATTGATTCAAAGGTAGGGATTTATTCTTTATCCTGTATCCTTTTCTAATAATATTTAACGTGGTAGGAGCGGTTTGGAAGGAGAGGGGAGGGCGGGAGAAGAAAAACGGGGGCGCATCATTTTGAAGTGCGCCCCCGTTCTTTAAGTGCAGTCGTTTTACTTGTTTACGTCCCAGATGTCATTCAGCTCAAGGCTCATGGGCGACGTGCCGTCGCTCTCTTCTTCATGGATGTTGGAGAAGCTGAGCAGGGCTTCCTGGGTTTCGATTTCCATTACGTTTGTTTCCGGTTTGCTGTACTTTTTCATTGTCATTTCTATTTTGAATGTTATTTTATGATGTATTTTTTGTCCTTGATGATGTATATGCCCGGGGCGAGACCTTCAAGAGCCCGGCTCCTTTTTATCCGTTGGCGTATCATTTGTCCGCCCGTACCGTACACGTTTACGAGTTCGTCATTTTCTTCTTTCGGTGAATAAATGCCGTCTGCTCCATCGAATACGAGGCGGAAGGCATTCACTTCGTTGGAGAGGACATTGACGTAGCAGCGGTACGGGTTGATGATGGTTTCCACGGCCCCCACTCTGTAGAATCCCACGCCATAGGTGTCCTTGTGGTTCTGCATGACATAGTTTCCTTCGGGCACTTTCATCTGTTCAAACACGCCAGTCATGTAAGGAGTGGAGTAAGAGGTTTTTAAAGCCCGGTATTTACCAGTGAAATGGTAAATGCCCTCCGGCCCTGTCACGACGTAGGGTGTGTTAGCCTCGATGGAAGGTGCCTTCTCCAACATCAGGGAATTGTTGCCGGAGATGCCGTTGCAAGCGTACACTGTCATGCCGTCGGGTATCGGGGCATCGAAGGGGAGGATCATCGTACCGCATCCTTCCGAGGGGAGGCTGTAGTCTATTCCCGGAAAATCCGTGCCGCCGGTTACGGTGAACTCGCTATACTCGATGTGGTCCAAATCCACGGCAGCCAACGTGTTCCCGTCTTCCAAGTAACGTACGAATCGTACGCCGGTCATTTCCACGTCGTACGTGCCGTTGATGGTCGACGGGTCGGCCACCAGTCCCACCGTGAAGATGGGATAAATGATGTTGCCCTCCGCGTCGTCGGGATACATTTCATAGTTGCTTGTCGAGGTGCAGATGACCTTCAGCATGCCTTTTTCAGGCATGTTGCAGTCTATCTGGTGCGTGCTCGTGGCACGTTCCGAGAGGGTGATGTCGTTGACGTACTCACGTCCCTGTTTCACTTGGTTCACCTTGAATCCCTTGGGCAGGGTAATCGTCATGTTGTAGGCGATGTAGTTCACGTTCGGGTCTTTCTCGCTTACGGTGAGGTAGGTCACGGTTTTCCCGTCCGCCGTTACCGTCACGTTCTTGTCCATCCACACTTCCAGTGCGGCGGTTTGTGCCGTGGCCTGCGCTGCATAGAGCGCAAGCCAGGCCAGAAGTAATTTTACGGTTTTCATTTCATGTTTTTTATTCTGGTTCTTGGTTCAATCATTGTCCTTGTCCTGACGATGGTAGACAAGTAGATTTGCCGGATGAGCGACACGTCCATGGCATCGATTATTCCGTCCTTGTTCGCATCCGTGGCATCGAAGTTCAGGTGTACGTCTTTACCTAAGTATTTGCCGATGGCCAGTGTGGCATCCAGTACGTCCACCACGCCGTCGCCGTTCGCGTCGCCGTTTTTGAATGTCGGTTGCGATATTTCGCGTTCGAGGACTTTCGGCTCCACGTTTCCGGCCGAATCGGTGGCCACCACGCAGAAGCCGTAGTTGATGCCGCTGAAGCCTTTGAACTCATATTGGTCGCTTTCCACGTCCTCGGCCACTTTTATCCACGGTGCTTCTGTGCCTTCCTGTGCATACAGGTCGTACTTCCACACGCCCGAACGGTTGTCGCTCGCCTCGAAGAGTAGCACTACGGTACTGTCGTTCCGTGCCTCGCAGGCCGCGATGGTGCTCGTCGGTGCGATGGTGTCCACCACGTTGGTCCAAGTCGGTGTGATGATAGGTTCGTTTTGGTCGAATACGATGGCAGCACGGTTTTCTATCAGTTCGCCGTCATCCAAGGCCGGGAGCAAGCCGGTTTGGAACGACACTTCTCCGATGCCGTTGCCGTCCGTGTTGACAGGCAGGAAGCCAGACATGGGGTTGTCGGTAGGCTCCATGGTCATCGGGTCCAATGAAATGAACTTCCATTTGGCAATGCCTTTGTCGGCATTGTAGCTAAGTTCCATTTGCGCTATGGCATTCACTTCGGGGCGCATGTCCACCGTCTTGATTGTGGACGGCGTGCCGTCCAGTTCCACGTGCCGGTTGCCGATTTTCAGGTTGGTGGGTCTGAAGCTGTCGAGGTCGAAGCGGCTACGGTCGAGCGTGTCGGTCACGGTTACCTCGTGGGCTGATGTCGTGGCGAATTCCGGGTCATTCTCGAACTCAATGGTGTAGTACACCTCTTCCAAGTCCTTCTTTACGGCTTTGCTGCCCGAGGGGGCTTGGTAACCATAGATGTCGTTCGGGTCGTATGAATTGATGGGGTCGGCATCTGCGTCGTCATCGTCATCGTCTCCGCAACCGGACACCCAAGTCTTCAGTGGGTTAATGAAGCAATCTTCTCCTACATCTTTAATAGCGAATACTTTACCTCCCAATCCTTTTTTCAGGCTGTTTAACCATTTCTTCGCAGCTTCTTCTCCTTTGGCGGACAAGATACTTTCGAAAGTACATTGGATGACGGATTGTGTGATGTCTATCCATATGGTTTGAGTAGACTTGGGTTGTTTGGTAAAGTCGGTAGCTTCCCCTTCGCAGAAGAAGTCACTGAATATACCACCGATGCGGTTTTCCAGAAAATTAGATATACATGATCCTGCCAGTGCATCTACAGCCTCGCTCATCGGGACGACTGATGTGACAACTGTGGTTATGCAAGTGGCAGCCCACATGACGCAGCATTCATCATCCCCGTTGTTACCATAGCCACCTTCGTTTCTGGGACGGATAGTTCCCCCTTCGATACCATTTCTGTTGCGATTTATCTTACCGTCAAAGTCCCAATTCTTTTTAGTCGAGGCATAAAGGGTGAAGTTGTGCGTAGCCTTGGTGATGGTCAATGGGATGCTCAAGGTCGAGTTTGCATTGAGGTAAGGCAGGGCGAAGTGGCCTACGAGGTAAATCTTCCCGTTGGTGGAATCCGTCCATTGGAAGAAATGCTTCAGGTCATCGTTCCCGTACAGGCATTGTATCAGTTGCTCTGTTTCCGTTTCGTTCAGGTATGCGCCCAACCAGTCCCTGAAACTTTCTTTGGATTCTTTGCCTATGCCTTCTCCGAATTTCAATTCCGAGATGGTGTTCTCGCCGTCTTGGCAATAGATGGAGAGCGTGAAAGGCAAATTATATACAGGGATATTACTGTGGTTGGTGAACTTCACTTGGTAAATCGCGCTCGTCCCGGCCAAGAAGTATGGGTTGCCTTCCAATGTGATGGAAACCTCCGGCGCGCTGTCTCTTGGAGACGTGTTGATGGCATCGGCAATGCAAATGGAGTCTTTTTCCGTGTACAGTATTTTCAATGAATACGCCCCGTTCAGGGAGTCCGGGATGTCAAAGTGGGCAGTGAGTTCCGACAATGAATGGGTGGTGACGGCTTGGGCCCAGTAGGCCACATTGTCTTTTTGGTAAAGGGCTATGCGGGTCGTGTCGCTGAATCCATTACCGAACAGTTCCACATTGACGGCGGACGGCGTACCGAATGATGCCGGTGAATACTCCAACACCGCATACTTGTCGATATGCTGATAATCCAATGCGATGTCGCCGCCTTGGGTGGCGGTCACGTCGTGCATGGCCACGTAGTACGTGCCGTCCTTGTAAGCATGGCAGCCGCCGTAGCCGACGGATTCGGCTCCCGAGGCCGCGTACACTTCTTCACCGTCGGGGGCGAAGATTTGCACCGTGCAGGCCTGGTTGCTCCGGATAGCCAGGCTGTCGCCGATGGCGGCCTCGATGCTGTACCACAGGATGCCGTCCTTTTCCGGCTTCTTGTGGCGTACTTGCCCTTCAGCCCCTTCGAGCGGTTCCACGTCGGTCACCTTCTGGCTGACCTTGTAGTCCACGAACTGTTCGGTGGCTTCGGTAATCCGTCCCGACACGTCGTAGAAGCGCATGTGAAAGTCGTTGCGTGCGTAGAGCATGGGTTGGCCGTCTTCCACTTCGAACTGGAAGCACGAGCTGCGTATGGGGCAGGTCTCCACGGGCAACAGGGTGACGAGCTTGAACGGGGCGGTCCGTTGCTCCAGTTCCGTCACGTGCATTTGGTCTTCGTTGTCGTTCAGCCAATAATTGTATTGGGTGATACCGTTGCCTCCCAACGGCGTTTTGAAGAAGAAGGCCGTCAGTACCCGAGAGCTTGTCCCGTCGTTGCCCATGAGCATGTAGGACAGGCGGTGGAAGCCGTCGCTAAGCCCGGCCACATCGAGGTCGAAGTGGAACAGGTCGCCGTCCAACCGTCCCGCCTGCGTCCGGTGCGTGTCGCCGTCGATGGAGTAGTAGCACTGCATCGAGGCCTTTTCCGTCGTGGTCATGGTGCGGTAGAAGAAGCTTTCCTGCACGTTCGTGGCCACGCCGGAGGGTGTCACGACGAGTCCTTGCGCTTTGTGCAGCCCTTGGGGAATGGCCGAGGCATCGAACTCCCAGTGCACGAGTCCGCCCTCAGACGGCACTTTTTCCTGCTTGTACAGCTTGTTGTCCACCGTGAAGAGGCACGTCAGGTAGTCCACGCCCTCCGTCTGCGGCACCTTGATGAACATTTTCGTGTAGGGGATGGAGGCCGAAGCCTGTCCCTCCACTTGGGCGTGCAGGGTGTGGAACCCGTCCTCCATCTGACTTACGTCCACCATGAGCGGCGCCCCGGTGTAGCGTCCGGCTTGCAGGAGGGTGCGGTCGTTGTCGGCCCACAGCCGGTATTGCAGTTGTCCCTCGATGGGGAGTTTCCAGAAGATGGCGTTGCGGGGCAGGCCGGTGTGCGCCCCTTCGCCGTAGGCCACGTGCAGGGTGTGTAGGCCGTCCGCCAACGAGGCCACGTCGATCAGTGCCGTGCCATCGGCGGGCGTGAGGGGCTGCGCCTTCCCGCCTTCATGGTCGAACCAATAAGTGAACGTTTGCGGCCCTTTCTCGGGCAGCTTCATGAAATACCGCGTCACGGGCGTGCTCCACGCCGTGTCCTTCACCTGGAAGTGCAGCGTGTGGAACGTGTACGCCAGTCCCTCCAAGGGCACGTCCATCCGCCAAGACGGCGAGGCCGAGGTACCGGTGCGTTGGGTGGTCTCGTCCCCGTCGAACCAGTAGCGGTAATCGTATTTGGCCTGTCCCCTTGCCGCCCAATGGGCACATAAGAGGCACAGGATGAAAATTATTCTTCGCATAGGCGTGGCGGTAGGTTAGTTGGCACTGTTTACCTCGATGTCCACACTCAGCTTACCGTCGGCAGTGGATTTGGCAGCCACGTTGAATTTCGTGATTTGCGGATTGGTGGGCGTGGGGTCGTAAGGCAGGCTGCCGCCGTATATGCCTACTTCCGTGCCGTCCGTGCCTTTAATCAGTGCCCTTACCGCATCCGTGAGTTGGTAGTCGTTGTCGTCGTTGTAGTCCACGTTGAGGTAGCTGACGCGTTCGTCGTCAGGGGAAATCTTAACGTTCGTTTTGTTGGGTGAGTTAAGGGAGAGTTCTGATGAGTTGAGCCATAAATTATTATAAAAGGTTGTTGTGGCATAACCATTCACACGAGAGGTATGTTTGATGATACAGTTCTTATATTCGGAATGTCCCATGTTTATATTGTCCACATAGCAATTTGTGAAAGAGAAAACAGAAGTTTCAGAGTTGCCCTGAGAAGGATTCATGACCACGCAATTCAAGAAAGAGGCAGAACCATTTGCGGCTAAATAGAAGTGTTCAGCAATCCGGCAATGAATGAAATTCAAATCTTTCATAGTAGAGCTATTGCCATTGGTGTAAATGACTTCATTAAACCTGCATTTCAAGAACATGGCATTCTTCAACGTGCTGACCTTCACCCTTTGGTTACTGTAGATGCCTTCCATGGTCAAGCGGTGGGAGAGGGTGTCGCTTACGTCAATGATGAAGTCACTGGAAATCACTGTCGGCTCGGTGTGAGCCACGGTGTCTACCGTCATGCCGGCACCGCGCAGGGTAATGGCTTTCTTGATGTCCGTGCCGAGGAACGAGCCGGAAGAAAGCGTGATGACATCCCCATGGTTGGCGGCATTGTAGGCTTCTTGCAAGGCACTGCTGCCGTAGTAGGTCGAGATGGAGCCTTCATGGTTCAACGTGGCCAGCAAGGAAGACTGGGCGGAAGCTCTCCAAGAAAAACATACGACAGAGAGCAGGGCGAAAAAGAACTTTTTTCTCATAACAATATTTTTTTGCGCCTATGGACTCCCGGATTCGGCTGTCTACATTTAAGAATTATGGTGTGGCTTGAAAATAAAAAAGGCATGGAGTCTGTTCTTTGCTTGTCTCTCCAAAACTAAGGTCTTCGCAATACCCGTAAACAAAAGAGATAAGCAATAAAACATTCCACGCCTGTATGTATACAATCCTCCACACAGAGCCACGCTATCCCTCGTTGAGGGTATAGCATGGTCTGTCGGGTAAGACAATAAGCATACCACGTGAACATTTTCCTTACCTGATCCTTGTTTACCTACTGGAAGTTGCGAAGTTCTAGCTTTGTAAAGATCAGCGCGTGAAAACGCCCATTTTATATCAAGTGTCTCTCCTCTTCACGGTTTGGTGTCCATTCCGAAGATACGACGTTGCAAAATTATGAAAAAAGCGGATACCGGCAAACTTTAAGCCCTTAAAAAGAAGAGATTTCTTTTTTCGCGGCATCTCCGGGTGGTGCCCTGTATCGTGTTTGCCATGTCAATGTAAGGGCACACGAATGTCCTGTGGGCAGAAGTGGACTTCGTTCCGGATGGAAAGAAAAATGACCTTTTGACTTCGGTAAATCGTTTGGCGCAGAACGGAAAATCAATCTCAGCCGAATGATTTTTCATTCTGCGGCAAACGATTTTCCGTTCTCAGGAGATTGATTTTGATGTCGTATGTCGTTGATTTATAGTGAATAATAGAATGAAGTGACGATGGTAAAAAATCTGTATACAAGCTTTCGTCCTGTGCGTTTCAAGTTTGGGGCGTACGCAGGCCGTTGCGCGGCAGGCAGAGGGTGAACAGACTGCCTTTCCCCACGGCGGAATGCAGGGTGATGTAGCCGTGGTGCTGGTTGACGATTTGCTTGCACAAGGCCAGTCCGATGCCCGAACCGTTCGGCTTGGTGGTGTAGAACGGGATGAAGATGCGCTCCTGTGCTTCCACGGGGATGCCTTGTCCGTAGTCCTGCACGCTGATTTGCACATCGTCTTCGGCCGTGTTCCGGCGCAAGTGTATTTTTATTTCGCTTTCGGGGCTTGGGGATGCGTCGCGTGCGTTGGTAATCAGGTTAATCAAGACCTGTTCGATTTGGGAGCGGTCGGCCTGGAACGTGAAACCGGGATAAGGTTGGTCGAAGGTGAGATGCATGCCCTCGAACAACTTCTTCAGGTCGTCGAAAAGCTCGTCCACACGGATAGCTGCGTATTGCGGAGGGGGCACACGGGTCAGTTTGCGGTAGTTCTCCGTGAAGTGGAGCAGACCTTTGCTGCGGCGGTAGATGGCCTCTAAGGCTTGCTGCATCTGGCCGTACTGTTTGGCGGAAGGTTCTGGCGTGGGAGCCTGCCGGGTGAGCGTCTCGCTCAGCGACAGGATAGGAGTGAGGGAGTTCATGATTTCGTGGGTCAGTACCCGGGTGAGCGTCTTCCACGATTCCAGTTGCTGTTCTTCCAACACGTGGTGTATGTCTTTGAGCGTGAAGAGTATCCGTGGGCGGTTATCCAAAGTGAAGCGTGTGGACGAGAGCAGGAGGTCTTTCGTCTGCCCGTGGCGTTCCACCGGTACTACGCACGCCTCCGGTCCGGATCGCCGCAACCATTCCTCCGGCACGCACCGGCGTATGCCTACTTGTGCCGTAGCCGCCCGGTTCATCCATTCCACGTGCCCTTCGCCGTCGCACGAGACGATGCCGGTGTCCACGTGGTCGAGTAGGAGTTGGTAATATTTCTGGCGGGTGGCCTCGTCGAACAGTTGTTGCCGGTATGCGGCGAGCGTGTGTTCGATTTCCCGTTCCAGGCCGAGTGCACGAGCGGATTCCTCCGGAACGAAACGGGGAATCTCTTTCAACCCGCTGTGGCGGATGCCCCGTATGAAAGAGCGCAACAGCCGGATTTGGCGTGTCTGCCGGTGGTGGAGGGAAGCATACAGGCCGACGAAGGCCGCGACGCACACGGCAGCGGTGAGCCACAGTTGCTCCGCAGCGCAGAAACAGGCGGCGGAGGCTGTCAGGAACAGGCCGGCACCGCAGGCGGCTGTCTGCCAGGAAGGGGGTATTTTCATAAGCCTAATTTTTCGAGTTTGCGATAGAGCGAGTAGCGCGTGATGCCCAACATCTGGGCGGCGCGGCTCATGTTGCCTTCGCACAAGCGGACGGCTTTCTCCACGGCGTTGCGTTCCAGCGCTTCCAAGTTGAGAGTCTCGCCGTCGGCCACGGGCGATGCCGGGGCGTGCAACAGGAAGTCGTCGGCATGGAGGGTATCGGCGTTGCAGAGCACGACGGCGCGTTCGATGGCATGTTGCAGTTCGCGCACGTTGCCCGGCCAGGCATACCGTTGCAGCTTGCCCCTTGCGTCGCGTGCGATTTGCCGGATGTCTTTTTTGTATTTCCGTGCGTACGTCCGCAGGAAATGGTCGGCCAGCAGTTGGATGTCCTCGCCGCGTTCGCGCAGGGGCGGGATGTGGATTTCCACCGTGTTGATGCGGTAGAACAGGTCTTGCCGGAACGTACCCTCCGTCACCTGCGCGTGCAAGTCGGCGTTGGTGGCGCATATCAGGCGCACGTCTATCGGAATCTCGCGCGTGCCGCCGAGCCTCACGATGCGCCTTTTCTCCAAGGCCGTGAGCAGCTTGCTTTGGGCGGCGGGGGAGAGGTTGCCCACTTCGTCGAGGAAGAGCGTACCCCCATGGGCCAGTTCCAGCCGTCCTTTCTTTTCTTTGCGGGCATCGGTGAAGGCCCCTTTCTCGTATCCGAACAGTTCGCTCTCGAACAAGGTTTCCGGTACGGCACCCACGTCGATGGTCACGAACGGTTCTGCCGCACGCGACGAATGGGCGAGAAGATAGCGGGCCACTACGTCCTTTCCCGTGCCGTTCTCGCCCAACAGGAGCACGTTCACGTCGGCCTCGCGCAAGCGTCCGATGGTGGAGATGATGTTCCTTATGCCCTCCGACTCGCCGATGAGCAGGGGTTGAGGCGTTTCCCGTTCGGCACTGAGGGCTTCCACGCGCTCCTCGAGCCGTCCCACCTCCGTCTGTGAGCGGCGCAACTTCATGGCGGCGTGGAGCGTGGCCAGTAGCTTGTCGTTTTCCCAGGGTTTAGATACGAAGTCCGTAGCCCCGGCCTTGATGGCCTGCACGGCTTTGTCCGTGTCGGCGTAGGCCGTCATCATGACCACCACGGCATGGCGGTCCAGTTTCAGGATTTCCTGCAGGCAGTCCATACCCTCCTGTCCGCTCACGGTGTCGCGGGTGAAGTTCATGTCCAGCAGTACGATGTCCGGCCGGAAGTCGGTAATGGAATGTACGATACGGTCGGGCGAACGCATGACCTTGACTTTCTCCGCGTAGGGTTCAAGCAGGAGATGGAGGGCGAAGAGCACGTCTTCGTTGTCGTCTATGATGAGTATTTTTCCTAATGCAGGCATAGAATATGGTATTTGATGCGAGGCAAAGTTACGCAAAAATGTGTGCGGATGTGCATTTTCGCACATAAAAAGTGCAAATCCGCACAACTTGTTTTCCGGTGTGGATGGGGTACACGTCTGGAATACAGTTGTTTGTGTTTTTGGCACGCAAATTGGATATGATTAGTTGTAAACGAATGATAAAAAGACTTATGGACATCAGAATGCGGATAGGATGCGTGGCATGCGTGGCGTGCTGGGGCATGGGGATGGCTGCACAGCCTCTTCCGCCCTCAGGCGGCTGGGGACTGAACGACGTGGTGCTCCGGGCCTGCCAGTCTTCGCCCGACGCGTTGGCCGCGCGCCATACATTCCGCTCGGCCTATTGGGACTATCGCTCGTTCCGGGCTGATTACTTGCCTTCGCTCACGTTGACTTCCGGGCCGAACCTCGACCGTTCCATCAACCAAATCACGATGGAAGACGGGGCGGTGCGTTTCGTCGAGCAAAACCTGTTGAACACCGACCTGTCCCTGCGCGTGCAGCAGAATGTCAGTTGGACGGGTGGCACGTTGTCCTTGGAATCCTCCCTCTTGCGTACGGATTTGCTGAGCGACCGCACTTTTTCATGGAAGAGCGTGCCGGTCAACATCGGCTACAGCCAGTCGCTTTTCGGGTACAACAACCTGAAGTGGAGGCGGCGTATCGAACCGGTGCGCTACGAGGAGGCGCAGCGGTCTTATCTGGAGACGATGGAGTTGGTAGCCGCACGGGCCGTGGACAAGTTCTTCGCGTTGGCCATGGCACAGAGCAACTATGCCACGGCGTGCCAGAATTTCGCCCATGCCGACACGCTCTACCGTTTCGCACAGGGGCGTTACCAGATTGGCACGACCACCGAGAACGAGATGCTCCAGCTCGAAATCAACCGCCTGAATGAGGAGACCAATCGGCTGAATGCCCGTATCGAGATGGACGAATGCGCCTTGGACTTGCGTTCCTATCTGGGTTTGCATGAAGGCGACACCTTGCCCGCGATACGGATGGTCACGGAAGTGCCCGACGTGATGGTGGAGGAAGGGGCGGCCTTGCAGTGGGCGCATCTCCACAGTCCCGACATCCTCTACATGAAGCGGCGCAAGTTGGAGGCGGAAAGCAACGTGGCGCAGGCCAAGGCCAACGCCGGCCTGAAAGCCGACCTGTATCTCCGTTTCGGTCTGACGCAGACGGCGGAGAATTTCTCTTCCACCTACCGCCATCCGCTCGACCAACAGGCGGTGAGCATCGGTATCACCTTGCCCATCCTGGACTGGGGAAAAGGGCGCGGACAAGTGCGCGTGGCCCGTTCGCAACGGGACTTGGTGGAGACGCAAGTGGAGCAGAGCCGCACGGACTTCGACCAGAATATCCGCAAGTTGGTAGGGCAGTTCAACCTGCAAGGGCTACGTGTGCGCGTGGCGGCTCGGACGGACAGCACGGCCTTGCGCCGCAGCGAAGTGGCACGCCGCCTGTACGTGTTGGGAAAATCCAGTGTGCTCGACCTCAACGCCTCTATCGAGGAGAAAGATGCCGCGCGCCGGAATTATCTGAATGCCCTGCACACTTACTGGAGCCTCTACTACACCCTGCGCAGCCTGACGCTCTATGATTTCTTCGAAGGCCGTCCGTTGCAGGTGGATTACGGGCAACTGGTGAAAGACTGAACCCATTCGTATAACGCTTATACCTTATTATATATGGACATACAACTCAAGAAAAAACCGTGGTTCGTGCGCCACAAATATTATGTGTTGGGAGGCGTCGTGTTCCTCTCCTTGGCAGCCTATACGGTGGCCTTGTTGTTCTCGCCCGAGAAACAGCGCGTGTCGGCCGATACGTTGGGACTGGCCGAAGCCGTGCAGGCCGACTTTCTGGAATACGTGGAGCAGGAGGGGGTGGTGCAGCCCATGCTCTCCTTGCGCGTGAACAGCCGGATAAGCGGCTACGTGGAGCGCATCGTGGCTGAGGAGGGCGCACGGGTGCGGCAGGGCGACACGTTGTTGGTGCTGTCTAATCCCGAGCTGTTGGACGAGATGGAGGTGCAGGAGAATGCCCTGCACAAGCAACTCATGTCCTACCGTGAGCAGGAAATCGAGATGGAGCAGAAGACTTTGCTCTTGCGCAAGCAGGTGTTGCAGAACCGTTATGAGCTACAACGCATTTCGGACAGCTATGCCCTGAGCCAAGAGGAGTTCCGCATGGGCATCAAGAGCAAGGCGGAACTGGAGGTGGCGCGGCAGGAGTACGAGTACAAGACCCGTGCGGCGGAACTGGAACAGGAGAGCCTGCAACATGACTCGGCGGCTACCATCGTGCGCCGTTCGCTCATCCGTAACGACCGGGAACAGGAAATCCGGAAATTCGAGCGGGTGAAGGCCAAGCAGGAGTGGCTCGTAGTGCGCGCCCCCCTTACGGGGCAGTTGAGCAACCTCACGGTCGTGCCTGGCCAACAGGTGCAGGCCGGAGGGGAAATCGGAGAAGTCAAGGTGCTCGACCGCTATAAGGTGCGGGTCACTCCCGGGGAGTATTACATCGACCGCATCGTAAGCGGACTTCCTGCCAAGGGCACTTATAAAGGCAAGCCATACGCCATGTCGGTGCGGCGAGTCGTACCGGAAGTCAAGGACCGCATGTTTACTGTGGACTTGGCTTTTACGGGCGAGGTGCCTCCGTCCTTGCGCCTCGGGCAGGCTCTGCGCGTACAGATAGAATTGGGTAACCCGGAACGGGTGCTGACCATCCCTCGTGGCGATTTCTATTCCGTGACGGGTGGACAGTGGATTTATAAGGTGGTGCCGGGCGAGAACCGTGCCGTGCGCACGTTCATCCGTTTGGGGCGGCAGAACCCCAAGCAATATGAAGTGTTGGAAGGTCTCCGGCCCGGCGACCGTGTCATTACGTCCGGTTACAGCCGTTATGGCGACGTGGAGGAATTGGCATGGGACGAATGAAACCAAGGAAACAGTTTGAAGCTATGGGAACAATAAGTTTGTGGATTCAGAACTTGAAGCAGGCCTTGCGCAATCTGCGCAGCCACGGTTGGCAGGCCGGAATCTCTGCCACGGGTTTGGCCGTGGGCATCGTGTGCCTGACGTTCAGCCTGAACTGGCTGTGGACGGAAACGAATTACGATTACTTTCGTCCGGATTACAAGGACTTGTATCTGGTGCAGCATGATGATACGGCCAGTTTGTCGTATTCTAATACTTATACATGGCCTTACGTGGTTTTGCCGGTGGCCATGCAGTTGGACAGCCTGTTGGAAGGGAAGGCGGAAGTCGGTTTCGCCGGAATGAATGTTGGAGTCCAGATTTATCCCGACGGGCGGGAAGAAGCGTATTTTAATGCCAGTGGTTTGCTTTCGTTTCCCGGGATGGTGCGTGCCTTGGGGCTTACGGTGCTGTCCGGCGACCCTGAAAAAGCATTGGCTACTCCCGGGCATGTGGTGTTGACGGAGAGCCTGGCTCGGAAGATTTTCGGTAAGACGGATATCGTGGGACAGACTTTTGAGGCTTCTGCTTACAGAATAACCGGAGCGCAGACCGTGGGTGCTGTGGTGGCCGACAACGAAGGCGATTCGCATTGGGACTATGAGATGTTGTTGCCACCTAATGTGCAGGAGTGGGAATGGGGATGGGATGGCAGCCAACTTTACAGTGCCTGCATTCGCACGGACGACCCGGCGGCTGTGGAGAAAGCGTTCAGCCGGATTTACTTGCCGTCGGATAAAAGTCACTGGAAGTTCCGGCTTATTCCCTTGCGCACGGCGCATAAGACGGGTTACGGTGAATCTTTCCTGCACGCTTATTTTTACCCTTTGGCGTTCACGCTGATTTCCGTCTTGTTGCTGTGGAGTGCCGTAGTCAACCTCTTGGCGGTGTACACTTCCGTTTTTCTGGGACGGGTGCGCGAATACGCCTTACGCCGCAGTTTGGGAGCGTCGGCGTGGCAGAATGCCGTTTGGATGCTGACGGAGGTCATGCCCGTTGCCTTGTCGGGCATATTGTTGGGCTGCGTGGCCTTGGAGTGGTTGGCGCACGAAGGCCAAGTGCCCGGCAATCTTTCGCATGTGTATGTCTGTTTCGCCCAAGTCGTGGGGGCTGTGCTCGTGTTGGTGGTGGCCGGGACGGGTTATCCCGTACACAAGGTGCGCTGGGCCTACCGGCTTACGTTGGGCGGAGGGGCTTCCGCAGGCCGTTCCCACGCTTGGCTGTTGGTGGTGCAATGTTTCGCGTCGGCTTTCTTGCTGTTCATCTCTTTGTGCATGCAACGCCAGTTGTCGGGGATGATAAACCAAGACCTTGGCTTTGAACGGGAGGGCATATTGCGTTTGCACACCGGGCGGAAATACTGGCCCGGCGAAGAAGAGCCTTTTGATTTCAAATCCATATTTTACGACTTGCCGCAGGAGTTCCGGAAGGAGGCGGCTGCCGGCATCACGGATGCCATAGCCTTGCCTGCGGATATTTTCAACCGTTTTTCGCGGAGGCGCATCAATCTGCTGACTGAAGAAGAATGGAATGGGAAGAAGGACGACAGGTTGACACCCGAAAACGAAATAGATTATATGGAGGTTCCTTATGCGGCTTTCGACTTTTTCCACCTGCACGTTGCGAGAGGTGCGCGGTTGGAAGAACAGCCGGAACAGGACGGTGTGGAGCCGGTCATGTTCAACGAGGCGGCTTGCAGGAAGTTCCGGGCGGACGACTTCCGTAGGGTGAATCTTTATGTCGGCTCCGATGATACCGGGCATAATATAATGATGTATACTAAGTGGACTAACCATATTGCTGGAAAGTTGGAAGTGAAAGGCATCATGGACGTGCGCCTGAGCGATTTCCACGAAGAAGAACGGCCATTGATGTGGGTCGGTATCCCCGACCGCCACGAATGTCGTTTCGTGGAACACGATGCGGTGTATGTCAAACACGCGCCGAGACGACGCGAGGACGCAGAGGCTGCCATACGCCGCGTGTTGCGGAGGTTCGACGTACCCGAGGATAAGATTCACCTGATGCCGTTGGAGCGATATATGGCAGACAGCTACAAGGAAGAGACTTATTACGCCGGTCTGCTTTCGGCCTTGACGGTGTTCAGCGTGTTGGTTACGTTCTCCGGCGTGTTCTCCATGCTGCTCTACTCCTTGCGTCTGCGTCGGAGGTGCATGGCCATCCGCCGGATGATGGGCGCGGGTTTCCGGGATGTTTTCCGACCCCAGCTCCGGTCTTATTTGCTTTATGTCGTGGCGGGCGGCGTGTTGGCCTACTTCC
>ENA-OPCL01000301-OPCL01000301.1-human-gut-metagenome-genome-assembly--contig:-NODE-301-length-44020-cov-16.789378_pt1 | contig 44020 bp, 31 predicted proteins | sample MGYA00241251_ERZ501482 | MGnify/ENA primary metagenome ERZ501482 (study PRJEB25962, sample SAMEA2042581) | human gut metagenome | biome: human gut; feature: human-associated habitat; material: faeces... | reverse complement strand
TTGTCTTTCCCCTCTTCAAAAGAGCTTGCGCGAGCCGTCGGTTGACAAAAGTGTATAGCCCCGAAAAAGGGGATATCTGCTTTCGTCAATTGATGGTGATAATACGAAACGGATGAAAAAAGAACGGAGTGAATTGGCCTATGCTGAATGTTAAGCCCGTCAAAAAAGGAACGACCACGCGCATGAGCTTCGGCAAGATCGAAGAAGTCATGGAGATGCCCAATCTCATCGAGGTTCAGAAGAACTCGTACAAATGGTTTCTTGATACCGGACTCAAAGAGGTGTTCCGCGATATAGCGGAAATAACCGATTACACAGGCAACTGGGTGCTGACCTTTATCGACTATCGCATTGACGAGAAGACTAAACACACCGTGCAGGAGTGCAAGGAGCGCGACGCTACCTATGCAGCCCCCATGCGCGTCACTGTGCGTCTGCTCAACAAGGAGACGGGTGCAATAAAGGAGTCGGAGGTCTTTATGGGCGAGTTCCCCATCATGACCGACAGCGGCACCTTTGTTATCAACGGCGCAGAGAGAGTCATCGTCTCCCAGCTTGTCCGTTCGCCGGGCGTATATTTCGATATGACCCACGACAAGACAGGTATCGAGCTGTTCTCAAGCACAATCAACCCCAACCGCGGTGCATGGCTTGAGTATGAGACGGACATAAACGATGTCTATTATGTAAGAATAGACAAGAACAGAAAGATATTCATCACCACCTTCATCAGAGCTTTGGGACTCGGTACGGACGATGAGATCCGCGAGTTCTTCGGCAACGATGAGAGAATCGAAGCCACGATAGAGAGAGACGAGACGAAGAACCAGGGCGAAGCGCTCATGGAGGTCTTTAAGCGTCTGCGTCCCGGCGAGCCCGTTACCCTCGAGTCCGCCCAGCAGCTGCTTGACAATCTCTTCTTCGACCCGCGCAGATACGATATCTCGCGCGTCGGCAGATACAAATATAATAAGAAGCTCGCCATTGCCGCCCGCCTTGCAGGCTGCAAGCTTGCCGAGCCCGTCATTGCCCCGCTGACCGGCGAAATTCTTGCCGAGGCAGGCGAGGTTGTCACCAAAGCCAAGGCTATAGAGATCGAGCGCGCAGGCGTTATGGTTGCGGTAGCCGACGTCGAGGGCAAGAAGGTCAAGATAATCTCCAACGGCATGGTCGACCCCGTTGACTATGTGCCCGAGACCGTCAGCAGGGAGGAGCTCCTTGAAGCGGGCATAAACGAGAAGGTTCGCTTCCAGGTCATCAACGAGATAGTCGAAGAGTGCGGCGACGATAAAGAGGCTCTCCTCGAGCAGCTCAGACTCCGCCACGACGACCTCATCCCGAACCACATCATAATCGACGATATTTTCTCATCCATAAACTATATCAACTGCCTTGCAAACAAGATAGGCACAACGGACGATATCGACCACCTCGGCAACAGACGTATCCGCTGCGTGGGCGAGCTGCTCCAGAACCAGTTCAGAATCGGACTGTCGAGAATGGAGAGAGTCGTGCGCGAGAGAATGACTCTTCAGGCGCAGGAGAAGGAGGAGAACATCACTCCCCAGGCTCTCATAAACATCCGCCCCGTCATGATGGCGATAAAGGAGTTCTTCGGCTCCTCGCCGCTGTCGCAGTTCATGGATCAGATAAACCCGCTTGCCGAGCTTACTCATAAGCGCCGTCTTTCCGCCCTCGGCCCCGGCGGTCTTTCGAGAGACCGTGCAGGCTTCGAGGTTCGAGACGTTCACTATTCGCATTACGGCAGAATGTGCCCCATTGAGACTCCCGAAGGCTCCAACGTCGGACTTATCTCCTACCTTGCAACCTTCGCGCGTATAAACGAGTACGGCTTCATAGAGGCTCCGTTCAGAAAGGTTGACAAGACCACCGGCTGCGTCACAGACGAGGTCGAGTATATGACTGCCGACGTCGAGGACGATTTCATTGTCGCTCAGGCTAACGAGCCGCTCGACGAGGACGGCAGGTTCGTTCACGAGAGAGTCAACGCGAGATACAGAGACGGATTCCTTGAAATTGACCGCATGAAGGTCGACTACATGGATGTTTCGCCCAAGATGGTCGTCTCCGTCGCAACCTCCATGATCCCGTTCCTCGAGAACGACGACGCAAACCGCGCCCTCATGGGCTCGAACATGCAGAAGCAGGCGGTTCCGCTGCTCAAGACCGAGAGCCCGATTGTCGGCACCGGTATGGAGTACAAGGCGGCTGTCGACTCCGGCGTTGTCGTGCTTGCGAAGCACTCCGGACGCGTCACAAAGGTCGACGCGGAGCAGATAGAGATACTCAGCGACGAGAACATTCTCGACCACTACGATATAATCAAGTTCATGCGTTCCAACCAGGGCACCTGCGTCAACCAGCGCCCGATAGTCACCCTCAACCAGCGCGTTGAGAAGGGCGATGTTATAGCCGACGGCCCCGCTACGGATCACGGCGAGATATCCCTCGGCAAGAACGCCCTTGTCGGCTTCATGACTTGGGAGGGCTACAACTACGAGGACGCGGTCCTCATCAACGAAAAGATGGTTCGCAACGATGTCTACACCTCGATTCACATCGAGAAGCACGAGATCGAGGCGAGAGATACAAAGCTCGGACCCGAGGAGATTACAAGGGATATCCCGAACGTCTCCGACGACCTTCTGAGCAACCTTGACGAGCGCGGAATAATCCGCGTCGGCGCCGAAGTTCACTCCGGCGATATCCTTGTCGGTAAGGTAACGCCCAAGGGCGAGACCGAGCTGACTGCCGAGGAGAGACTTCTCCGCGCGATATTCGGCGAGAAGGCCAAGGAGGTCAGAGACACCTCCCTCAAGGTCTCCCACGGCGAATACGGTATTGTCGTCAAGGTCGAAGAGTTCACCCGCGAGAACAGCGATGAGCTCGCACCCGGCGTAAACAAGGTTGTCCGCTGCTATATCGCCCAGAAGCGTAAGCTCTCCGTCGGCGATAAGATGGCAGGCCGCCACGGCAACAAGGGTGTTGTTTCAAGAATACTTTCTCAGGAGGATATGCCCTTCCTTCCGGACGGCACGCCGCTCGATATCGTGCTCAACCCCCTGGGCGTTCCCTCCCGAATGAATATCGGTCAGGTGCTCGAGGTGCATCTCGGCTTTGCCGCGAAGCATCTGGGCTACAAGGTAGAGACCCCCGTCTTTGACGGCGCGCACGAGGAAGATATCCGCGAAGCGCTCAAGCAGGCGGGACTCAGAGAGGACGGTAAGACGGTGCTTTACGACGGACGCACCGGCAGACAGTTTGACAATCCCGTCACCGTCGGCGTCATGTATTACCTCAAGCTGTTCCACCTTGTTGACGATAAGATTCACGCACGTTCCACCGGCCCGTACTCGCTCGTTACGCAGCAGCCCCTCGGCGGTAAAGCCCAGTTCGGCGGCCAGCGTTTCGGTGAGATGGAAGTCTGGGCTCTCGAGGCTTACGGCGCTGCCTACACCCTCCAGGAGATTTTGACCGTCAAGTCCGACGACGTCGTCGGCCGTGTCAAGACCTACGAGGCGATAGTCAAGGGCAACAACGTTCCCAAGCCCGGTATTCCCGAGTCGTTCAAGGTTCTTGTCAAAGAGCTTCAGTCCCTCTGTCTCGATGTCAGCGTTCTTGACGCGGACGGCGAGGAGATAGACCTCAAGCAGACCGACGAGGAGCTCGGCTTTGCACCTTCCGACGATAAGGCGTTCTCCTCCGCTAACGACGCAGGCACTGCGGAGGGCTTCGGCACAGAAAACGAAGAGGGCGATATCTTCAATGTCGATACCGACGATGACGACGATGACGATGCCGACTTCGCAGACGACTCCGAGGACGAAGACGATTACTTTGACGGCGACATTTTCTCCGACAGCGAAGGCGAGCTTGACGACTACGACGACTGAGAACAGTCACCTTAAAAATATATTTTATAAAGGGGCAGTCAACGGATGGAAAACAATACCTTTGAATCCATAAAAATAGGTCTTGCGTCTCCCGAGAAGATCAGAAGCTGGTCTTACGGCGAGGTCAAGAAGCCCGAAACCATCAACTACCGCACACTCAAGCCCGAAAAGGACGGACTGTTCTGCGAAAGGATATTCGGACCCCAGAAGGACTGGGAGTGCCACTGCGGTAAATATAAAAGAATCCGTTACAAGGGCAAGATATGCGAACGCTGCGGAGTCGAGATAACCCGCTCCAAGGTTCGCCGCGAGAGAATGGGTCACATAGAGCTTGCGGCTCCCGTCTCCCATATCTGGTATTTCAAGGGAATACCCTCAAGAATGGGTCTTATCCTCGATATATCTCCGCGCAACCTCGAAAAGGTTCTCTACTTTGCCATGCATATCGTCATCGATCCCGGCACAACGGACCTTAAAAAGTATCAGGTTCTCGACGAGAAGGATTACGACGAGTATCGCCTGATGTATGAGGACGATTTCAGAGCGGGCATGGGCGCCGAGGCTATCAAGGAGCTCCTTGCCGAAATCGACCTCGATCAGCTCTCCGCGCAGCTGCGCGAGGAGATAGAGAACGCAAGCGGTCAGAAGAAGGCCAAGGCTCTCAAGCGCCTTGAGGTTGTCGAGGCATTCAGACAGAGCGGCAACAGACCCGAGTGGATGATTCTCGACGTGCTCCCGGTTATTCCGCCGGAGCTTCGTCCCATGGTTCAGCTCGAGGGCGGCCGCTTCGCAACGAGCGACCTCAACGATCTTTACCGCCGCGTTATCAACAGAAACAACCGTCTGCGCAAGCTCCTTGAGCTCGGCGCACCCGAGATAATAGTCCGCAACGAGAAGCGTATGCTTCAGGAAGCCGTTGACGCGCTTATAGACAACGGCCGCCGCGGCAGACCCGTAACCGGTCCGAACAACAGAGCGCTCAAGTCGCTCTCCGATATGCTTAAAGGTAAGCAGGGACGCTTCAGACAGAACCTGCTCGGTAAGCGTGTCGACTATTCCGGCCGTTCGGTTATCGTCGTCGGTCCCGAGCTGAAGATTTATCAGTGCGGTCTGCCGACCGAGATGGCTCTTGAGCTGTTCAAGCCCTTCGTTATGAAGAGGCTTGTTCAGACGGGCAAGGCGAACAACGTCAAGTCCGCAAGAAAGATGGTCGAGCGTCAGAATCCCGTCGTTTGGGACGCACTCGAAGTGGTTATCAAGGATCACCCCGTGCTCCTCAACCGCGCTCCCACGCTTCACAGACTCGGTATCCAGGCTTTCGAGCCCATACTTGTCGAGGGCAGAGCCATTAAGCTTCATCCCCTCGTTTGTACCGCGTTCAACGCCGACTTCGACGGCGACCAGATGGCGGTTCACGTTCCGCTTTCCGCAGAGGCTCAGGCCGAGGCGCGCTTCCTTATGCTCGCCGCCAACAACCTCTTGAAGCCCTCCGACGGACGCCCCGTCACCGTTCCCACGCAGGATATGGTTCTCGGCTCCTACTACCTCACCCTTGAAAAGCCCGGCGAGCCCGGCGAGGGCAAGGTGTTCAGAGATGTCGACGAGGCCACCATGGCTTATGAGGACGGCACTGTCGGTCTCCATGCGAGAATCAAAATCCGCATGACCAAGGAGATAGACGGCAAGCCCGTCAGAAAGATAGTCTCCACCACCATGGGACGCGTTATCTTCAACGGGCCTATCCCGCAGGATCTCGGCTTTGTTGACAGAAACGACCCGGAGAACGACTTCAAGCTTGAGGTCGACTTCCTCGTCAATAAAAAGAAGCTCGGCGAAATTATCGACAGGTGCATAAAGATTCACGGTACCTCGATAGCTGCCGAAATGCTTGATAAAATCAAGGCTCAGGGCTATAAATATTCGACCCGAAGCGGTATCACCGTCGCCGTCTGCGACGCCACCATACCGCCGCGCAAGGGCGAGCTCATCGCCGACGCCGAGAAAGATGTCGCCGAGATCATGGATAACTATGAGAACGGTCTTCTCTCCGACGAGGAGCGCACGAATATGGTTATAGAGACTTGGGAGGACTGCACAAAGAGAGTTGCCGCAGAGCTCAAGGCGAACTTTGACCCCTATAACCCGATCAACATGATGCTTGACTCCGGTGCCCGAGGCAATGACAGCCAGCTGCGTCAGCTTGCCGGTATGCGCGGACTTATCGCGAATACGGCAGGTAAGACGATAGAGATTCCCATCAGAGCCAACTACCGTGAAGGTCTTAATATACTCGAATACTTCATCTCGTCGCGCGGTGCGCGTAAAGGTCTTGCCGATACCGCACTTCGTACCGCGGACTCCGGTTACCTCACCAGAAGACTTGTCGATGTCTCCCAGGATGTTATCATCCGCGAGGAGGACTGCGGCTGCACAGAGGGCTCGGATGTCTACGATATCTTCGACGGAAAGCGCCGCATAGTCAGCCTCACAGAGCGTCTTACCGGCCGCTATCTGCTCAACGACTTTGTCGATGAGGAGACGGGCGAACTTATCATGAGCAAGGATAAGATGATGAGCGAGGACGACGCAAAGCGCGTTGCCGACAAGGTATACGAGTACCACGACAAGAAGATAGCCGCGGGCGAAGAGCCCGAGGGCAGCCTTGCAAAGATAAAGATTCGTTCGCTGCTCTCCTGCCAGTCCGAGCACGGCGTGTGCATCAAGTGCTACGGCGCCAACCTTGCGACGGGCGAGCCTGTTACGGTCGGCGAAGCAGTCGGTATTATTGCGGCTCAGTCCATAGGCGAGCCCGGTACACAGCTGACGATGAGAACGTTCCACACCGGCGGTGCGAAGGATCAGTCCGATATCACGGAAGGTCTTCCCAGAGTCGAGGAGCTGTTCGAGGCGAGAAAGCCCAAGAGCCTCGCTCTTATCAGTGAGATTTCCGGTACCGTCTCCGAGCGCGAGATAAAGAAGGTCAGGAACATCATCGTCACCGACCCCGAGACTCTCGAGGAGAAGGCATATCCCATCCACTACGGTATGCGCGTCAAGGTTGAGCCCGGCGATCACATCAACAAGGGTGACACCATCACCGAGGGTGCTCTCAACCCGCACGATATCCTTTCGGTCCTCGGCGTCGAGGCCGTTCACGATTACCTCATCCGCGAGGTTCAGAGAACCTACCGTATGCAGGGTGTTGACGTCAACGATAAGCACATCGAGGTCATCGTCCGTCAGATGATGAAGAAGGTCAAGATAACCGATCCCGGTGCTACTTCCTTCCTGCCCGGCGCCGTTGTTGACAAGCTCGAGTTCAAGGCGGAGAACGCGCGCGTTGCCGCCAAGGCCGAGGCAACAGGCGAGGAGCTCGCAGAGGCGCAGTGTATGCCCGTGCTCATGGGTATCACAAAGGCCTCCCTCGCAACCGAGTCCTTCCTTTCGGCAGCGTCCTTCCAGGAGACCACAAGAGTCCTCACCGACGCCGCCATCAAGGGCAAGAGCGATCCGCTGCTCGGCCTCAAGGAGAATGTCATTATCGGCAAGCTCCTGCCGTCGGGTACCGGCATGAAGTGCTACAGCGATGTTCAGGTGCTTCCCACCACGGGCATCTTCAGCGATCTTGCCGAGAAGCTCGAAGAGGCGGAGAACAGAGAAGAAGCAGAATAATAAGCAATCACGAGCCGGAGTTTGCCGCTTTTGCGGCGGACTCCGGCAGCGGTGACTCTGTGCACTGCGTTTATTGGACAAAAATCATATATAATTCACCGATAAACGCCTAATATTTTGTCATTTGACGAACCGAAAAGGTTGACAAATAAGGCGCTCGGAGTTATAATTTTTAATTGTGATGTCTTGTGCTTTGGGGTAATTATGCCCCGAGCGCGGATTTCATATATAAATTTCAGAAAGGAGATGTACTGCTTGCCAACGTTTAATCAGCTTGTGAGAAACGGAAGAGAAACTCTTGATAAGAAACCCAAAGCTCCCGCGCTTTTGAAGGGTCTCAACTCCAAGAAGAACATCATGACCGACACTGCTTCTCCGCAGAAGCGCGGTGTTTGCACAGCGGTTAAGACCACCACCCCCAAGAAGCCCAACTCGGCACTGAGAAAGATCGCCAGAGTTCGTCTTTCCAACGGTATAGAGGTTTCTGCCTATATCCCGGGCGTCGGTCATAACCTCCAGGAGCACTCGGTTGTTCTCATCCGCGGCGGCCGTGTTAAGGACCTTCCCGGTGTACGTTACCATATCGTACGCGGAACGCTCGATACACAGGGCGTCAACGGCAGAATGCAGGCCCGTTCAAAGTACGGCGCCAAGCGTCCGAAGGCTGCCAAAAAGTAATTCCGCGCAGTGCGGAAAGCTTAAGAGACAGAATCTTCTTGCAGGTGATTACTCCAATGCGAGAGTGCATTGAAACATATGCCTCCCATTGACACCACGAGAGTTTTGTCACTCGAGTACCTATGATATCATTACTATGAAGGAGGGAAGCGAAGTGCCAAGAAGAGGCAAGATAGCAAAACGTGACGTTTTGCCCGATCCGCTTTACAACTCAAAGCTCGTAACACGCCTTATCAACAACGTCATGATAGACGGTAAGAAGGGCGTCGCTCAGAAGATCGTTTACGAGGCTTTCGACATTATCCGTGAGAAGACCGGCAAGGAACCGCTTGAGGTTTTTGAGGCCGCCATGGAGAATGTTATGCCCGTTCTCGAAGTCAAAGCTCGTCGAGTCGGCGGTGCAACCTACCAGGTTCCCATGGAGGTTCGTCCGGAGAGAAGACAGACCCTCGGTCTGCGCTGGATAACCCTTTATTCCCGTCAGCGTTCCGAGAGAACGATGAAGGAGAGACTCGCAAACGAGATTATCGATGCCGTCAACTCGACAGGTTCGGCATTCAAGAAGCGCGAGGATACCCACAAGATGGCAGAGGCCAACAAGGCGTTTGCACATTTCAGATGGTAATCTGCGCTTAACCGCGATTTTAATTCTACTTTTATTCGGAGGTTGTTATGCCAAGACAGGTTTCTCTTGAAATGACCAGAAACATTGGTATTATGGCGCATATTGACGCCGGAAAAACAACAACAACTGAGCGTATCCTGTTCTATACGGGAAAAACTCATAAAATAGGCGAGACTCACGATGGTGCCGCGACAATGGACTGGATGGAGCAGGAGCAGGAGAGAGGTATAACAATCACCTCCGCTGCGACTACCTGCTTCTGGAAGAACCACCGAATCAACATCATCGACACTCCCGGTCACGTGGACTTCACCGTTGAGGTTGAGCGTTCTCTGCGTGTTCTGGACGGTTCGGTTACCGTTCTTTGCGCAAAGGGCGGCGTTGAGCCTCAGTCCGAAACTGTCTGGAGACAGGCGGACAAGTACCAGGTTCCGAGAATGGTCTATGTCAATAAGATGGACATTATGGGAGCTGATTTCTATAATGTTATCGACATGATGAAGGAGCGCCTGAAGTGTAACGCAGTTCCGATCCAGCTCCCCATAGGTGCTGAAGCAGACTTCAAGGGAATTATCGACCTTGTTGAAATGCAGGCTGATGTCTACTATGACGACAAGGGTCTCGATGTAAGAGTCGAGGAGATTCCCGAGAACATGAAGGAACTTGCTCAGAAGTACCACGATGAGCTCGTTGAGCACGTCGCCGAACAGGATGACGAGCTGCTCGAGAAATATCTCGGCGGCGAGGAGCTCACAATTGATGAGATAAAGACCTGCATCCGCAAGTCTACTATCGCCAATAAGATGGTTCCCGTATGCTGCGGTACTTCTTACCGCAACAAGGGTGTTCAGCAGCTGCTTGACGCTATTGTTGATTACATGCCCGCTCCGACGGATGTCCCGTCGATAAAGGGCACGAACCCCGAGACCGGTGAAGAGGAGTTCCGTCATTCTTCGGATTCCGAGCCGTTCGCAGCTCTTGCTTTCAAGATCGCGACCGATCCCTTCGTCGGTAAGCTCTGCTTCTTCAGAGTTTATTCGGGCACAGTCACCACCGGCAGCACTGTTTACAATGCTACCAAGGACTGCAACGAGCGTCTGGGAAGAATCCTGCAGATGCACTCCAACCACAGAAAGGATATCGAATGCGTCTATGCCGGAGATATCGCTGCGACTATAGGTCTTAAGAACACCACTACCGGCGACACGCTCTGCGACGCCAAGGCTCCCATCATCCTTGAGTCCATGGAGTTCCCCGATCCCGTTATCAGGGTCGCTATCGAGCCCAAGACCAAGGCCGGCCAGGAGAAGATGGCTATCGCGCTTGCAAAGCTCGCCGAAGAGGATCCGACCTTCAAGTGCTACACCGATGAAGAGACGGGTCAGACAATCATCGCCGGCATGGGCGAGCTTCACCTTGAAATAATCGTTGACAGACTTCTTCGTGAGTTCAAGGTCGAGGCCAATGTCGGTAAGCCTCAGGTTGCATACCGTGAGACTATCACCAAACCCGCAGAGAGCGATACCAAGTATTCGCGTCAGTCGGGCGGCCGCGGACAGTACGGTCACGTCAAGATCCGCATCGAGCCCAACCCCGAGAAGGGCTACGAGTTCGTCAACGAGGTCGTCGGCGGAGCTATCCCGAAGGAGTATATCGGACCCGCAGAGGCCGGTATCAAGGGTGCAATGCAGTCGGGCGTTCTCGCAGGCTTCAACGTTGTCGATGTCAAAGTCACTCTTTATGACGGATCTTATCACGAGGTCGACTCCTCCGAAATGGCGTTCAAGATCGCCGGTTCCATGGCGTTCAAGGATGCGATGAAGAAGGCAGCTCCCGTGCTCATGGAGCCCATCATGAAGGTCGCTATTATTGTCCCCGAGGACTATATGGGCGATGTTATCGGCGATGTCAACGCCCGCCGCGGACAGATCGAAGGCACCGAGATGCGCACGGGTGCGGTGCAGATAAATGCATTCATCCCGCTGTCGAATATGTTCGGCTACGCAACCACCCTTCGTTCCAAGACGCAGGGTCGCGGCCAGTATGTCATGGAGCCCAGCCACTACGCCGAGGTTCCGAAGTCCATTGCCGAGGCCGTCGTCAACGACAAGTAATTTTTAAAAAGCACTTGAATTTTCAGGTGTAAATTGATAGAATAGTTTTATGCAGATGCATAGACAATTATTTAACCAATCAAAGGGAGGAAATTCCAAATGGCAAAAGCTAAATTCGAAAGAACTAAGCCCCATGTAAACATTGGTACCATTGGTCACGTCGACCATGGTAAGACCACTCTTACCGCTGCTATCACCAAGACTCTCGCTATGAAGGGCGAGGCCGAGTTTGTTGATTACGCTAACATCGATAAGGCTCCCGAGGAGAGAGAGCGCGGTATCACAATCAACACCGCTCACGTTGAGTATGAGACTGCTACCCGTCACTATGCTCATGTTGACTGCCCCGGCCATGCTGACTATATCAAGAACATGATCACCGGTGCTGCTCAGATGGACGGCGCTATCCTTGTTATAGCTGCTACCGACGGCCCCATGGCTCAGACCAAGGAGCACCTTCTCCTTGCCCGTCAGGTCGGCGTGCCTTATATCATCGTTTTCATGAACAAGGTTGACCAGGTTGACGATCCCGAGCTCCTTGAGCTTGTCGAGATGGAGATCCGCGATACTCTTAACGAGTACGGCTTCCCCGGCGACGACACCCCGATCATCAAGGGCTCTGCTCTTAAGGCTCTTGAGTACAGCGGCAACGATCCTGACGCCCCCGAGCTTGCTTGCATCTGGGAGCTCATGAACGCTGTTGACACCTATATCCCCACTCCCGACCGTAAGGCTGACCTGCCTTTCCTTATGCCTGTTGAGGATGTCTTCACCATCACCGGCCGCGGCACCGTTGCTACCGGCAGAGTTGAGCGTGGACAGCTCAGAACCGGCGACGAGCTTGAAATAGTCGGTCTCAAGGAAGAGAAGGGTAAGACTGTCTGCACCGGTATCGAGATGTTCCGCAAGACCCTCGATTATGCAGAGGCCGGCGACAACATCGGCGCTCTTCTTCGCGGTGTTCAGAGAACCGATATCGAGCGCGGCCAGGTTCTTGCTAAGCCCGGCACCATTCATCCCCACACCAAGTTTGTCGGTCAGGTTTACGTCCTTACTAAGGACGAGGGCGGCCGTCACACTCCGTTCTTCAACAACTATCGTCCTCAGTTCTATTTCAGAACTACTGACGTTACCGGCATCATCTCCCTGCCCGCAGGCGTTGAGATGTGCATGCCCGGCGATAACATCGATATGACTGTTGAGCTTATCGCTCCCATCGCTATCGAAGAGGGTCTCCGCTTCGCTATCCGTGAAGGCGGCCGTACCGTCGGCTCGGGCGTTGTTATCGAGATTATCGAGTAATTGACGTTTCTTGATCCCGTAGGTTTTCCTACGGGATCTTTTTTTTGCTTTCAAATGCTTTGATTCGCCTTTTTGACAATCTTTGCTTAAAAATTACGGCTGATTTATTGATTTATGCCGTCCGTTATGATAGAATTAATTGAAATTTTTATCACAGGAGTGAACTAAATGGGTAAATTAAACAAAATCGACAAGGCCGCAGAGGGAAAGGGCTCCGGTATCAATACACTTTGGCAGTTCGTCAAATTTATCGTTGTCAGCCTCGGTGCCTGCATTGTCCAGGTCTCGTCGCTCGCAATTCTCTACAACATTCCCGCAATCAAGGCGCTCAGCACGCAGGCATTCCACTGGTTTGTTTTCAACTATCCGGTCATTGAGGGTCAGCGCTGCGGACTTGCGCTCTTTATCGCGTTCAACGTCTCAAACCTGCTTGCGCAGATAGTCGCGTTTTTCATCAACAAGGAGAAAACCTTCAACTCGGGCTCGAACACCGCAATCACCCTGCCCATATACATAATCTTCACCCTTGCTCTCGTTTGCTTCTCTGCGTGGTTCAACCCCGTAGTTTTCGAGTTCTGCACCTCGAAGTTCCATCTGAACAGCGGTCTTTCGCTCACTATAGCTACCGCTGTCTGCTCAGCTCTCCAGTTCTTCCTCTATTTCCCCGTGGATAAGATTCTTTTCCACAAGAAAAAGGAAGACAAGAAAGCAAAATAATCAAAAAATAAAAAGGGTCGGCGCAGATGTGCCGATCCTTTCGCCTTGTTAAATTACGCACCCTCCGCGCTTTTACGGAGGGTGCTGTATTTTATTTTCAGCTTCTCAGCCACTCAAGAGCCGCTTCAAGAGGGGAGTCGGTGGCGACATCAGGCTCGATAGAAGTCTCTTTGAATATCTCGCCCGTGCGCGCCTTGTCAAACGCGACGGTCAGATACATCTGCGCGCCGTCGTATAAACTGTAGAGCATATTGACGCTCGTGTATCCGGCGGTCGGAGCGCCGAAGGTTTTCACGTTTTCAAGCCCCCTGAAGCAGAGCGTCAGAGCTTCGCCCGAGCTCGCAGTCATGTCGTCTGTGAGTATGGCGACAGGGACCTTCAGCTTTTCGTCGGGGTAGAGGCTCTTGCCGCCCGTGCCCGCGTTGCTTATAACTCCGTCCTTCAGCGTGACGGGGACATCATAGCTGCGGTAGTGGTAGTACATCAGCTCGCCGTCGGGCAGGAGCGACGAGACAGCCGTCGCCATCGGCCCCATGTCGCCGCCGGTGTTGCCGCGCAGGTCGAGCACAACCCCATTTATTTTATCGCGGTTTTCGTGGATAAAATCTTCGGCGACCTTTGCATATTTCCGCCCGGCTTCGGCGGTGCCGAGAAAATCGGGTAGCTTTATTACCGCGATATCGCCGTTTAGCGATACAGTGGGCAGAACCTCGTCATAGCTGTCGGAGGTGCTCTGCGACTCCGATTTTGTCATGAGTATAGAGTGCTTGCCGCCGCAAACCGAAAGAGCCTTTTTAATCGCGGGGTATGTGTCCTCATAGCTCTCGGCGTTTTCTATCATCTTGAGACATTCTTCGTAAGTGCTTTTCCACTCGTCGCTTCCCGAATATATCCCGTTTTTGCCTATGGTTGCAAGAGCGTCCTTGCCGTAGCGCTCTGCCGACGGCGGGACGAGATACAGGCCGAAGTCAGGCCCGTATTTTGCAACAACGGTAAGCGTTGCCGCGATAATAAGCGCGAGCGGTATGCATATTCCGAGCGCAATGCGCAGCTTTCTGCTTTTTCTTTTATTGCTTTTCATTTATATCCCTCCGGTCGATTGTATTATATCAAACGGCGGCCGGTTTCTCAATAATAAAGTCTTACATTACGCCCCGAGCCTCTTACATTTTTGTAAGCTCTGATTGCGAAAAAAGTTGAAAAAGTGAGCTTTGGGTATTTACAACGCGGTGACAATGTGATATAGTATTCACAGCAAAAAATCTTTAAGAGCGGTACAGAGATGCCGACAAGATGGTCATATTCAGTGCGGATAGGGGATATCCGCGTGTTTTTGTGCGATTTTGTCGGTGAGACAGAGTCGTATTTTTTATGCCCCGGGGGTGAGAAGATGGAGTTCAAGGCCTATATCATGGACAGTGCTGCTGTCAACCGCGCCCTCGCGCGGATATCGCACGAGATAATCGAGCGCAACGGCGACGCGGATGAGATATGCCTTGTCGGCATAATGCGCAGAGGCGCTCCGCTTGCCGATATCCTCGCCTCAAGAATAGAGAGCCTCGGCGTAAAAACGCAGAAGGGCTACCTTGATATCACGCTCTACAGGGACGATTTGAGCGAGAGCTCGAACCAGCCCAAGGTGAACTCCGGCAAGCTTGATTTCTCCGTTGAGGGAAAGACGGTCGTTATGGTTGACGATGTGCTCTACACCGGCAGAACGGCGAGAGCCGCCATGGACGCGATAATCTCCCTCGGCCGCCCCGCAAAGATACAGTTTGCAACGCTCGTCGACAGGGGACACAGGGAGCTTCCCATAGTCGCCGACTATGTGGGCAAGAATGTTCCGACCTCGCGCAGTGAGGTTGTCGTCGTGAAGATTCCGCCGTTCGACGATGAGACAAGCGTCTCGATATACGGCAAATAAGACTTTGACGCAGAAGCGGCTCGCCGTGACTGTGTTGAGTATAGACAGGCAAAATTTGAGGAGGTCAAAAGTATGAAATTGATTTACGGTATCAAAGACAAGCCGAAGTTCGGCAAGCTTATCGTCTTTGCGTTCCAGCAGCTGCTTGCAATTATGGCGGCTACCATCGCGGTTCCCATGATAACCTCGGGTGTATATGACTGCGGCAATGTGCAGATGAGCACGGTCGCGGCGCTCTTCGGAGCGGGCGCGGGCACCCTTATATATGTTCTCTTCACGAAGGCCAAGAGCCCCGTTTTCCTCGGCTCCTCTTTCGCTTTCCTCGGCTCAATGGCAGCCGCTTTCGCGGGCGCAACAACCGTCGCGCTCGGTTTCCTCGGACTGATTCTCGGCGCTGTTTTTGCGGGTCTCGTCTATGTCGTCCTCGCAATAGCGGTTAAAATCTCCGGTGTCAACTGGATAAACAGGCTCATGCCTGCCGCCGTTATCGGACCCACAGTCGCAATTATAGGACTTTCGCTCGCCGGCAACGCTATCGGCGACCTGCAGAAGGGCTCCTACACAGTGGGCGGCGAGCCTACGGCAAGCGTCTATGTCGCCATTGCCTGCGGACTTGTCACTCTCTTTGTGACCATGTTCTGCTCCGTCTTCGGCAAGAAAATGGTTAAGCTTATCCCGTTCATCATCGGTATCGTCACCGGCTATGCGGTTGCGGCAATCTTTACAGTTGTCGGTGTAGCTACAAACAACGACGCTCTTAAAGTTATCGACTTCAGCGGCTTCAGCGCACTCGTTGCGGGCGGCGTGGGAGTCAAGACCTTCTTTGCAGTGCCCGATTTCACCTTCTTTGAGGCATTCGGCGCCTTCGGCGAGCTCAGCGGCTCTTATATAGCGGCTGTTGCGGTGGCTTATGTCCCTGTTGCATTCGTTGTTTTCGCGGAGCACATAGCCGACCACAAGAACATCTCCTCCATCGTTGAAAAAGATCTCCTCGTTGATCCCGGCCTCCACAGAACCCTGCTCGGCGACGGTATCGGCTCGATGGTCGGCGCATTCTTCGGCGGCGCACCGAACACCACCTACGGCGAGTCGATAGCCTGCGTGGCTATCTCCGGCAACGCCTCCGTTGCAACTATCGTCTGCACCGCAGTGCTTGCGATAATCATCGCTTTCCTTTCACCCTTTGCAACCTTCCTTGCATCGATTCCCTCCTGCGTCATGGGCGGCGTGTGCATCTCGCTCTACGGCTTCATCGCCGTCAGCGGTCTGAAGATGATTCAGAAGATAGACCTTGAGGATAACAAAAACCTCTTTGTTGTCTCCGTCATCCTCATCGCCGGCATCGGCGGCCTGACCGTCTCCTTCGGCAAGGTCACGATAACCTCCATCGCCTGCGCACTTCTTCTCGGAATCTTCACGAACATTGTACTTGGCAACACCAAGAAGAACAACAACAACAAAGAGGAAGTCAAAAAAGCCGAATAAGGGACTGCCGCATTCGGCGCAGAGCAAAGAGCAAAATAACAGAGCCGCGGTTCGCAGAAAAACGTGAACCGTGGCTTTTGCTCTTTTAAGCGTTTTTTTACCCGCTCGCAGTACCCTTGTACAGCTTCGGGGTAAAGAAAACGCTTTCTGCATCCGAATCCGACAGTCCCTTTTTTAAAGGTTTCGGACTGCCGCATTCGGCGCGGAGCAAAGCGCAAAACAACAGAGCCGCGGTTCACAGAAAAACGTGAACCGTGGCTTTTGCTATTATGCAGGGGTCGGCGACTCGACGACCCGCTGCAGCCGTCGGCGGCACAGCCACGCCCAACATGGGGAACTTACTGCGAATTTTATTTTTGCCTTTTTCTCGATTCGTCATTCGTCAAATTGTACAGCTTTAGGGGCTTATTTTTGTGACAACAGACAGGCTTTTTTGTGGTATAATTATACAATACAAAAGGGGTTTAAAATTTTTTTTGGGGGAGGAATATATGCTTTATAAAAAGAATTATATGAGTACCCTGTCCGATGAACTGTTTCGCTCTCCGACGAGCGAATACCGCGCCGCGCCGTTTTGGGCGTGGAACTGCAAGCTCGAGGAAAAAGAGCTTCTGCGGCAGATAGACGTGTTTCACCGGATGGGCTTCGGCGGCTTTCATATGCATGTCAGAACGGGCATGGATACGGAATATCTGAGCGATGAGTTTATGCAGCTCATCCGCGCCTGCACCGACAAGGCAAAGGGCGAAAAGATGCTCGCGTGGCTCTATGACGAGGACAGATGGCCCTCGGGCGCGGCGGGCGGCATAGTCACAAAGGATAAGCGTTTTCGCTCCCGCCACCTGCTTTTTACCGTCAACCCGTATAACGGTACTGCCGGTTTTACCGACGACTCGACGTCGCGCGGTGTGCGCTCTGAGGACGGAAAACTGCTCGCGTGCTATGACATAGTGCTCGACGCAGACGGATATTTAAAGAGCGGTAAGCGTATCGGCGAGAGGGACTCCGCCGAGGGCACAAAGTGGTACGCCTATCTCGAGATAAGCGGCGCGAATCCGTGGTATAACGGTCAGGCGTATCTCAACACGCTCGATAAAAATGCGGTCGAGCGCTTTGTTGAGGTCACCCACGAGCGGTATAAAGAGGTTGTCGGCGACGAGTTTGACGAGACCGTTCCCGCGATATTTACAGACGAGCCGCAGTTTACGCACAAATCGCTGATGAACAATTCGACCGACACGGACGACCTTATCATGCCATGGACGGACGATTTCGCAAAGACATATTTTGACACATATTCTCAGGATATTTTGGATTTTCTGCCCGAGATATTCTGGGATCTGCCAGGCGGGAAAGCCTCCGTTGCCCGATATCGCTATCACGACCATATTGCCGAGAGATTTTCCTCGGCCTTTGCCGACACTGTCGGCGGCTGGTGCCGCAAAAACGGCATCGCGCTGACGGGTCATATGATGGATGAGCCCACGCTCGAGAGTCAGACGGGCGCCTTGGGCGAGGCGATGCGCTCCTACCGCTCGTTCGACTTGCCCGGCATAGATATGCTCTGCTCGTGGAAAGAGTACACTACCGCGAAGCAGGCGCAGTCCGCCGCGCATCAGTTCGGCTATGAGGGCGTGCTCTCCGAGCTCTACGGAGTCACCGACTGGGATTTCGATTTTAGAGAACATAAGCTAAACGGCGATTGGCAGGCGGCTTTGGGCGTTACGGTGCGCGTGCCGCACCTGTCGTGGGTCTCCATGGCGGGCGAGGCAAAGAGGGATTATCCTGCCTCGATAAGCTATCAGTCACCGTGGTATAAGAAATATTCCTGCGTGGAGGATCACTTCGCGAGAGTTGCCACGGCGATGACCCGCGGCGTGCCGATAGTAAAGGTCGGCGTGATACACCCGGTCGAGAGCTTTTGGCTTCACTGGGGGCCCAACGACAAATCGGGACTCTTCCGCGAGGAGCTGGACAAAAATTTCCAAGAGCTCACTAAGTGGCTCATCTTCGGCAGCATAGACTTCGATTTTATCAGCGAGTCGCTCCTGCCCGAGCTCTGCCCGCAAGCGGATGCTCCGCTTAGAGTCGGCGAGATGAAATACGATGTTATAGTTGTGCCCGGATGCGAAACCCTGCGCTCGTCAACGCTCGAGAGACTCGAAAATTTCAGGGCGGACGGCGGCAGGGTGATATTCCTCGGCGAAGCTCCGACGCTCGAAAACGCGCAGCCGTCCGACAGGGGCGCAAGGCTATTTGCGAGCAGCGAGAACATACCCTATCAGCGTGCGTCGCTTCTGACGGCGCTCGATTCCGAACGCTCCGTCTGCATCCGCGACGAGGACGGCTATCTTTCCGACGGGCTTATTTATCAGCTGCGCGAGGACACGGACAGCCTGTGGCTTTTTGTCGCGCACGGAGTCGAGCCGTACGACTGCAATATAACAAATCGTGACGACATAAAAATAACCGTAAAGGGCGAATATTCGCCCGTGATATACGATACCTTGAGCGGCGAGCTGAAGCCCGCGCAGTTCGATTATCTCAACGGCGACACCGTGATAAGCGCGAGGCTCTTTGACTTTGACAGCCTGCTGTTAAGGCTCTATAACGGCCGCTCCGAGAGGCAGTATGCCGAGCCGAAGAAGCTTGAGGATAAAGAAATCCTTGTCCCCTATGAGACTGAATACGAGCTCGATGAGCCGAATGTCATGCTTCTTGATATGGCTCGATTCGCGCTCGACGGCGACGAGCTTAGCGAGCATGAGGAGGAGCTTCTCAGAGCCGATAACATCTGCCGCGAAAAGCTCGGCTTCCCGCTTCGAAGCGGCGCGGTGATGCAGCCGTGGGTCATACATGAGCCTGTGCCCGAGCATAAGGTGAGGCTCCGCTTTAAGATAGACAGCGCTCTCGCGTTTGACGGCGTATCGCTCGCCCTCGAGGACGCGGAGAAAGCGGAGATAACGCTGAACGGTCAGGCGGTTGACAACACCGTTATCGGCTTCTATGTTGACAGAGCCGTAAAAACGGTCGCCCTGCCGAGAATAGAGCAGGGGGAAAATATTCTTGAAATCGTTCTCCCGTTCGGCAAGCGCACAAATGTCGAATGGTGCTATCTGCTCGGCGACTTCGGAGTTGAGGTGCGCGGCAGGCTCAAAAAGCTTATAAAGCGCCCGGATAAGCTCGCATTCGGCAGCATAGTCAATCAGGGCTTGCCGTTCTACGGCGGCTGCGTGACCTACCGCTTCGGCATCGACTGCCCCAGCGGGGATATCCGCCTCACCGTCCCGCACTACGACGGAGCGCTGACGGAGATATTCGTTGACGGCGCTCACGCGGGGGAGATAATCTTCCCGCCGTATGAGCTGGAGCTTAAAGAGCTTTCGGCAGGCAGGCATGAGATAGCGGTGAAGCTCTATACAAACCGCAGAAATGCATTCGGCACAGTTCATCTTTATGATAAAAAGTGCCACTGGATAGGCCCCGATGCGTGGCGCACAAGCGGCTGCAAATGGAGCTATGAATATGTTCTTCGCAACGTAGGCGTGGAATCCGCGCCTGTGATATACAGTCTGAAAAAATAAAGATAAAGGAGAAACAAACGATGAAAAAAGCACTCAAATCGATTCTCGCAGTCGTTCTGGCGCTGACGATGATTATGTCGTGCTCCTTCGCTTCGACCGCAAGCGCGGCGAGCGCGAATGCCGCACCGGCTGACGTCTCGGTCTCGGAAATTCCGCAGATTATCGCGGGACTTGTGAAAATCGGCATTGAAGTCGCCAAGAAAGCCTATGAGTACTACGACAAGTATGTCCCGGATTCGGTAAAGGGCTTCAATTCTACCGTTGCCAAGGACGCTGCCGGCGCGGTCAAGAATCTGGCAAAAATCGAACCGCTCAAGGTTTTGATAGGCGGCAAGGAGTACGATGTGAGCACCCCGTGGGGACTCATTACGGCTCTTGCGAAGATGGAGACGGATAAAGAGAAGACAAGTATTCTCATGGTTTATCTCGACTGCGTCTTCACGAAGATAATCAGATTTATCGCGGACATGGTTCCTCTTCCGAGGGGACTTACAAAGCTTGAGGACTATAAGCCCGAGAGCGAGAACTTCTACAGAGGCAGCAAGGAGTTTGTCAGCGAGGCATCAAAGGACGCGAAGTGGCAGCTCGGCTACAGCCAGGCGAGCCTTGTGCCCGACGATGTTCTCAACGGCAACTATTATCTGGCGGGCTACCTGCTCCAGAACTTCCCGTCGAACACTGTCGAGACCGTGCTCGACGATATGAAGGTTCGCACAGTCGTGCTTGACGACGGACGCGGCAAGGTCGTTTTCTCGACTATCGAGTGCATCGGCATTGCGAGCGAGGACATCAAGCAGATACGCGACCGCGTGGCAAAAGAGCTCAAGGGCGAGAATATAATTTCCGTCAATGTTTTTGCTACTCATTGCCACAGCTGCATCGACACGCAGGGTCTTTGGAATCCCTTCTTCGTCAAGCTTGCGAAAAATATCGGCGTCACCTATAGCGGCAAGGGCGAATATGCCTCCGGTACCGACCCGAAGTATATGAATTTCCTCTTTGAAAAGACCACTGATACTATAGTCGAGGCGTGCAGGAATATGAAGTCCGGTGAGATGTATGAGGCGACCCTCGATCATCTCGGCACGGATTATATCAACGACAAGCGCGGCGTTTTCGACGCTGTTGACAATCTCACGAGACTTCGCTTCGTCCCCGACGACGGCAGCACCGAGACTTATATAGTCAATATGTCCGCTCACCCCTATATCACGGGTCTCAAGACCGACAAGAGCAGCGGCAAGGAGCTCTCCGCCGATTATACCTACTACATGGAGCAGATAATCAGCAGCAAGGAGAACAACAATACGAACTTTATGTTCGTTAACGGCGCTCTGTGCGGAATTTATTCCGCCCGCGGAGTCACCAACGACGGCGTTGCCACCGTGCGCAGAAGCGAGGAGGCCACCCGCTACGGTAACGAGCTGGGCAGAATGGTAGTCGCCCTGACTATGACCAAGGACGAAATCATGCGCGCCGGCGATTGGCTTACAAACGATAAGTTCTATGCCGATGCCGCCGAGGCGATAAGAAATAACGAGGAGCTCACCGACGAGGAGAAGCAGAAGAAGCTTAGCGAAATAAGCGTCTGGTATGAGAATTGGGAGCCCGTCAAGGAGACGAGAGTCGAGCCCATACTCAATATCAGACACAAGGAAGTCTTGGTCGAGATAAGCAATCCCGTTATCGAGGCTGTCGGCAAGGCGAAGCTCGTCGGCAACAAGATTTATTACGATAAGAACGAGACTCTCTATACCACGACGGAGATAGGCTATCTTGAGATAGGCAAGAATATAAAGGTAGCGCTCCTGCCCGGCGAAGTATCGCCCGAGCTCATTGACGGAAAGGGCGCTTGCCTCGCCGAGAATGCCTACAGCGGCAAAGATTTCGGCTATCCGTCGCTCAACAGCATGGTCAGCGACTATGCGGGCAGAGACGTTGAGCTCTATGTATTCGGCGAGGCGAACGATGCCTGCGGATACGTCGTGCCCGACAATGACTACTGCATGATCTTCTTTGACGGCTCCGACCTGCTCGGCGACCATTATCAGGAGACCATCTCCTTCGGCAGAACGGTTGCTTCGACCCTCGTCAAGGCTTATGCCGAGATGATGAAGGAGCTCAAGGCCGGCAAATAAAGCCCACGGCGCTTTCGGCGCAGAATAATAGAAAAAGGCTGCAATTCACGGCTCAGTCGCGGATTGCAGCTTTTGCTTTGTTTATATTTTTCTGCCTGCGCACGGCGCGGAGCATAAAAAGACCGCCCGACTGCTCGGACGGCCTTTGTGTTTTTTATTTCACTTCTTCTGCGGTGCGAAAGCCTTTGTCGACAAGGAGCTTGTTTATCCTGTCCTTCGGGTCGAGAAGCTTGCTGACCGAGGTGTCGTGGTTCAAGGTGTCGATAACATAGGAGATGTACTTCGACAGGTCAACCTCGACATACCACTCGCGCTGCTTGAGCTCGGGGGTTCTGTAGATGAGGTTCGTGGTGAACACTTTGCTGATAAGGCCGTTTTCATATGCCTTGTCAAACGACTCGAGTCCGTTGCAGAACAGACCGAAGCAGGTGCAGACGAAAATTCTTCTTGCCTTGAGCTCCTTGAGCTTTGTGGCAACTTCAATCATCGAATCTCCGGAGGAGATCATATCGTCGACTATAATGACATCCTTGCCCTCAACATTGTCGCCGAGGAACTCATGGGCGATTATCGGGTTTCTTCCGTCGATAACTACCGAGTAGTCGCGTCTCTTGTAGAACATACCGAGGTCAACGCCGAGGACGGTCGAATAATAGATGCAGCGGCTCATGCCGCCCTCATCGGGGGAAATTATCATCAGATGATCGTTGTCGATTTTGAGGTCGGTGACGTTCTTGACGAGTGCCTTTATCATCTGATATGCGGGCTGAATGTTTTCAAAGCCGTGATTCGGTATGGCGTTCTGAACTCTTGCGTCGTGTGCGTCGAAGGTGATGATGTTGTCCACTCCGAGATCGCTCAGCTCCTGGAGAGCCATGGCGCAGTCGAGCGACTCTCTGCTCGAGCGTCTGTGCTGCCTTCCTTCGTAGAGCATGGGCATGATAACGGTGATGCGTCTTGCCTTGCCGCCTATGGCGCTTATGGCGCGCTTGAGGTTTGCGTAGTGGTCGTCGGGGCTCATCATATTGTCCCTGCCGTACATCTTGTAGGTCATGCCGTAGTTGAACATATCGCAGACGATAAAGATATCGTAGCCGCGAACGGACTGCTGAATGTGGCATTTCGCTTCGCCCGAACCGAAGCGCGGGAATGCCGCTTTGACGAGATATGAGTCACGCTGATAGCCTGAGAATGCGATGGTCGTTTTGTGCTCGCTCTCGCGGATCTCACGCCAAGTTTTGAGGTAGGCGTCGATCTTTGCGGCCAGCTCTTCACAGCCGGGCAGTGCGATAAGCGCGAGCGGTCCTACAGGAATGGTTGTAAAATCCGGTGCAGTTAAAGCTTCTGACATAATAATTCCCTCCGCAGATTAAATTGTCTCCTGTCTTGCACCCGCAAGTCGACGCCTGCCGTGGCGGCGACTCCTGTTGAGTGCGACATCCTTCATCTACATTATATAATAAAAAGCGCCCGTTTAGTAGCTAAAAAGAACTTTTTCGATGAAAATCTATCAGACAAGCAGGGGCGTTTTTTGTGCATTCTGACAATTGTGTTATTTACGAATTAGAAATGTGGACGTCGAGCTGGTTGAACGGGATATTTATCCCGTTTTCGTCAAATGCGAGCTTGACCTCCTCCTGCATTTTGTAGTAGGCGGTCAGATAGTCGGAGGACGAGCACCACGCGATGAGCAGAAGATCCATGCTGCTTGCAGACTGCTGCTTGACTACGACATTGGGCTCGGGATTTTTGTATATGAGCTCGTTTTTGAGAGCCTGCGCCAAAAGCACCTGCTTTGCGAGGGCGATGTCGTCTGAATAGGAGACGGAGAAGGTCATATCGAGCCTGCGGCGTCCCTCGGCGTTGTAGTTGATAATATTGTTGCTTGTGATGTGCGAATTAGGGACAATGACGCGCTTGTTGTCGACGGTTATAAACACCGTATACATCAGCTTTATCTCGTGGACGCGGCCGCTTATGTTTTCGAGCTCAACGAAGTCGCCGCTTTTAAAAGGCTTGTTGACGAGTATCTGTATGCCGCTGGCAAATTGGGCGATACTGTTTTGCAGACCCATTCCGGCAGTCAGCCCCGCCGCGCCGAGGGCGGCTATGAAGGAGTTGAGATTGAAGCCGAGGGTAGAGAGAGCGGAGAGTATGACCGCAAATCTCAGCACCCAAACTACTATGCTGCGAAGAAACGAGTGAATGGACGCGTCAACGCCCTTTCGCTCAAGCCCCTTTATCAGCAGCTTGCCTATAAGGGCGCTGACCCAGAAGCCGAGCGCGATTATTATTGCCGCTCCGACGAATTTGGGCAGCGCGTCAACGAGCTTCGATATAAATGTTTCAAGGTCAAATGCCGAAAGTTTTTCAGTCATAGCTTTTTCCTCCGTTTTGAGTATGATTTATTATAACAAATGCGTCCGATGTTTACAACCTTTTGGACATTTGCGCCCGATTGTGCAACTTTGCGACAGCGGGCGGAAGTTGGGTATTTAAACGTGCGGCGGGCTGTGATAGAATTATTGTTCAGAATGGGGGGAGTTGGATATAGATACAGGCATTATAGATAAAAAAATATTTATTTATGCTTTGTGTTCATTTTTAAGTCATAATTTTGTGGTAAAATAATAGAAATTGCGGCGGAAAATATATCCGCCGACGAAAGGAGCGTGTTTCTATGGCGTCCGAGATGCTTTCAAAGGTGCTTGATGCCGAAAATTCGGACAGAGAGGCGCAGAAAGCGGCGCACGAGCAGGCGCAGATAACCGTTGATGCGGCGGTCGAAGCGGGCGAGGGCGCGGTCGCAAGGAAAAAGGCCGAGGCTGCAAAGAGAGCGGAGGAAATCATCGAAAGCGCACGCGAACAGGCGCGTGCAAACGAAGAGAAAGCCCGGAGGGCGGCCGAGGAGCGCAAGCGCGAAGTGCTTGCCGCGGCAGAAACGCACAGAGCCGATGCAATCAAAGCGGTCATGGAGACGGTTATCTGATGAAACGGCTCATAAATTACAGAAAAGTCAGGAGGTGTCAGGTTGGCAAAGCTTAAAATGAAGTGCATCGAGCTGCTCGCTCCGCTTGAGCAGAGCAAGGAGATAATCGACTGCCTTCAGCGTATGGGTACTGTCGAGCTGACCGACTGCGAAGAGAGCGAAGCTCTTTGCAAGCTGTCAACGGGCGTCACCGTTTCGACCTTCGAGCGGTACCTTGCGGCGGCGGAGAGCGCGCAGAAAACGCTTAACAAGTACGCCCCGCAGAAAAAGGGGCTTATACAGAGCCTCATGTCGTCGTTCGGCGGCAGAAAAGTGCTCGAGGTTTCGGAGTATCTTAAAAAAGCGGACGAGGCGGACGAGATTCTCCGCAAGTGCTATAAGATAAACTCGCTCGAGGCGGATATCCGCGAATATGCGGCGGACAATGTCCGCTGCCGCACCGCGATGGACGCGCTCGAACCGTGGCTGAAGCTCGATATCCCGATGAAATGCAAGGGCACGGAATCAACAGCGGTCTTTGTCGGCTCATTCCCGGTGCAATATGACGCTCAGTCGCTTCTTGAGGCGATAGCCGAGGCTGCGCCGGAGGCAAGCGAGGTCGACGCGCAGATAATCTCAGCATCGGCCGAGCGCACGTGCGCAGTCGTGATGTGCCACAGGGAGTGCGAAAAGGAAGTTTTCGAGGCGCTGAGAGTCCTGAACTTCGCTTATCCGTCCGACCCGACGAAGCACCCGCCGCGCGTGAGATACGAACGGCTCGAAAAACAGACGGAGCAGAACAAAAAGGATTCCGAGGCGGCGCAGGCAGAAATAGTGAAGCTTGCGGACTGCTGCGACGATATCGGCTTCGTCATTGATTATTTTGCAATCAAGAAAGAAAAATATGCGGCTCTCGAGCGCATAGCCATGACAAACCGCATTTTTGTCCTCACGGGATATATTCCGGAGAAGCGGGTATCGAAAGTGGTTGAGACGCTCGAAAAGAACTACACGGTGGCTATCGAGATAACCGAGCCGGACGCTCAGGCAGATGTGCCGGTGCTGCTCGAAAACAACGCTTTCGTCGCCCCCGTCGAGCCGATAACCGAAATGTATTCCATGCCCAATCGCGACGATGTGGACCCGAACCCCGTTATGGCGTTCTTCTATTATGTGTTCTTCGGCATCATGCTTTCGGACGCAGGCTACGGAGTGATAATGGTTATCGCCATGCTCATAGCCAAGGCAAAGCTCAAGCTTGAGCCCAAGATGAAAAAGACGGTCAATATGTTCCTCTATTGCGGAATCTCGACCGTGTTCTGGGGCACGATGTTCGGCAGCTGGTTCGGAGACGCGCCGCAGGTCATAGCGCGCGAGTTCTTCGGCAAGGAGATAGGCTCGACGGCAGTCTGGTTCGAGCCGGTCAACGACCCGATGAAGCTGCTGCTCTATTCGTTCCTGTTCGGCATAATCCATCTGTTCGCGGGTCTCGCGGTCAGGTTCTATATGCTGTGGAAGGACGGCAAGAAGTTTGACGCATTCTGCGACGTCATTCCCGTCTATTTGCTTGTAGCGGGTATCGCACCCCTCGGTGCAGGCATAATAATCGATGTGCCGCAGACGCTTACAAATGTCGGCAAATATGTTGCCCTTGTCGGCGCGGTGCTGACCGTTTTGACAAGCGGACGAAGCTCGAAGAATATTATCGGCAAGCTCGGCGGCGGACTCTACGGACTCTATAACACGGCGTCCGGCTATCTCGGAGATATCCTCTCCTATTCGCGTCTGCTTGCGCTCGGACTTTCCACCGGCGTTATAGCTACCGTCATAAACCTGCTCGGCACAATGCCCGGCAACAAGATAGCAAAGCTCATATTGTTTATCGGAGTTTTCCTGCTCGGGCATACGGCGAATATCGCAATAAACCTTATCGGAACCTATGTCCACACGAACAGACTTCAGTATGTTGAATTCTTCTCAAAATTTTATGAGGGCGGAGGACGCTCCTTCACCCCCTTAAAAGCAGATACAAAACATTTCAGATTCAAGGAGGAAATACAGTAATGTCTATTTTTTCAAGTCTCGGAACGTCAATAGCAGTTCTCGGCGCCGCTCTTGCGGCTATACTCTCCGGTATGGGCTCCGCAAAGGGTGTCGGCCTCGTCGGTCAGGCCGGAGCGGGCGTCATCACGGAGGATCCCTCGAAGTTCGGTAAGGTGCTTATCCTTCAGATTCTCCCCGGTACTCAGGGTCTTTACGGCTTCCTGACCGCGTTCCTTGCGCTCAACAGAATGGGCGTCATAGGCAGCGGCTTTGAGCCTCTCTCGATAGAAAAAGGTCTTATGATGTTTGCGGCTTGTATGCCCATAGCAATAGTCGGTTACTTCTCCGCGATAGCACAGGGCAAGACCGCAGCGGCAGGCGTCAGCATCATAGCCAAGAAGCCCGACCAGAACGGTAAGGCTATAACCATGGCGGCAATGGTCGAGACCTACGCCGTTATCGCCCTGCTTGTCTCGATCCTTTCCATCTTCAGCATCAGCGGACTCAATATCTGATCTGACGAAAAAAACGGCGTATTTGCGCCGGCGAAAGGGATGAAATGATGAGCGGACTTGACAGAATAATTGAAAAAATAAACGCCGATTCTCTGGCAAGCTGCCGCGAGATAGCGGATCAGGCGCAGAAAAGGGCGCAGGATATCGTCAGCGATGCGGATGAGCGCGCCGAGCAGGTCTATGCCGAGATTATAGCGGACGCCGAGAAAAAGGCGCAGTCGATAATGACGATGTCCGAGGCGAATGTCAGCGGTATTGCCCGCAGGGCGGAGCTCTCGGCAAAGGTTGAAGCGGTGGACGCGGCGATAGAGGCGGCGTATGACGCCATGTGCAATATGGGCGCGGACGAGTATTTCGCGGCGCTCGAAAAGCTCGCCGTCAGAAATGCCGGAAAGGGCGAAGGGGAGCTGCGACTCTCAAAGAGAGACCTTGACCGCATGCCCTCGGGCTTTGCGGACAGGATAAACGCGGCGCTCACGGACGGCTCGGTGAAGCTCTCCGGGCAGAGCGCGGATATCGACAACGGCTTTATCCTCGTCTACGGCGATATTGAGATAAACTGCACCTTCAGAGCGCTCATAAACGAGCAGAAGGACATTGTCCGCGAGAAGGTCTGCGGCGTGATATTTTAAACGGCGGTGAGAAATATGCATGAAAATGAATATGCCTACGCCGTAGCGCGAGTCAGAGCCAACGAAGTGAATCTGCTCTCTCCCGCCGAAACGGAACAGCTTATAACGGCCGAGAGCTATGATGCGGCTCTGCGTCTGCTCGGCGACAAGGGCTGGCATACCGACGGCGTCGGCCACGACTACGCGCCGATGCTCGAGGAGCATTTGAGCGAGGCATGGCAGCTGCTCGAGGAGAGCGCGCCGGATGCGTCGCTGCTCGATGCGCTTGTTATCAACAACGATTTCTTCAATCTCAAGGCGGCGCTAAAGGCGAAGTTTTCAGACCTCGACCCTGCCGACTACGTTGTAAGACCGAGCGTATGGAACCCCGATGAGATAATCGGCTGTGTCGTGCAAAATGAGCTCGATTCCCTGCCCGAGTGCATGAGAGAATGTGCAAAGGCGGCGTATGACGCGATAGTCAAGCTCGAGAGCGGCAGACTTGCGGATACCGTGATAGACACGGCGGCGCTGAAAACGAGAAAGCAGTTCGCCGAAAAGAGCGGGAGCGGGCTTCTGATGAAGGAGGTCGAGCTCTCATCTGCGGCCGCAAACATAAAGACTGCTCTGCGCTGCGCCTCAACGGGGAGAACGGCGGATTATATCAAAAACGCGCTCTGCCCGTGCGAGAGCTTCAGCTCGGATGAGCTGATTCAGGCGGCGTTCGAGGGCGTTGACGCGGTTGCCGAGCTGCTCGCAAATACCGAATTCGGTTCCCTTGCGGACAGCCTCAAGGAGGGTCTTACCGCTTTCGAAAAGAAGTGCGACGAGCTTTCGGCGCAGCAGATGACCGAAGCGAAATATACCGCCTTCGGCCCCGACCCGCTCGCGGCCTATTACAGCGCCGTAGAGACGGAGACTAAAAATGTCAGAGTTATATTATCTGCGAAGCTCAACGGCTTTTCCGCAGATACAATAAGAGTGAGAGTGAGGGAAGTCTATGCATAAGATAGCCGTTATGGGAGACAGAGACAGTATCTTCGGCTTTGCCTCTCTCGGAATGCACATCTTCCCCGTCGACGAACCGTCCGAGGCGGCGCCGATGCTCCACAAAATGGCGGAGAGCGGGTATGCGGTGATATTTATCACGGAGGCTTTGGCCTCCGGGCTCGAAAACGAGCTTGAGCGCTACCGCACAAGACCTCTGCCCGCGATAGTGCCCATTCCCGGAGTCAAGGGGAACACGGGCATGGGTATGAAGAATGTCAGCAGCTCCGTACAAAAGGCGGTCGGCTCGGACATTCTGGACAAATAATGACGCTCGACTGAAAGGCGTGATAACTGATATGACTACTGGAAAGATTTCAAAAATAGCCGGACCGCTCGTTGTTGCGACAGGTATGCGCGAGGCGAATATGTTCGACGTTGTGCGCGTCAGCGACAGCAAGCTTATCGGCGAAATAATAGAGATGCACGGCGACAGAGCCTCGATTCAGGTTTATGAGGAGACCTCGGGACTCGGCACGGGCGAACCCGTCGAGTCAACGGGCGAGCCGCTTAGCGTCGAGCTCGGCCCCGGACTTATCGAGGGCATTTTCGACGGCATTCAGCGCCCGCTCGAAAAGATACGCGAGCTTGTCGGCAACAGCCTTGTCAGAGGCATAGAGGTGCCCGCTCTCGACAGAGATAAAAAGTGGCATTTCGTGCCCAAGGTGAAGCCCGGCGACAAGGTCGTCGGCGGAGACATTCTCGGCACCGTACAGGAGACCGAGATAGTCGAACACAGAATAATGGTGAAGCCCGGCGTTGTCGGCACGGTAAAGGCGATAGCCGAGGGCGATTACACAGTCACAGAGCAGATAGGCTCGATAGAGACCGCAAACGGCGATGAGCTGCCCGTAACGCTCATGCAGAAGTGGCCCGTGCGCCGCGGCAGACCGTTTGAAAAGAAGCTCGCGCCGAACGTTCCGCTCGTCACCGGTCAGCGCGTCGTCGATACGCTCTTCCCGATAGCCAAGGGCGGCGTCGCGGCGATTCCCGGCCCGTTCGGAAGCGGAAAGACCGTCACTCAGCATCAGCTTGCAAAATGGGCTGAGGCGGATATAGTCGTCTACATCGGCTGCGGCGAGCGCGGCAACGAGATGACCGACGTCTTAAACGAGTTCCCCGAGCTTATCGATCCGCATACGGGCAAGTCGCTCATGGAGCGCACCGTGCTTATCGCAAACACCTCGGATATGCCCGTCGCCGCGCGTGAAGCGTCGATATATACGGGAATCACGATAGCGGAATATTTCAGAGACATGGGCTATTCCGTCGCCCTCATGGCGGACTCGACCTCCCGTTGGGCAGAGGCTCTGCGCGAGATGTCCGGCAGACTTGAGGAAATGCCCGGCGAGGAGGGCTATCCCGCATATTTGGGCAGCCGACTTGCTCAGTTCTACGAGCGCGCGGGACGCGTTGTGTCCCTCGGCTCCGACGGACGCGAGGGCGCGCTCTCGGTCATAGGCGCGGTTTCGCCTCCCGGCGGTGATATTTCGGAGCCCGTCTCTCAGGCGACCTTGAGAATAGTCAAGGTTTTCTGGGGACTTGATTCCGCTCTCGCATATAAGCGACACTTCCCGGCGATAAACTGGCTGACGAGCTACTCGCTCTACGCCGACTCGCTCGGAAGCTGGTTCAATGATAATGTCTCCGAGGAGTGGACTTCGCTTCGCGCAAGGCTTATGGCTCTGCTCTCAGACGAAGCCTCGCTCGATGAGATAGTCAAGCTCGTCGGTATGGATGCTCTTTCCCCGACCGACAGACTCAAGATGGAGACAGCCCGCTCGATACGCGAGGACTTCCTGCATCAGCTCGCTTTCCACGAGGTTGACACATATTCGTCTCTTCGCAAGCAGTACCTTATGATGAAGCTTGTCCTGCGCTTCTATGACGGCTCTCTCGACGCTCTCAAAAAGGGCGCGAATATAGAGAAGCTTGTCTCGATACCCTCGAGAGAGAGCATCGGACGCTTCAAATATGTCCATGAAAATGACATTGAGGACACATATAAAACAGTCTGTGCGGCGATAGATTCCGAGATAAAAGCCGCCGTTGACGCAAGGGAGGATTACTGATGCCTAAAGAATACAGAACTATTCAGGAGGTTTCGGGACCTCTTATGCTCGTGCGTGAGGTCGAGGGAGTTAAGTATAACGAGCTCGGCGAAATAGAGCTTGCAAACGGCGAGACCCGCCGCTGCCGCGTGCTCGAAATAGACGGCACGAACGCACTTGTTCAGCTGTTTGAAAATTCCGCCGGAATCAACCTCGCCAACAGCAAGGTGCGCTTCTCCGGCAGGCAGATGGAGCTCGGCGTTTCGCCCGATATGCTCGGCCGCGTCTTTGACGGACTCGGCAGACCCATAGACGGCGGCCCCGAGATAATCCCCGAGAAGAGAATGGATGTCAACGGCCTGCCGATGAATCCGGCCGCCAGAAGCTATCCGCAGGAGTTCATACAGACCGGTATCTCCGCCATTGACGGACTTAATACCCTCGTCAGAGGTCAGAAGCTGCCGATATTCTCGGCCTCCGGTCTGCCCCATGCAAACCTCGCGGCTCAGATAGCGCGTCAGGCAAAGGTGCTCGGCGATAACGAACAGTTCGCCGTTGTCTTTGCGGCTATGGGTATAACCTTCGAGGAGTCGAACTACTTCGTCGAGAGCTTCAGAAGCACCGGCGCGCTCGACAGAACCGTTATGTTCTCGAACCTCGCAAACGACCCCGCCATCGAGCGTATCGCAACGCCCAAGATGGCTTTGACCGCCGCGGAATATCTCGCGTTTGACCGCGGGATGCACGTCCTTGTTATATTGACTGATATCACGAACTACGCGGACGCTCTGCGTGAAGTCTCGGCGGCGCGAAAGGAAGTCCCCGGCCGCCGCGGATATCCCGGCTATATGTACACCGACCTCGCGTCTATATATGAGCGCGCAGGCAGACAGAAGGGCAAGCCCGGCAGCATAACGATGATTCCTATTCTCACCATGCCCGAGGATGATAAGACCCATCCCATTCCCGACCTCACGGGCTACATCACCGAGGGTCAGATAATCCTCAGCCGTGAGCTTTACAGAAAGAGCATCAATCCGCCTATCGACGTTCTGCCGTCCCTGTCCCGACTTAAAGATAAGGGTATCGGCGAGGGCAAGACGAGAGCCGACCACTCGAACACGATGAACCAGCTGTTCTCCGCGTATGCGCGCGGTAAGGACGCAAAGGAACTCATGGTTGTTCTGGGCGAGGACGCGCTGACGGATATGGATAAGCTCTACGCAAAGTTTGCGGACGAATTCGAGAAGGAATATGTCTCGCAGGGCTTTGACACCGACCGCAGCATCGAGGACACGCTCAACATCGGCTGGAAGCTCCTCTCGATACTTCCGCGCAGCGAGCTCAAGCGTGTCAGTGACGAGTTCCTCGATAAGTATTACGGCAAGTTCTGAATCCATATGGGAAGAAGTGATAGACTATGGCGGTAATGAACGTGAACCCCACGCGAATGGAGCTTACAAACCTCAAGCGCAAGCTTTCCACGGCGCGCAGGGGACATAAGCTGCTCAAAGACAAGCGCGATGAGCTCATGCGCCGCTTCCTCGATCTCGTAAAAGAGAATAAGGCTCTTCGCATCCGTGTGGAAGAGGGGATAAAGCAGGCGAACGTCAACATGGAGATAGCCAGAAGCGCCATGAACGACAAGAGCCTGAGTGTCGCCATGATGCTCCCCACGCAGGAGATGAGCCTCGAGAGCTCGGAGAAAAACGTGATGAGCGTTATGATTCCGGTTTTCGATGTTCAGTACAAGACTGCCGACAGGAACGACATCTATTCCTACGGAACGGCGTTCACCTCGGCGGAGCTTGACAATGCGGTCAGCGCGCTTTCGGAGATAATGCCCGATATGCTGAGACTTGCGGAGATCGAGAAGTCGTGCCAGCTGCTCGCGGGCGAGATAGAAAAAACGCGCCGCAGGGTCAATGCCCTTGAGCACGTTATGATTCCTCAGTATGAGGAGACGATAAAGTATATCTCGATGAAGCTCGACGAGAACGAGCGCAGCACAACAACGCGCTTGATGAAGGTCAAGGATATGATGCTCGAGCAGGCGCACCACTACGACGACCCGTTCGGAATGGAAGCGTAGGAGCATAAATCTGTTGACAAACATCGGATAATGCAATATAATATTAACCGCCGATAAGACTTTCGGCGGTTGATTATATGCGGGCGTGGCGAAATCGGCAGACGCAAGGGACTTAAAATCCCTCGGTGGTGACACCGTACCGGTTCAAGTCCGGTCGCCCGCACCAAACCAATATAATCCGAACCTTAGACCAATCGGTCAAGGGTTCGGATTATTTGTTTTCTTCGAGAAGTTCGAGGATACGCATTTCAGAAACGGCGTGGTCAAGCGTCCCGAATCCAAGCCCAGAGGGCCGAGAAAACCAAAGCTGGCAAAGGATAAGGAGGACAATTATGAAAACCATTAAAAGCTGTGAATTCAACATGGACACTGGCTGTGTAGAGCTGCGGTTTCAGGACGGCAGCATGATTTCCATCGACTGCACCGCCGTGGAGAACGAGGTGGCGGACAACCGCTTCCAGCGGTCAGAGCTGGATTACCTCATCTACAACGACCCGCTGGCCTATGCAGACCTCGTTCTGAATGGCGACGTTGAGGCGTATCTGAACGCCGTCACGGAGTATAAGCCCTACGAAAACTGAACAACGCACAAAAGGGGATGGCGGTCTGCCATCCCCTTTGCCATGCTGTTTTAGGAGCATATATCCCTTGGATTTGTCTTATATCTATCGTCAGGCGACGTTCTCGCCGTTGCTGTCTCTGCCCGTTTTTGCCCCGTCCCGTGCCGCCTTCCATTCGGCAAATTCCCGCTGCCCTTCCTCACTTTCGTAAAAGGCGAGGATATCCGGCAGCAGGATTCGGGCAATGTTCTCGATCTCATGCTGCGGGATTCCGCTGTTATTGGTGAGCTTTTTCCGCCTGCCCAAGTTGCACCTCCGAAAAAGTATTTTGCCGCAGCTTTCTCCCGCGCGGCGGAGGAATGGCGTCTTGAGCGTCTGTTGCCGTCTGCGCTTTTTCCCTTCGCATCCTTCCTTTCTTATCCGAAAATGAAAATGCAGCCGCCTGTCAAGCCTCTCAGCCCGTCTGCGTCTGCATGGTGTCCTGTGTCTGAAATTGTGTTTTCATTATAGCAGCGGCGAGGCTGCACGTCAATACCACGGGAACGGAGCGGCTGACAGCGTAATTTGGGCAGCGGCTACCAAAATTGTTTTGTGGCTTGCAGATTGGCAAAGGCAGTAGCGCAGCAGCCGCCAGCCGTCAATGGTCAAGATGAACGCTTCGCGCCATTGACTGCCGCCGCCCGCCGCGCTTTTTGGCAGATAAGGCGGGCAGGCGCAGATTGCGCCTGCCCGCCCATACACATTCTGGCGATTATAGATATTGGATTTTCAACCGGAGTTGTAGTCGGGTGCGCCCTGTTTTGGGGCGTACCCGCCGCTGTTGCTTGCTACCTATCTTCGTATGGTGGCGGCGCGGGAGAGTTTGCGTAAAGCAGGGTTTGGGGACAGCGCTCCCTAACAAGATTCTGATAGGAACGGAATGAGCGGCAGGCGAAATCCGGCTCTGGCAATTCAGCTCTGCCTTTGTCGTAAGCTGCGTATTTCTTCCTTTTATAACCTACAACACCAGATGCCCGATAGATGTGTGTTGACTGCATTAGCTTTTTCAATGCCCATGGCCCATGCTGTGATTCTTGGTCTAAGGCCGGTTGAAATCGCCGCTCCCGCATGATATGATAAATTTGGAAAAGTTTTTTCCTGTCCACGCAATGAACGGCGATTTTTGTTGTCTATATAGGTGAAAGGCCTTTACACAGAGAGAAAGGAGGGCGCAATGAGAGACCATGAGATCATAGAATTGTACTGGGCGCGTAATGAGAGCGCGATTACCGCCACCGCAGAAAAGTACGGGAGCTACTGCCATACGATTGCATACAACATACTGCGTAACAAAGAGGATGCGGAGGAATGTGCCAACGATACATACCTCGGCGCATGGAATTCGATCCCGCCGCAGCGTCCGAACCGTTTGTCGATCTACTTAGGGAAAATCACGCGCAACCTCGCTCTGAACCGTTATAAGCGGTATACTGCCGAAAAACGCGGACACGGACAAGTAGTCCTCGCGCTGTCTGAGCTGGAAGCCTGCGTCCCTTCGGAAACGACTGTGGAGCAGACCGTTGAAGAAAATGAGTTGGCTGCCGCCATTGACCGCTTCCTGTATGCAAAGCCCAAACTGAGCCGTAACATTTTTGTCCGCAGATATTATCATCTCTACGCGATACGGGATATTGCGGACGCATACGGAATGAGCGAGAGCAAGGTGACGTCTTTGCTTTTCCGTATGAGAAACGAATTAAGACGATTTCTTGAAAAGGAGGAAATTATGCTATGAAAACCGAAGTTCTTCTTCGTTCGATCGGAAAGATCAATGACGAGCTCATTGCTGACGCAGAGAGCGAAGCAAATACCAAAAGAAAGCCCGGTTGGGCCAAGCTTGGAATCATGGCTGCCTGCCTTGCACTGGTTCTCTGCACCGGCATCGCTGCAAATGCCATCCGAAGCAATGCGACAGCCGGTACCTTCACAATGGATGTCAACCCCAGCGTGGAATATACGATTGCCAAAAGCGGGATCGTTAAGAATGTCTGCTGCTTGAACAGCGATGCGGAAAATGCGCTCAGCGATGTTGCGCTGGGAAAGCAGAGCGTCGAGACCGCTCTGACGCGCACGGTCGCCGCCTACGAGGCCTGCGGATATATGGAAAATGGCGAAGCGACTGTTCTGATCTCTTTTGATTCCCGTCTTGATGCGAATGCCGAACTAAAAGCCTCGCTCTCCGCGGAGATCCGGAAGGCCTTGGAGCAGACCGATGCCGTCGGCACACTGGTTTTCCACTCCGAACTGACGGAAAACGCCGAAGCAGCGAAGATCGCCGAGGAATTCCATGTTTCCCTTGGCCGCGCCGACTGGATCCTTACCGCAGCAAACAAAACCGGGCTGCCCACGGACGAGGTTGCCTGCATGTCGTTGGACGAGCTTCTTAAATTCCAAGAGGCTTCCGGCATTGTTTCTGTCAGTGTATCGAAGTTCATCTCCTTGGAGGAAGCAAAGAAGATTGCACTGAAGGACGCGAAGCTTGATGAGCCGACGCAGAAGATCGTGTTCACCCGAGAGGAGCTGAACCGCAATCAGGGCAAGCCCTGCTACCTGCTGGAGTTCTACACCGGGACGAATCAATATTTCTACCAAATCGACGCAAAGAGCGGCAGCATTATTTACGCCGGGAAATTTATCACTCTTTCCGAAGCGAAGAAAATCGCCATGGATGATGCCGGATGCAAAGATAAAGTCAGCTTTACCGAGGAAACCCTTGTGAGCGGCGGCATCAAAACGCCTTACTACCGGCTCGTCTTTGCCGATGCGAAAACGCAATGGACATACCGCATTGATGCGGTGTTGGGCATCGTTCTGGAAAAAAAGCAGAAAGAGATCGTGACAACAGACTTCATCTCCTTGGAGGAGGCGAAGGCGATCGCCCTGAAGGATGCGGGACTTGATGAAGCCACACAAAAAATCGTGTTCACCAAGGAGGTGCTCAGCCGCAATTCTGGCAAGCCCTGCTACATCTTGGAGTTCTACACCGCGAAGAAGCAGTATTCCTACAAGGTAGACGCCAAGAACGGCAGCATCATCGAGGCGTACCACTTCATTCTTCTGGCGGACGCGAAGAAAATCGCACTGGACGATGCCGGGGTCAGCGAAAAGGTCACCTTTACCGAGGAAACGCTGGTTGCCGGCGGCATCAAGTCGCCCTACTATTACTTCGCCTTTGAAAGTGCCTCTGCTCGTTGGACTTACAAAATCAACGCCGTTCTGGGCGTGATCATGGATAAGACCTGCGATAAGATCATTCCCTCTGCCCCTGAATTTATCGGCTTGGAGAAGGCAAAGCAGATTGCATTAGATGATGCGGGGCTGGATGAAGCCACGCAAAAGATTGTGTTCACCAAGGAGGTGCTCAGCCGCAATTCGGGCAAGCCCTGCTATATCCTTGAGTTCTACACGGACAAGTGTGCGTATTCCTACAAGGTCGATGCAGTATCCGGGGATATTATCGGGAAGAAAACCGACTGATTTTCCCGTCAGGAGTCCGAGACTGTGCCGGACACGTCTCAAATTTCCGATTCCAAGCAGCGCAGGGGAAACTAATCAAAGCATGACTCGTTCAATCCATAGAAAATGGGGACAGGCTATAAATGCTTGTCCCCATTTTGCTAAAAGCTATGGAATTGTGGGTGCTATCTTTGCTGAACATATAGGCTCAGTATCGGCAGCCGCTTCCGAAAATCCATCTCTGCTTTTTTATTGGCATTGAGCGTTCAATCCGTGACGCTGACGGCACGAAGGTTTTAATGGCATTTTATGAACGCTCCCTCGATTAAAAATAGGGTGCCTTTGCAGAACCGAAAACGGACTGGCAAGCAGGGCAAAGAGGGCCCTCTTTGCTGCTTGCCGCCGTGCGAACCCTGCCGGCTTCACACTTGGCAAGCAAGGTGGCTTGGAGCCACTTTGCGCTTGTTGGGGAAATTTGTCCCCAAGCCCCTTTGAACGATTTTTGCAAAATCGGCTGCGCTCCTGCGGAGCTTTCTTCGCCTGCGGCGTGTCAGAGAATCGCGGCGTTATGTGAATATGTCATTGACATATTCTCTGTTTCCGGGTATACTTGAAACAGAAAAGGAGGTGACGCAGCCTTGAAAATCATCGGCGCACGGCTCAGGAGCTTGCGCGAAAGCGTCAGGCTCTCGCAGGCAAAGCTGGCAAAGGAATTTGACGTTTCCCAATCCGCTCTCGCCCGGTACGAGATCGACGATTCCACGCCCTCCCCGGAGGTTTTTCTGAAATACGCCGACTACTTTGACGTATCGCTGGACTACATTTTCGGCAGGACGGACGACCCCCACGGCATGATCTACAACAACTGCGTGAAGCTCGGCCTGAACAATCCCGAAATGGCGCGGTTCGTGGAAATGTGCTTCGACCCCGGCTCGGCTATGAACGAACGATTGAAGGCAACGCTTGTGCAGATGCTCTCGGAGGTGGATGCGAAATGAAAGCCGTGATCTACGCCCGCTATTCCTCGGACAGCCAGCGGGAGGAATCCATCGAAGGTCAGCTCCGCGAATGTACCGCCTTTGCCGAGAAAAACGGAATCACGGTATTGCGGCATTACATCGACCGTGCGTATTCTGCAAAGACTGACAACCGCCCGGAGTTCCAGAACATGATAAAGGACAGCGGCAAGCGGCTGTTTGACATAGTGATCGTCTGGAAGCTGGACAGGTTTGCACGAAACCGCTATGACAGCGCCCGGTACAAGGCCACGCTTAAAAAGAACGGCGTGAAGGTTGTATCTGCCACCGAGATTATTTCAGAGGGCGCGGAGGGCATCATTCTCGAATCCGTCCTTGAGGGCTATGCGGAATACTACTCCGCCGACCTCTCCGAAAAGGTCATTCGCGGCATGACGGACAACGCCCTCGAGTGCAAATTCAACGGCGGCACGATGCCCATAGGTTATGTGATCGACGCGGAACAGCACTTCCGGATCGACCCACTGACCGCGCCGTTCGTGCTGGAAGCCTTCAAGCGATATGACGGCAGAGAAACCATTTCCTCCATTATGAATTGGCTGAACGAGCAGGGGCTTACCAACACGCGGGGGCAGAAAATGACCTTCAACAGCGTGGGGCATATACTCCACAACCGGCGATATATCGGGGAATTTCGATACCGCGATGTGGTCGTGCCGGACGGTATCCCCGCCATCGTACCGCAAGACCTCTTTGACCGGGTGCAGGAGAAGCTGGCGAAGAACAAAAAGGCCCCGGCGCGTCACAAGGCCGAGGACGATTATCTGCTGACCACCAAGCTGTTCTGCGGCTACTGCGGGGCCTACCTCTGCGGCGAGAGCGGCACAAGCCGCACGGGAAAGGTGCATCACTATTACAAGTGCGTTTCCGTCAAAAAGAAGCGCACCGAGTGCCACAAGAGGCCCGTCAGGAAAGAATGGATCGAGGATTTGGTGGTCGGTGAAACCATGAAAATGGTCATGGACGACAAAGCAATCGAGGCCATCGTATCCATGCTCATGGACTTGCAGGACAGGGAAAATGTGAACGTGCCGCTGTATGAGCAACAGCTCCGTGAAGCGGATACTGCCATCAGCAATTTGCTCAACGCCATTCAGCAGGGCATCCTGACGCGCTCCACAAAGGCGCGGCTGGAGGAGCTGGAAAACCGCCGCGACGAGCTTGAGAACAGGCTTGCCTGCGAAAAGCTGGCGAAGCCCAAGGTCAGCGCAGAGTTTATGACCTTCTGGCTCCACCGTTTCCGTAAGCTGGACGTGCGGCAACAGATCCATCGCAAGATGCTCATCGACACCTTCATCAACGCGATTTTTCTGTACGATGATAAAATGGTGATCACCTTCAACTACAAGGAAGGCACGAAAACCATCACCTTCGCGGAATTGCAGGAAGCTATCAGCGACAAAAACGGTTCGGATTTGGATTGCCTTGCTGCACCAGAAAAAAGCACGCTTATTGCGTGCTTTTTTCAGTGAAATTTGTTCCGTCGGAACGAGTGAAATATCTTCGATGTGAAATATTTGCTCCGTAAATGTGAAATACGCCTGTGGCGTGTGAAAGCGCTGCGGCGGTGAGGATTTGTTTCACATTCACTTGATGCGAAGCGTCAAATTTCACAATTTGCAGAGCAAATTATTTCACCGTGAGCGAAGCGAACAGCAACATTTCGGAGCGCAAGCGACATCATCGGGCGCACAGCGTCGGCGTCATTGAACAATGTTCGGATTTATGATATACTGTCCATATAAACAGGTGATACGAATATAAAAGAAAAATAAACTTGCAGAATTATCTGTGACCTTCTCCGTTCAGATTATTAAACTTGTAAAAGGCCTGAAATAAAAGCACGAAACCGTGATTTCCAATCGGTTCGGCCGTTCCGGTATCTATTTCGGCGCGAACACCCGGAAGTCGGAGCCGATAGGGGAGTAATGCGTCCTAAAAGGCAGCGTCAATGCTTTAAATTTAAATTCTGACATGCTTTATCCCGATGCGGTTATGCACTGCATCGGGATTTTTCGCGCAATAATTTGTATTTTCCCGCCGCCAAATAAAAATCGAGCGGCCGCCGAGGCGACCGCTCTTTTCAGTGTTCCGAAAGATTAGCTTTCTTCTCTCTTCTTTTTCTTGCTGACAACAGTGCCTATTGCAGCACCGCCGCCGATTACCAGAGCCGCAGCCCAGAGGAGTACGTTAGTCGTATCACCTGTGTCGGGTACTTCGGTTGCGCCGGGCTTGTCAGACGTGCCGGGCTTGTCGGGTGTACCGGGCTTATCGGGTGTACCGGGCTTGTCGGGTGTACCGGGTTTGTCGGGCTTGTCGGGCTTCGGGATGTCGGGCAGTGTGGGCTTGTCGCCCTCGGTGCCGTCGGACTCGAATATGGCTTCGAGTATAACGTTCTCTGCGGGCATCTCGAATGTGGTAACGCTCTTGTTCTCTAACTTAACGCCGCCCTTGACGACCTTCCACTCCTTGAACTTGTAGCCGGGCTTCGCAATGGCAACGACCGTTACCTTTGTGCCTGCCTCGGAGTAAGGCGGATATGCAACGCCTACGCCGTTTCCGTCAGTCTTGACCAATACGAAATGTACGTCGCGGATAACGCCCATGTCGTCCTCGACTTCCTCGAATATAGCCTTAACGGTTACATCCTCGTCGGGCATTACAAACTTGCCGTCCTTTATCTCGACGCTGCCTCTGATGACCTGCCACTCCTTGAGGCGGTAGCCGGGCTTGCCCTTAGCGGTAAGGGTTATCTCGGTGCCGGCGATAGCGACGCTCGGAGTTGCGAAAGCTTCTTCGCCGTTCTCGTCCTTGAGAACGATTATCTTGTGCTCTGCGGCGAATATGGCCTTAACTTCAACATCCTCGTCGGGCATGATGAACTTGTTGTCCTTTATTTCTACCTTGCCCTTTATGACCTGCCACTCCTTGAAAGCATAGCCTTCCTTGGGGGTAGCGGTGAGGGTTATCTCTTCGCCGTTCAGAGCCTTTTCTTTGTCGGCGGAAGCGGTGCCGTTGCCGTCGGTGGTAACCTTGATGCTGCTCTCCTTGACGAAGATAACTCTGATAACAACATCTCTGTCGGGCATGATGAACTTGTCGCTCGCTATAGTGACCTTGTCGACGCCTTCTTCAACGACCTCTTCCCAACCGTAGAAGATCCAGCCGCTGTCGGGTTCTGCGTGAAGGGTTATCTCCGTGCCCGCAACAGCGGTCTTGGGAACGGAATAGGTCTTGCCCTTGCCAACGGGGATTATCGTGATGCTGTGCTCCTCGGGGATTACCTCGGGGATTGCCTCGAAGATTGCCTTAACTTCAACGTCCTCGTCGGGCATGACAAACTTGTTGTCCGTTATCTCTATGCCGCCCTTTATGACCTGCCACTCCTTGAAGCGGAAGCCCTCCTTGGGAGCAGCGGTGAGGGTTATCTCGGTGTCTTTAACGGCGGCCTCTGCGGATGCGGATGCAGTGCCGTTTTCATCGGCCGTCACAGTGATGCTGTGCGTGATGGGATCGGTGTCGGGAGTCGCGGTCAATATCGGAAGCTTAAAGATAGCATAATATGTATATCCCATGTCGTTGGGGCTATACATGAGCAGATTCTCTGCCGCGCCGTAGCCTGTAAGATTGATATTCTCTTTCTTGAGTTTCGAAGCGTCATAGGTATCGAGAACATCGAACAGGCAGCACAGATAGTACTGCGTATCGGCCTCATAGACGGCGCTGCTGTCCGCGGGCACTCTCGAGCTGAACACCGAGCTGATGTTAGTCGGGTCGGTGCAGATGAAATAGCCGTTGCCGTAGCCGCTGTCCCATTTGATGCCGGCGTTGTAGGGGCTCTGAGTGACAGCAGTCTTTGCTATCTCTCTCTGATAGCCGTAGTAGAACATAGAGAAGTTGGCGACGGGGGCGGCTATATCCACCTTCCACAGATAGAAGCAGTCGAAAACCAGATCGGGATGAAACTGATCCTCTTGAGTGTAATTCAGCCTGATTCTGACAGTGGAGCCGGCATATGCGGAGAGGTCAACTTCAACGGTTTCCCACTCTGCGGACTGCTTGGAGTCTATTTCATGATACTGAATTCTTTCATACTCTTTGCCGGCTGCCGAGACATAAATACCAATGGTATCCCTTGCAAAGTTTCCGGTCATCATATGCCTAACTTCAAATGTGAGGAAGTACTTTTGATTGGATTCGAGCTGAAACTCGGGCAGCTCTAATGAGGACGGGACTGATACAGTATGAGAATACTCACCCTCGTAAAACACCATTTCAGATTGGTTATCCACACAAAGATATTTTTCACCGTGATGCGGAACCATGTTCTCGATGGTGGTGGTGGCGGCGGTGCAGACGTATGTTTTGGTCTTATCACCTTTTCCCCATCCTGACGGCAGATCCGTTGCCCCTTCTTCAAATCCTTCAAAGCTCTCGGACCAGACTGCATCGCATCCGGCGCGGGTGTGGTCGGGCGTTGTGCTGTCGGCAGAGACGATGAAAATCATTCCGAACAGCATGAAGCAGCAGAGCATCATACTTAAAATGCGTTTTTTCATTTTGTTGTTCCTCCGATTTGTATTTTTGTTTCTCCCTCCTTTATTTCTTGGAAGGACTTTTTTACTCCGGCAAAAGCCGATCTGACCTATGAGCTTTTACAGACCATATATCACCGCCCTTTTAAAACGCAAAAAACCGGGGACAGCGCAAAAATAGCCTGTCTCCGGCATAGTTATGTTTATTTTGTTATGCAAAAAGACCTGTTGCTGCAGCAAAAGGGCAGAACGATTCACTCGGCTCTCGCCGAGGAAAATATCCGTCCTGCCGTAGTCTGTCATTGCAAGGTCCTCCGTCCGTTTTTTGGGTGCCGCAACCCGCGGGGTAGGGGGTATCGAATGAAGCAGATTATACTTTTGGTGCTTTCCAAGATATATTATATCACCTGTAACAGAAAAGCGCAAGTATTTTTGCGGATTCTGTATATTGTTCCCTATAATATTCGCACGCAAAAAAATCGAGCGGCCGCCGAAGCGACCGCTCTTTTTACTTTTGTTAGCGTGTCGGAAGATCAGAGATTAGTTCTCTTCCTTCTTCTTCTTGCTGACAACGACAGTGCTTATAGCAGCGCCGCCGCCGAGAACCATAGCAGCAACCCAAAGGAGAACATTGGTGTTATCTCCGGTGTCGGGTACTTTGGGAGCCTCGGGATTGCTGGGAGCGTCGGGAGTGCTCGGAGCATCGGGAGTGCTGGGATCCTCGGGCTTGTTGGGCTTGTCAGGCTTCGGGAAATTGGGCTTCGGAATCTCGGGAAGGGAGGGCTTGTTTCCCTCAGTGCCGTCAGACTCGAAAACAGCCTCGAGTATAACGTTCTCTGCGGGCATCTCGAATGTGGCAACGCTCTTGTTCTCTAACTTAACGCCGCCCTTGACGACCTTCCACTCCTTGAAC
>ENA-OPCL01000297-OPCL01000297.1-human-gut-metagenome-genome-assembly--contig:-NODE-297-length-44515-cov-4.276923_pt1 | contig 44515 bp, 34 predicted proteins | sample MGYA00241251_ERZ501482 | MGnify/ENA primary metagenome ERZ501482 (study PRJEB25962, sample SAMEA2042581) | human gut metagenome | biome: human gut; feature: human-associated habitat; material: faeces... | reverse complement strand
TCTAGTCTAATATCTTATAAAACTCAATATCTACTTATATGATTTTATAATTTATATTTAACTGTTAATGACCTCCTAAAGTCCTGACATAATTCCAAGAAGCGGAAGCATAACCGACAGAAGGATCGTTCCGACGATCACCGACAGGATGATCACCAGCGTCGGTTCCAGAACTGCGATCATAGAAGAAAGCTTTTCATCCACTTCCTCCTCACACTCATCGGCAATCCTTCCCATCATCTCATCCATCATTCCGGCTTTCCCGGCAATGGATGTCATCCGCGCATAAACACCTGTGAAAATTCCGGCTTTCACCAGTGCCTCTGCGATATCCGTTCCATTTTCCATATCCGCTTTGCATTCTGCTATTTTCTTCCGGAAATCATCATCCTCGATCAGGTTCTCTGAAAATTCCATTCCCTGTTCCGGCGTCAGTCCGCTTTTCAGTGCCAGTGACATTCCTCCGGCAAACCGGCATGCCGACAGCTTATCCTTCAGCTCCCTTGAAAATGCAAACCCGGATCCGATGTGATACATTTTCTTTCTGCCGCTCTCTGTCTTTGTAAAATAAATACCCGCACAGACGATTACCGCCAAAAGTACCGCTAACACCGCCGAATATCTGGAAAGAGCATTGCCTGCAAGCAGGATCCCTCTTGAAAATCCGGTCATTTCCTGACCAAACTGGCGGAACACCTGATCAAATACCGGCATAACCTTTGTCATCAAAATGATAATGATCACCAGCATCATCCCGATCATCAGAAGAGGGTAGGAGATGGCACTCCGGACACTTCTCCTGATCGCTTCCTCTCGGTCATAATGCTCCGCCAGAGATTCCATTACTTCATCTAAAGTTCCTGTCTCTTCTCCGATCTGCGTCATACGGATCAGATACTCCGGAAATACTTTCGTCTCTTCCAGCGCCTGATCCAGCCTGCCCGTATCCATCACTGACTGATAAATCTCATCCAGCAGCTCTTTTTCTGCCTTCGTCTGCGCATTCTCCAGGAGAAGATCAACTCCCTCCAGGGAAGAAATCCCAGACTTCAGGATCATTGCCATTTCACTGCAGAACGAAGCAATTTCCAGATTCGTAAGCTTCCCCTGCTGTGTCCGCTTTTCCATATATGCCATCCTCCTTTTCACATTCCTGCCACATTCTTCTTATCCGGCTTCCTTTTATCTAATAGGTATACTTTGTGACATAATTCTTTCCATTTCCCACATACTTCTTCACATCCGAAGCACTGTTGTTTGCAGCAAGTGTCGGATCCATGATCGACCAGTTCTTTCCGTCAAATTCAATGATGTTATCCACCCAGCCGATCTCATCAACATAACAGCTGATCCATGCATGATACACATCACCGGAATAGCCGACCTCCAGCTTCGTCGGAATCCGCTGCGACCGGAGCATTGCCGACATCAACGCCGCATAATCAAAACAGATTCCTTTCCCGGTATCCAGTGTCTCATCCGGATCCGGTGTATACCCATACGGAACATTCTCCGCTTTCTTTTTATCATAGGAAATATTTTTAATTACAAAATTATAAATCTGCGTTACCACATCCAGATCAGAATAGCAGTCCTTTCCTGCAAGACTCTCACCCTTTTTTACACACTTGGAATCTGCCGTGAAATTCACATAATAATTCGGATGCAGAAACGGGGCAAATTCATCTGTGATCTGTACGTCCAGATCCTGGGTAAAGCTTACCGCATACAGATTGTCCTCTACAGACACACTCTCCAGAAGTGTTACCTTATAAGAACCATTCCCGCCCGGAAGCGGATAAACCGCATAATCACCAACAACCGTAACCGGATAGGTATACTCTGTGCCATCCGGGGATGTCACCTGGAGCTTGACTTTTTCATTACTTCCATTATAACAGATCATCACATAGCCATCTGCCGTATGTGATGCATCCAGTACAACCAGGTCATTTCCATATGTCACTTCACCGGAAGCCTCCGTCTGAAGCACCTGCGCCGACGGATCTCTCGGATCCCCCTTTTTCCCGGACTGGCTTTTTTTCCCCTCCGATGCACATCCGCCAGGTATCAGTACACCTGTCAGAAATAGCAGAAAAAAGAAAAGAAAAATCCTCTGCCAGCGTCTTTTTTGTTCATATAAATCGTTCTGCCGCACAGAATTCCTCCTTTCTTTTCCACAGTGAAACAGTCCCAAAAACTCAACTAGAAAAATTATAGCATAATCAAAACATTAAAAGAAGTTATTTGGTCTAATATGCTTTAATTTATTTGACAAAGAAATCAAAGACCATTACAATAGAAATCAGTTATAAACCATCACAATAGTAAAATTGGGGGTTAATTTATGAGTGATCATTTACCTGTCTTAAAGGTTCGTTTATTCGGAGGATTCTCAGCAAGCTACGGAGAGATTCCCGTATCATTCGGACGCAACACAACGACAAAAGCAATGAAATTGTTGCAGATATTACTCTACCATGGCGATACCGGTATCTCCAGAGATAAGCTTCTTGATGAATTATACGGAAGAGAAGAACTTGCCGATGCTGCCAACAACCTTCGGGTAACCGCACACCGTCTTAAAAAGATCATCGTAGATGCCGGACTTCCGAGTCATGATTATATCAACATCAAAAAAGGTATTTATCGATGGGATGCTCCGATGCCGACCGAAGTTGATGCACATCAGTTTAAGGTTCTGTCAAAAGACGTGCAGACGTGTACCGATAAGGTAAAAAAGCTGGCACTTCTTAAGAAGATCTGTCTGATGTACCGTGGGGAATTTCTTCCGGAACTTTCAGGAGATGAATGGGTCCTTGTTGAAAGCGTCCAATATAAGAATATTTATTCTGAATCCCTTCAGGAGCTCTGTAAGCTTCTGATCGAACGTGGAGATTATGAAGAGGCGCTTCGTTTCTGTGAGCCGGCATGCCAGTTATATCCGTTCGATGAATGGCAATCCGTCCGCATCGACTGCTATATGGCATTGAACCGCTATAAGGATGCTGTGCAGGAATATGAGAACACTGCCAAATTATTTTTCGAAGAGCTTGGAATCCGCCCTTCTGAACATATGATGCAGCAGTTCGAGCAGATGAGCAGCCGCCTTAACTACAAACCACAGGAACTCGGCGACATCAAGGAACGTCTGAAAGAGGACGATATACGCGGCGGTGCTTTTTACTGCAGCCTGCCAAGTTTCCGTGACAGTTACCGTCTCGTTTCCCGAATCATTGAGAGGAACGGACAGTCCGTATACTTAATGTTATGTAGCATCACCAACGGAAAAGGAATGCCGATGGACAAGCCAGACAAGCTTGAAGTTCTTTCAGGTGAGCTTCAGAATACGATCCAGCAGTGTCTGCGTAAAGGAGACTCCTTTACCAAATACAGCCCATCACAGTTTCTGATACTTCTCGTTGGTACGAATAAAGAGAACTGCAGCATGATTTTCGACAGAATCCAGAGATACTTCTCCAGAGAGCATAAAAGCTGGAAGCAGTACCTGGACTACTTCGTGTCCTCTGTAGCCGAAGTAGACCGGCAAGATTCACCGATTCAGTTCAATACTGAGAATAAAACCTGGTAAGCTGCAATCATGTTATCTTCGCAGCAGGGCAGAAATGGAGATAATTTATGGAACAAAGCTATCAAATCAGTTGGTATGCACCAAACTTTATTAACATGTGTATTGATAATATTAATGATGGAGAGCTGTCCGGTCGGATTTATCACTGCTACAGCAAAGAACCCTGGAAATTCACCAATATCCTTCAGTTGATCGAATTAGCTGATGATTTCTTCGACAGACTCGAATTTCCACAGGCATCCACCAGCGCACGTTCTTTCACTTCAACCCAGTTTTCAGGTGTTGACCGGCTTGATAAAGTACAGTCACCGGAAGATTTCATCGAGAATCGTGGACAAAAAGGGACTTTCTTTCTCAATGTCAGATACCGCCAGAATTCATCCTGGCAGGGCATCGTCCGCTGGATTGAAGGTAACTCTACACAACAGTTTGTAAGCGTACTTGAACTGCTTAAAATTCTCAGCAATGCATTCGTTTAAAGGAATGGCATTGCGAGAGATATCATTACATGAATGAATAAGAATTATACAGGCATTGTCTGATCACGGAATGTGATCGGAGGGTGCCTTTTAATTATCTTATAATTTTATTCTTTCTTAATTGCTTTTCACCAAAAACTCCAGTACCATTTGAATAGGCGTATGTAGAAAATCGAATCATATATGATATATGAATTCTTTGATTGTAGAAAAAATCTTATATCTACATGAAACATGAGATATGGCGAATTTACTTATGAACTGTTTGCTATTATAATGGAGGTAAGCAATGAGAAGACAAAAGAAAAAATCTCGCCATAGCAAACAAACCCACAACCGGCAGTATAAGGACCGGTTATGGAGAATGATCTTTAGTATGTTGCAGATAATAATCTGATGATCTACCATGAAAAAAGAGTCCGACTTCCAAAGCCGAAATATATTGTCTTTTACAATGGTACAAAAAACCAGCCAGATTCCATGGAGTTAAAGCTTTCAGACTGCTTTGAAAATACAGATAACGAAGCACCTTGCCTGGAATGCACCGCAACCATGTTGAACATCAACTATGGTCACAATCAGGAGCTGATGAAGCACTGCAGAAGGCTTAAAGAATATTCCATATTCGTCCAATGTGTCAGGGAATATATACAGTCGGAACCTTCTGTAGAAGATGCATTAGAAAAAGCAATTGATACCTGTATTCACCAGGACGTGTTGGCAGATTTTCTCAAGAAACATCGAGCGGAGGTGACAAATATGATCCTGACGACATATGATAAAGACTTATATGAGAAAACCTTGAAAGAAGATGCCAGAGAAGAAGGCAGAGCGGAAGGGCTTATGGAAGGACGCGCTGAAATCAGAGCTGAATTAAATGAATTTAAACTACTAAACAAATATCTCCTAAAAGCCAAACGCTACAGCGATCTCGAACGCGCTACCGAAGATATCGAATATCAAAAGAAATTATTAAAAGAATTAGGCATTGAATAAAAACTAAATAACCCTTCCCCCCATCCCGTGACTGATCACCGTCTAAGATGCAGTGCATCTCCCCAATATCAGTCACGGGATCTTTTTGTCCGGAAAATTTCTCTCCCTCACCGCTATAACCAGATCACTCCTTTTCTATGCGCTCCCCGCAAGCTATACTTTTTGCACTTCCATCACATTATTCCCCACTTTTACTTCTATTTTAATATCCCAATACATATAGTAGAGTCAGACACAAATATTACACACTCCTACAAATCCTGATGTTGGGGTTCAAAGGTATTTTGACCCCTTTGATACCAGATTGCTACGTGCTTTGCACTCTCGCAGTCCTCAAAAGCATTCGTAATCCGCTCATTTTTCTTTGAAAAATGGCTACTTACTCATGTTTTTAGCGGATCAAGAGGTCAAAAATCCTCTTGCAAGCAATCTTGCATCGGCTTTCTGACCTTTTGACCCTGGTATCAAATCATTATATTATTACAAAAACATTACTATTTCTTGTTATAGCTTAAAAAAGTTAATATTTTTCGTTATTGGTAATGATTCACGTAATGCTTTGTCAGATACAATACCTGTATAAGATAAAAAAGTCTAAATAATTAGGAAGGGCAGATGAAAACTGACATGAATAAAAAGCAAAAAAATACAAGAACTTTTTTAATAAAAATCATGGATCAGCAGAACGGTACCTGGCAGGGCAGCGTTACTTGGGTGGAAGAGCAGCGAGAGCAGCATTTCCGCAGTGCCCTTGAATTATTGAAGCTGATAGACGGAGCACTTGATAACAATTATGAAGTCAGAATTGAGGAATAGAAGGAGGACGCCATGAAAAGTAATACAAAGAAACGTTTAATAGCATTCATGCTTTGCATGGTACTTGTGCTTAGCAGTGCGACATCAGCTTTTGCTGATGAGCCACAGAACACAGACAGCCAGAGCCAGACCGAAGTCGTAACAGAACCGGTGGCAGATGAGGCACAGAACACAGACAGCCAGAGCCAAGCCGAAGTCGTAACAGAACCGGCGGCAGATGAGGCTACAGAAGATACAACTACTGAAGATACAACTACTGAAGATGTGTCTACTGAAAATACGATTACCGAAGATGTGTCTGATACACCTGACATCGAAATACCTTCGAAAAAAGAATGGTCAGTACAAGTAGGAAATGCTACTGTTAAAGTAAATGGATCAGCCGATGCTCTTCCCGCAGACGCACAGCTTTCCGTAACAGAGATCACTTCAGAAGACGAAGTAAAGGAAATCGAAAAAGCAGTAGAAGAAAAAGCGATCGAAGAACAGTTTTCCATCAAGAATATCTTCTCCTACGATATCAAATTCCTGGTAAACGGTTCCGAAGTACAGCCAACCACTCCGGTACAGGTCAGCGTAGACACCCCGGAGATCACATCCAGCGAGAATGCAGCAGTACTGCATGTGGATGATAATAACGTAGCGGAAGACATGAAGGGTGCTGTTGATGGAGAAGGAAAAGTTGTATTTGATGCTCCGCATTTTTCAAAATATGTCATTGTTCAGAAAGGTAATTCGAAGGTTAACGTTACCATCGAATACTATGATGATACCCAGAGTCCAAAGACTATGATATATGCAAGCAAAAAGGAATTATCACCTGGGGAAAGCATAAGCAATTATGACATAGCTGATAACTGGAACATAAATTCGGCACAGAAGAGTAATGCAACTGGAGGATTCGACTGGATATCAACATCCGAAGAAATCCAAGTCGTAAGCGATTGTACAATTAAGGTTTATTGTGATCCTCAATATGAGAGGTTTCCTGGAAGTACTATATTTTATGACTATACAGTTAAAGCAGGAATAGGAGGCATTTTAGGAAATAGCTATTATTCATTTAATCAGTTGATAAATGACAAATCACCAAGGGTTAGTGAAAACAAAAAACTTATTGCAGGCACGAATGATCCAAACAATGGTCAAAATTATCCGGAGTATCAAAAGTATACGATTAGTTTGCCAAGTAGTTTGCCAGATAGTAACGTTGGTCCAACAAAAGATGCAAACAATTATACTGGAGGAGATAGTACAATCCCAGGATTGCTAAAAAAAATTGATGATAAAGAAAATGTAATATTCAATTACGCAGAACCGGGATTTTTTGTAGATAGTAATTATAGCATTAATTACAGAGCATCTTGGAATAGCCGTGCTGAAGAGAGATTTCTGAGAAAAGTCTATAAAAACTACACTCTGGTTTTTGACCGAAATGGTGATACGTATACACTTAGTGGCGTAGAAGATGGCGGAAAAAACTGGGTTACAGGCGCAGGAAACAATTTCTATCCGTTAGACAAAGTGCTACCTTCTTATGAAGAGAGTGAAAGAGGCAATAACCATAACAATTATTTCGGAATGCGATATGATGTCACATTCAAAATCGGTGATTATGTAGGACCACTTAATTACAAATTCACAGGTGACGATGATTTATGGGTAGTCCTCGATGGTAAGAAAATAGTCATTGACCTTGGCGGTATTCATAGTGCAGCAACAGGAAACGTTGATTTGTGGAATTATATTGGTCAGGCAGCAAATCTGACAGAAGCACAAAAACAGCAGACTCATACATTGACAATTCTTTATATGGAACGTGGTGCAGGCGCATCTAATTGTGAGATGAAGTTTACTCTTCCGTCAGCGAAGATACAGCAGGTCGATAAGACAAAGATGACAAACATTTCATTCTATAAAACAGATGCAGAAGGAAACGGTCTTCCTGGTGCACAGTTTAGTTTAACGAATGACGCCACACAGGCTACAATGCTTGCAGCTTCCGAAAGTGACGGATTAGTTCAGTTCCAGCAGCTTGTAGCCGGAACCTATACATTAACAGAAACACAGGCACCAAAAGATTATGTTACACCAACAACCTCATGGAAAGTAAAAGTAACTGCTGATGGTAGTGGTGATTTAAGTGCAAGGATATACCTGGCAGATGGTACAGAACTTGGAACGCTTACCAGTGGTGAATACCAGATTATCAACTCAGCAAGCACACCAGTACAGCCTCCAACACCGGGCATTGTTGAAACAAAGAAAGAACTGTCTCATGAAAAGTACATTGCTAAGAATGAAGATGGTACATACAATCTTACATTAAATGTTTCAGGTGCAGTTGGAAGCGAGTCCTATGCGAATAAGCTGAATGTACTGTTCGTGATGGATACGTCGAACAGTATGAAACGTAGAATGAATTCTTCAAAGGATCTAGACAACTACACAACGAATAGTAGTAGTCGTTTCTACAATCAGCAAAAAGCTGTAGAAGATGCTGTTGCCAAATTGAAAAGCAAGAAAAATGTAGATGCTCAATTTGCAGTTGTGTCATTTGATACAGAAGCGGGTATTGAAACAGAGTGGACGAATGGAACAATTTCTTATCCTACAAAAGTTGCTAATTATGGTAATAGAACTAATACAGGTGGAACAAATTATCAAGCTGGATTGAGAAAAGCGGACGAATTACTTAAAAAAGGAAGAACCGATGCAACAAAAATAGTTGTATTTCTATCAGATGGAGATCCGACTTTGTACTACGATACAAATTTTTTTGGTAAAGAGTACGTTAATGGTAGCGGATCAGAATATGATTCTAATGCAATGGCTAAGGCTCAAACTCAACTTGGAACAATGAGTATGAACTACTTCTACACAGTCGGAGTTGGTCCTGAAGATAGTTACAAGCATTTATCAAGTCTGATCAGCAGTGCTCCGAGTGGAACAGTAAAAGGCAGTTACAACGGTACAGATTCAAGTAATTTGAAAAATGCTTTTGATTCAATCATCAGAGATGCAACAGAACTTCTTTGTACAGAGGTAACTGTAACCGATACGTTAACCGATGAAGTTGAATTGGCTGATCAAACATTACAAGTGGTTGTCAAAGATGAAGATGGAAAGGTTATCAAAAAACTGAAAGATGCTTCAGGAAGTGCAGTAGACGTATCAAAGATTATAACTGTCAGTACAGCGAAAGACTCAGCTGGTAAGACTCAGATTATTATGCGATTTAAATCTGACTATAAACTGGAATCAGGTTACACATATTATGTAACAGCAAAAATCCAGCCAACTACAAAAGCCTATCTGAAGTATCAGAATGAAAGCTATACAGACACTGGTGATGAAAATACAGACGAATATCTTGGAAAAGACAAAAAACCTGGAAAAGATACTAAGAATGAGGGAACATCTTCAGAAGAAAATGGATTCTATTCAAACGTATCAGCAAATGTAACATACAAGTACAACAATGAAACATATACGAAACCTTATGCGAAACCTGTTATACAGGTAGATGCCAGTACAGTTTCTCACACAGTGGATAAGAAGTGGGAAAATGACTCAGATAAAGTAGCAGTTGATGTCGAGTTGAAGGCCTATGTAACAAAAGCGGCGGATTCTGAAATAAACGATGATAATCCGAAGTATCTTACCAGTGAAGATGTAAAAACTCTTCCGACGTCCATGAAAGTTAATTTGTCAGGAACAAACCAATGGACGCATACTTGGGATAATCTTCCGGATACATACTACTATGAAACTACAGATGGCATCAAACAAACAGATATCCATTACACAGTAGAAGAAGTCCAGACAGATGCGACAAAGGCATTTTACGGTCAGGTTACTGAATCAAGTGATGGAATGACCACTACGATTCTGAATAAGAAGAAAGATCAAGAGGATAAGCCGTTTATTGAAGTGACCAAAACGTTTGAAGGACTTACAAAAGCACAGATTAAAGAGTTGGCTGATGCAAATCCTCCTTATACAATTACATTGATTCAAGCTGAAACAAATACGACTAAACAGCTTGTAATGGATGTAAGTAAATTAAACGATATTCTTAAGGGCAGTGATGACAAAAAAGTATGGACATATACCTGGAAACTGGAAGATTGTTTGGATGGCACATACAAAGTCAGTGAAAGTAATTACGGTAAAGATGGATACGATGTAACTGTCACTGTCAATGGACAACAAGTTACAGATTCGAATGATTTTTCAGTAAGTACAAAGCAAGCATCAATAAAAGAATATAAACAATCCAGAAATACTACTATGTGCTCACCAAAAACGTTTTCTATAAACAAAGTTAATTTAATTGTTGCAAAGCTCACTGCGAACGAAGGATATTTCGTGTGGACAAACACACCGGTAAGTATCAGTGAACGTAAAGCGATAGTGAAATTGATAAGTGATAAAACCAATGGAATTAGATTTAGTCCAGAAGCAGAATTAAAAAAATGCTATTTCTATAGTGGAAATGGAATAAAAGACACGTTGGTATTCAGAAATGGTGAGATCAAGTATGACGGGCAGGATAAACTTACGTTTGATGCATCAAAACAGTGGTCTATGTTTGCAGCTGGAACGTACACATTTACCGAAACACAGAACGCTGAAATTCAGATCACTAATACTTATTTAGAACAAACTGCAGATTTGGATTTGATCAAGACTTCGGTATCCGGAACAAAATTTGATGGTGCAGAATTCAAACTGTATAAGAAGAATGATAAGGGAGAATATGAACTTCAGAAATTTGCTTATACAGATGAGTCTGGAAAGGATCAGACAAGAGAAACCATCCAGGTAATAAATACCGATAAATCAGAAGCTGAACTCAAAAATCTTCAATCTGGACAGTACTATCTGGAAGAAGTAAAGGCACCGGAAGCTTGTATGTTGTTAGCAGACAAGATTTATTTCAAACAGGAAAAGGGTAAGATTACTTTAACAGATAAGGGTGGAAAAGTACTTGCAGATTCACCTACAATGTGGACACTTTCGGGCACAGATGGAAAATATACCTTAACTGTACAAAACGAAATTCTCTATTCCCTCCCATCAGCTGGAGGCACCGGAATTTACTTGTATATGATTGGCGGTATCTTACTTATGTTTGCAGCCGTATGGATTTTATATAAAAACAAATGCAAGGAGGTGCTGGAAAAATAATTGTAAGAATTAATTTTTCAGTGGCTTCTTGCCACACAAAAACGTTATTATCCCATATGAGGGGACAATAAAAAATGGGCAAATCCCTTAAAAGAAAAGGAGACAAAATATGAAGAAGATGAGAAAAATCTTTGCAGTGTTATTAACACTGGCTATGGTACTCGGAATGAGTATGACAGCATTTGCAGCAGCAAATTATGGAAATGATAAAATTTTCGGAACAGCTGACGATACTGCAACAATTACAGTAAATGGAATTGATAATGAAACTGGCATTCAGGTAAATGCTTACAAAGTAGTTGAGGCAAAATATGAAGGCGCAGGTGCTACATTTAGTGGTTATAATTCATTATACCCGAACGTGATTAGCCAGGATATGGTCAAAGCGAATCTTACTACTTTAAGTGCAGAGCAGTTAACTTCACTGGCAAATGCTGTTATTAGTGATGATACTAAGACAGCTATTTCATTAACAAATACCTCCGCTACTACTTGGACAGCAACTGTTCCAGCTGGTACATATCTTGTTTTAGTATCTAATACAGAAGCACACAGCTATAACCCAATGGTTGTATCTGCGTACTATGTAAATAAAGACGGCAAAACAGATATTTCTGAGGGAGCAGTAGATTTAACAACAACTGATGCAATTGCTAAAAAGGCAGATGCACCGACAATTGATAAAAAAATTACAACTTCAAACGGAAATGATTATGGCAATTCTGTAGAAGTTGGTGATATTGTAAACTACAAAGTAACAGTTACTCCAATTCCAAGTTATACAGGATCTTATCCGGTGTTTAACGTGGAAGATACATTATCAAATGGTCTTGATTTTGTAACAAATGAAAAAGGTAACGTTGTTGATCCGGTAGTTAAAGTTGGTGTAACAACATTAACAAAAGGTACAGATTATACTGTTAACGTTGAAGGAAGAAAAATGACAATTAATTTTGTCGTGGATAAAGCATATAAACTTAACACGTATGCAAGACAGACTTTAACAATTACATATTCTGCTAAAGTTAATGATGCTGCAGTTTTATGGAAAGATGTTAATACCAACACAGCTAAATTAAATTACACAAATGACTCTAAAGTAGACGGTAACAATGCTTCAGCAGAGAAGACCACATATACTTATACATTTGATATTGGCGGAGAAGCAACTGGAACAAATGGAATCATTACAAAAACAGGAAAAGATAAAAATTCTGAAAAACCATTAGATGGAGCTATATTTGGTCTTTACAAAGCTGGAGAAGGTGTGACTACTGAAACAGTTGCAAAAGCTAAAGATACTGATGCATATAAAACTGCTACATCAGATGCAAAAGGACAGATTCACTTCAGTCAGTTAAAAGAAGGTACATATTATCTGAAAGAGTTAGAAGCTCCAGACGGATATAGTGTTAATACTCATGTATACACAGTTAAAATTGATACTGATTATAATGCAGATGGAACATTAGCTACTTGGTCAGTAACAATTGATAATACTAAAACATCAACATTTACATCGAATAGTAACGGCACTTGGACAAGTGAGAAAAATACGACTAATATTGTGAATACAACACTTTCTTCCCTTCCATCAACAGGTGGTATCGGTACTACAATCTTCACAATCGCTGGATGCCTCATCATGATCGCAGCAGCTGGCTTATTCTTCGCATGCCGCAAAAAAACAAACAAATAATCTTTCATGATTATTTATAACCAGATATTGAATCCGGGGCAGGTCGCCCCGGATTCATAAAAAATAATACAACAGCAAGGAGAATTCGGATGAAAAGCAAAACAAGCAAATTAATGATTGGAATCATATTTTTAGCCGGTTTGTCCTTACTGCTGTATCCTTTCGTAGCTAATCAGTGGAATAACTACAGACAGAAACAATTGATCAGCAGTTACGAGCAGACAGTATCTCAAAAAGAAGCATCAAACGGAATCGACTATGATGCAGAGCTTAAGAAAGCAGAAGCTTACAACGAAGCATTACTTCCAAGTATCCTTCCTGACTCATTTGCAGTTGCCGCAGCCAGTGACAAAGAAGACCAGTCCTACATGGATGCTCTGAATATTGCCGGTGACGAGATGATGGGAATCGTGGAGATCCCGAAGATTGACATCAAACTTCCGATCTACCACACTACCGCCGAAGATGTTCTCAAACAGGCAGCCGGACATCTGGAAGGAAGCTCTCTTCCAATCGGCGGTAAAAGTACACACGCTGTTATCTCCGCACACCGTGGACTTCCGAGTGCGTCTCTTTTTACAGATCTGGATCAGCTGAAAAAAGGGGATCATTTTCTGATCCATGTATTAAACGAAACCTTATGTTATGAAGTAGATAAGATTTCCGTAGTAAAACCGGAAGAAACCTCTGCTCTTGCAGTAGAAGAAGGAGAGGATCTTGTAACACTTTTAACTTGTACTCCATACGGAGTCAATACCGAACGACTTCTGGTCCGTGGTCACCGCGTACCTTATGTGGAACAGAAAGTTGCCGATGAGAAGACACCGCTCAGCGGAATCAGTCTTCATACAAATTATCTTTTATGGGTAATTATTGGTCTTGTAATTACCACAATCTTCATCCTTGTGTTATACTTAAAGGAGAAGAAGCTTCAAAAGAAGAAAAATGAGACCTCTTAAAAAGAGAATAAGAACGAGAAAGGGAATATGCCTATGAAAAGAAAAATCTCAACCTTCCTTTTCGGTCTGTTATTCTTGATAGGATTTGGGATTCTGATCTACCCGACGGTATCCAACCAGTGGAACACCTACAGACAGAATCAGCTGATCAGCAGCTATGACAATACAATACAGGACATGGAACCGGAGGACTTCACATCCGAGTGGGAGAAAGCAAAAGTTTTCAATGATACCATTCAGCAGAACAACCTCTACGGAGATGTATTCGGTGAAGATGAAAATGACATCAAAGACACCGAATACTGGAAGATCCTGAACGTTGCAGATGACGGAGTAATGGGATACCTTTCCATTCCGAAGATCAACATCAAGCTTGCCATTTACCATGGCACCGGTGACAAGGATCTGCAGACCGGCGTCGGACATTTGAACGGCACAAAGCTTCCGATTGGCGGGGAAAGTACCCACAGTGTTCTCGCAGCTCACCGTGGACTTCCAAGCGCAAAGCTTTTTACAGATATCGATCAGCTCAAAGTTGGCGATAAATTTTACATCCATGTACTGGATGAAGTCCTTGCCTACAAGGTAGACCAGATTCTTCCGATGGTAGACAAAGACGATCATGAAACACTGGAGAAAGCACTCCAGATTGAAGAAGGAAAAGACCAGGTAACTTTATTTACCTGTACACCATATGGAGTCAACTCCCATCGTCTTCTCGTAAGAGGAACCAGAGTTCCATATAACGGCGAAGAGGATGCTACCGAATCAGTTACAGATTCTATGGTAAAAGCCATTCAGAATTATTATATGCTTTATTTAATTTTAGGACTTTCAATCACGATTCTTGTGATCATTCTCTTGCGATTCCTTTCCAAGAGAAAAGCTCACAAAGAATAACCAAGATTTTTAAGGAGGACATGAGGCGATGATGAATAAACGATTAAAACAGGGAAGTACTTTTCTCTTAGCTGTCGCTCTTACATTTCCACTGCTCACTCTTCCGGGTGCGAAAGCCGCAAGCGCGATCAATACCGGACAGAAGTGTTCTATCGAATTCGACATTAGTGGGAACAGCAGTGAACTTCTAAGCGCAAGCATTCCGGTAAAACTGTATAAAGTTGCTTCGGTTGATGAATCCGGCAACTATACCGGAATCGGTGCATTTTCAAAACTGGATCTTTCATCCGTAAGTGCTGATAACCTGGATGCGGCAGCTGCTACCTGGGCAGAACGTGCAGCAGAAGCGAAGAAATTGCTGAAGGATGACACAGAGCCAACTACAACCACACTGACACAGGGAAGAGGTACTGCAACAGGACTGGATACAGGACTTTACCTTGTAGATACACCAAAAGTAATTACACCAAATTACACTTATACTTTTACTCCTTACCTTGTATCACTTCCGACCAATAATTACTACAGTGGTAACGGTGCAAGTGATGACTGGATCTACGATCTGACCAAAGAACACAACAGTGCAGTTGGTCTGAAACCGGAACAGCACGTAAGATACGGTAATCTGGTGATCAACAAGGAACTGGTAGATCACAATGCTACCTTCGGTAACAATGCAACGTTCGTATTCCAGATCGATATCACAACACTGGATAATAAAAAAGAAACCAGAATCGAAGAGCTTACCTTCGATGCAGCAGGCAGCCATTCTGTAACGATTGAAAAAATTCCTGCTGGATCTCATGTCACGGTAACGGAGGTTTACAGCGGTGCAAGCTATGAACTCGCTTCTGCTAAAAGTCAGGAAACAGACATCATTGCTAATCCTGAAAAAGAAACCGAAGTAGAATTCAAACCGGCAGAGGTTTCATTTATCAACAAACATGATGGACGTACCAATGGCGGATACGGCGTAAAAAATAATTTTAAACTCGATGAAAATGGTCAGTATCAGTACACCAAACCGGCAGCAAAGAACTAGAAAGGGGGAATCGGAATGAGAAAGTTACATAAAAAACCACTAATCATGGCAGCGGCAGCACTTGCTCTTACCGGAACCCTGGCAGTTGGAAGTGCAATGGCATACTTCACAACTTATACAACAGCCGGTGGCGGTGTGACGATGAATATGGGATTTACCGAAACCATCCCTAACGAAACAGTCGATAAAGATGGCAAGCACGTCACCATTACAAATACCGGTGATTATGATTGCTTCGTAAGAGTAACAGCATTTGCCCCGATGAAACTTACCTATACTACTCCAAATGGCGGATGGAAAGCCAAAGATGATGGTTACTGGTACTATGAAGGCGTTCTTCCGGCAGGCGAAACCACACCGGAACTCAATATCTCTTACAAATTCCCGGAAGGGAAGGATAAACCGGAAGAATTCAATATCGTGGTTATCCAGGAATGCACACCGGTTCTTTACGATGAAAATGGAAACCCATATGCAGACTGGAATCATGTAATCACAACTGAGACAACAGAAGACAGTAAAACCACAGAATAGGAGGGAACGAAGATGAAAAAGAAAAAGAAATCATTTCCAAAAAAATCGGCCCTGCTTCTGACAGCATCAGCGCTCCTGTTGATTGGCAGTACTGTCGGCAGTACACGTGCCGCACTCACCTACTACAGTGAGAATTATTCCGCACAGATCGAGATGCAGAATATCGGCGTATCTCTTTTAGAGAATGGCGATGTCGTCAGCAGCCAGGATTTTACATCTAAGAACCAGCAAGAAGTAAAAGACGGGGAACTCCTGACAGGCCTTCTCGGAGAAAAGGAGAAATTCGCACCCGGAAAGAAATACAAAGAAGAGCTCAGTGTTCAGAACAGCGGTAACATCGACACCTTCGTCCGTGTGATCCTTACCAAGAGCTGGCAGAACAAAGAGGGCGAGAAGAACACCACTCTTTCACCGGATCTGATCGAACTGAATTTCCTTACCGCTAACGGCTGGGTAGTTGCAGATCAGCAGACCACCGACGAAAGAACCGTTCTTTATTACACAAAGGCAGTAAAAGCCGGAGATACCACACCGGCATTATCTGACACACTCCGCATTGATCCGAAGATTGCAACAGAGGTAGAGAAAACAGTAAAGGACAAAACCATCACTTATACTTACAAGTACAATGGTTACACCTTCCACATTGACGCAGAGGTGGATGCAGTTCAGACACACAACGCAAAGGACGCAATCAAGAGTGCCTGGGGCGTGGACGTGAATGTATCAGACGACGAAACAACAATGAGCTTACAGTAGGGAGGTACAGAGTATGAAAAAGAAAATTTTGTGCCTCGCCATGACAGTGATAATGGCAGCAGGGGTACACACAACTGCATTTGCAAAGGATTATCAGGGAGCCGACGGATGGCAGGTTCATTTCACCGGCGACAAGATGGAAAGCAATTTTGAAAACAAGACTGTTTCCGATGAGCTGGCAACGATCCAGCCGGGTGACAGCATCGAATTGAAGGTTCAGCTGAAAAACTCCGATAAAGGCGAGACCGATTGGTACATGACCAATGAGATCATCCAGACACTGGAGGAAGCACAGGAATCCGCTGAAGGCGGTGCTTACGAATACAAGCTGACTTATGTTGGAAGTGACAATACCGAAAAGGTACTCTATAACAGTGATACCGTCGGAGGTGAAGGTTCTTCTAAGACCGGTGAAGGTCTGAAGGAGCTTGGAAACTCTACCGAGAAATATTTCTACCTCGGTCGTCTTGCTTCCAATGGTACCGGAACCGTACACCTTACCATCGGTATCGAAGGTGAGACACAGGGCAATGGTTATCAGAACACGCTCGCAAAGCTTCGTATGAACTTTGCAGTGGAAAAGGTAAAAGTAAGCAATACCATTACCAAGACGAAAATCGTCAAGACTACCAACACCGTTAAGACCGGTGATACCGCAAGAGTTCTTCTCTTCTGTGTGCTTGCACTCATCAGTGGACTGATCCTTCTGGCATACGGAATCTACACATATAACAAGAACACAAAGAAACGCAGACGGAAAGGAGAGTAAGCAGATGAAAAGATGGAAAAAATTACTGGTTTCTCTTCTGACTGTATCAATGACGATCGGTGCATCCACGATGAGCGTTATGGCTGCTAACGGGTATACCTATAAGGTAACTTTATCTGCAGGTAATAAAGGAACGATAAACGGCCAGGCTAAGGAGGAGCGGGATTCTCTTGTCGCCGGTTCTACTGTTACTTTTAATCTGAAGGACGTTCAGGTAACCGATGACAAATACTATGTCAAAGGAATCCGTCTCAGCGGACGTGACAATGAAGAAGCTCTTGCTTCTCCTGTATTAGACAATGTAACCGGCGATGCCGACTATGTAGTAGCCTATGGAATCAAAAAGGACATGGTTGCCTACACCGTAAACTATCAGGATGCTTCCGGTAAGGCGCTTGCAGAAAGCCAGACCTTCTACGGAAATGTCGGTGACAAACCAATCGTCGCTTATCAGTATATCGAGAATTATATTCCAGATGCTCTTGCACTTACCAAGACTTTGAGTAATAATGTATCTGAGAATGTATTTACGTTTACCTACAAACCGGGTGCTACAGACCGTGTTGTTACAACAACAACCACCATCACAACGACTGTTCCTGGTACAGCAACTCCTGGCACAGGTACCGGTAATGCCGGTACAACAGGTGGCACGACAGGCGGCACAACCGGTGGAACTGCCGGAACTACCGGTGGCACTACAACCGGAACTGCCGGAACTACCGGTGGAACTACAACCGGAACTACCGGTGGCACAACAGACGGAACCACAACCGGTACAACCGATGGTACAACGACAGATAACAATTCTCAGGATACGACAGCTAAAGATAAAGATACTGCAACATCTGAGGATGAACAGACACCAAAGTCTCTGGTAGATCTGGATGATGAAGACACTCCAAAAGGAAATATCGATGCGAAAGACAAGACGAGCAAGACTCCGATCGCAGCAGGGATCGGCATTATCGTTGTTGCGGTAGCAGCTCTCGTAGGACTGATCGTATTCTTGAAAAAACGTGCAAAATAAAAAAGCGCGGCACTAAAGGAGAAGTCTTTTTTGAAGAGAACGAAGAAAAAGAAAAGCCCGGTGGCTGCATTTTGCAGTGCACTGGGCACTGTTTTACTGACAGTACTGATTCTTGCCTGTATTCCGCTGACGCTTCCGAAAGCTTTTGGTTTTCAGATATACACCGTGATCAGTGGGAGCATGGAACCGGCGATCCCGACGGGAAGCCTGGTCTATGTCCGGTATGAAGAACCAGACACGATCGTCAAAGATGATGTCATTGCTTTTTACAGCAACAATGCAGACGGCTCGATCATTACCCACCGTGTAGTATCCAACAGCCCGGCGATGGGACAGTTTATCACCAAAGGGGATGCCAATGAGGAAAAAGATATGAATCCGATCCCTTACAACAACTACATCGGAAAAGTAAAGCTTTCTGTTCCGGTTGTCGGCGGTATCGCACAGGCTGCAACCGGCACTGCCGGAAAGATTGCCGCTGCATCTATCATCGGTCTTGCTGTGATTCTTGAAATCGTTGCTGCCATGCTTGACAGACGCGATGACGAAGACGAATAAGAGAATACGTTTTTCATTTTAACTTGCTAAAGTGTGAAACATTTGCTAAAATAATATCAGATTGTATTGTCAGAAGAAGATGGGGGAATTTCACAATTCTCCCATTTGTCATATATTGAAAAGAATGGAGAGGTGAACGGATTGTTATCCAACCAGATTTTACAGAGAACAATCAATGAAATAGGGGATATCATCGAGTGTAACTGTTCCATCTGGAACACAGACGGAGTGATGCTTGCAGCTGTAGGTAAGGAGAAGCCTGCAGTAAAAAAAGCTGTCTGCTCATTTTTAAAAGAGCTGGAGGTTACCGGCGTATCGGAGGAGCACCTAGATGAATGCTATGGTCTGTTTCCGGTTTATGATGATAATGAACTGACTTATATTTTCGTGATCGAACACAATAATGAGATTGATGTGCATACCAGCGGACGCTTAAGTGTCTGCCAGCTGGAGAGCCTTTTAAGATCCGGAAGCGAACGTCTTGACCGTAACCGTTTTATCCAGAACCTGCTCCTGGATAACCTGCTTCTCGTAGATATCTACAATCAGGCGAAAAAGCTTGGTATTACAGTTGAGCAGCGCAGAGTCGTCTATCTGATCGAACCGAAGAATCCGGATGACACGATCGTCCTGGATATGATCCGTGGGATTTATTCCTCGGGAACCGGTGATTTTGTTACTGCCGTAGATGAGGGACATATTATTCTGATCAAGTCCCTTGACAGTACGGATGATTATGATACGATCCGTTCGACTGCCGATATGCTGGTGAATGCGATCAACACCGAAGCTATGGTCAATGTCCGGCTTTCCTTCGGAACCATCATTCCCGAACTCAAAGAGGTCTCACAGTCTTACAAAGAAGCTGGCATGGCTCTGGATGTGGGACGTATCTTCTATCCGGAACGCAATATTTTATCCTACCGCGAACTCGGTATCGGACGGCTGATCCACCAGCTTCCCGTTTCCTTATGCGAGATGTTCCTGGAAGAAGTATTTGCCGGAAATACCGTTGATCAGTTTGACGAAGAAACCTTATCCACAGTTGATAAATTTTTTGAAAACAGCCTGAATATTTCGGAGACAGCAAGACAGCTTTTCGTCCACCGGAATACGCTCGTCTACCGGCTGGAGAAGATCCAGAAGCAGACCGGGCTGGATGTCAGAGTCTTTGAGGACGCCCTGACATTTAAGATTGCTCTGATGGTCGCAGACCACATGAAATTCATAGAAAACAGAAAATAGGAGGACATGATATGGTGAAATTATACAAAGGCGGTGCCTATCTTTTACACGGTACTGAGGTAATTGCAGATGCACCCGATGCACTTGCTGCCGTAAAAAGCAAGACAGGTATTGAGACAACAAAAGAAGCTGCTGCAAAAGAGACAATGGCTTATGGGATCTTAAGTGCGCATAATACTTCCGGTAATATGCAGCAGCTTCAGATCAAATTTGACAAGCTGACTTCGCACGACATTACCTTTGTCGGAATCATCCAGACTGCAAGAGCATCCGGACTGGAGAAATTCCCGATCCCTTATGTTCTGACCAACTGCCATAACTCTCTGTGTGCAGTCGGCGGTACGATCAATGAAGATGACCACATGTTTGGACTGACCTGTGCGAAGAAGTATGGCGGTGTCTATGTTCCGCCTCATCAGGCCGTTATCCACCAGTTTGCCCGTGAAATGCTCGCAGGCGGCGGCAAGATGATCCTTGGTTCTGACAGCCACACCCGTTATGGTGCACTCGGTACCATGGCAATGGGAGAGGGCGGACCGGAACTTGTAAAACAGCTTCTGAACAAGACTTATGATATCAAGATGCCGGGCGTTGTCGGAATCTATCTGGACGGCGAACCGGTGAAAGGTGTCGGACCGCAGGACGTTGCCCTTGCGATCATCGGCGCAACCTTCGGCAATGGCTATGTCAATAACAAGGTCATGGAATTTGTCGGACCTGGCGTTGGCAAATTAAGTGCAGACTTCCGTATCGGAATCGATGTTATGACGACAGAAACAACCTGCCTTTCTTCTATCTGGAGAACCGATGACAAGATCAAAGAGTTCTACGATATCCACGGAAGAAGTGATGACTTCAGGGAACTGGAGCCTGGCGCAGTCGCTTACTATGACGGTCTTGTATACGTCAATTTGAGCGAGATCAAGCCTATGATCGCCATGCCGTTCCATCCATCCAATGTCTACACCATCGAGGATGTCAATGCCAACCTTGCAGATGTTCTCCACGATGTAGAGCAGCGCGCGCTGGTAAGCCTGGACGGTGCTGTGGATTACTCTCTTCAGGACAAGATCGTAAATGGTAAACTTTATGTCGATCAGGGTATCATCGCAGGCTGTGCCGGCGGCGGTTTTGAAAATATCTGTGCTGCCGCAGACATCATCCGTGGCAAATACATCGGATCAGATGAATTTACCTTCAGTGTTTACCCGGCAAGTACACCGATCTACATGGAGCTTGTGAAAAATGGTGCGGTTGCTGACCTGATGGAAGCCGGTACGATCGTGAAGACTGCCTTCTGCGGACCGTGCTTCGGTGCTGGGGATACTCCGGCAAACAATGCATTTTCCATCCGTCACTCTACCCGTAACTTCCCGAACCGTGAAGGAAGCAAGCTGCAGAGTGGACAGATCGCATCTGTTGCCCTTATGGATGCACGTTCCATTGCCGCAACTGCTGCGAACAAAGGTTTCCTTACTCCGGCAACAGATTTTGATATTGAATACAAGAACCCGACTTACCACTTTGATTCCAGAATTTACGCCAACCGTGTATTTGACAGCCACGGCGTTGCTGATCCTTCGGTTGAGATCAAATTCGGACCGAACATCAAAGACTGGCCGGCAATGAGCGCTCTTCCTGAGAATCTGATCCTGAAGGTCGTATCTGAGATCCACGATCCGGTTACAACGACAGACGAACTGATCCCGTCCGGCGAGACTTCTTCTTATCGTTCCAACCCGCTTGGACTTGCTGAATTTGCACTTTCCAGAAAGGATCCTGCCTATGTAGGACGCGCGAAAGAGGTCCAGAAAGCCCAGAAAGCGATTGAAGCAGGTACTTGTCCACTGGATGTACTGGATGAATTAAAACCGGTGATGGCAGCAATCCAGAAGTCTTATCCGGAAGTCGGCAAAGGAAATATCGGTGTCGGAAGTACCATTTTCGCGGTCAAACCTGGTGATGGTTCTGCCCGTGAGCAGGCTGCTTCCTGCCAGAAGGTTCTCGGCGGCTGGGCGAATATCGCGAATGAGTACGCAACCAAACGTTACCGCTCGAACCTGATCAACTGGGGCATGCTTCCGTTTATTACCGAAGAGGAACACACAAAGCTTTCTTTCAGGAACGGTGACTATCTCTTCGTGCCGGATATCCGCAAAGCAGTAGAAGATAAAGCTTCCACGATCAAGGCTTATGTCGTAGGCGATGATCTGAAGGAGATCGATCTGAAGCTCGGTGATCTGACGGATGCAGAACGTGAGATCATCCTCAAAGGATGTCTGATCAATTATTACAGAGGTTAATTTTTCTCAGACAATGATATGATTTAAAAGGGACGGAAATTTTTCTGTCCCTTTTTGCAACACTTCCGACTTTTTTATACTCTTATATACAAAGAACCTGTTATGAGAGGAGGGACCTTATGATCGATGCAATTGCATTTAAAGAATTATATAAGACGGTTTATCAGGATCTATATCGTTTTGCGCTCTGCATGATGCATCATCCGCAGGATGCAGAAGACGCCGTCAGTGAAGCCGTTCTTTCCGCCTATGAGAACATACATAAATTACGCAAAGAAGAAGCATTCCGTTCCTGGATCTTTCAGATTCTGGCAAATGTGTGCCGCCGGAAGTTAAAGAGCCGTGAACGGACCGAGACCGAGCTGAAAGAAGACCATGCTTCTGCCACATACTGTGACGGACTCCGCACAGATGTGGAACGTGCTTTTCTTATTCTCGATGAAGACGATCAGCTGATCATCGGCTTATCCGTCTATGGCGGTTACAACAGTAAAGAGATTGGAAAAATGCTAAGGCTGAACCCGAATACAGTCCGCTCCCGCAGAAAGCGTGCCCTCGAAAAGATGAGCTGGCTTCTGAAAGAGTAGGATAAAAGAGTAATAGGAGGTGTTTCATATGACAGATCACGAAAAAGAAATACTGGATAAAATAAAACAATCTACGGAAAAAACTCCTGTTCCGGAAAGCCTTGCACCGGATCAGATTATGAAAATGCTGGAAGAGCATAACAGCACTCAGGCTTCCGGACATATCCCGAAAAAGCATGGATTTTCCCGCGGCCACCGGATGCGCGGAGGACTTATCGCTGCCGCACTGGTACTGGTTGTCGGCATTGGCGCCCACATCCGCCAGCAGAATCTTTCTTCAGACTCAGCCACTTCTTCCACAAAAGGCAGTTCTTCAATCGGTACATCCTCCGGTAAGCTTGTCTCTTCCGATACTTTAGAGACGGCAACCGATTATGATGAAATCTACACATACCTGCAATCTTATCAGGATGAGTTGGATTCTTCATCTGTTACCGGTTCAACCGACAGCGGAATTGTCATGTATTCAACTGAAACAGCCGACAGTGGTGCACGCACCGATAGTTCCAGCTCCTCTTCGGATTCTTCAACAGCCTCTGCACGTGCTGTGGATACTTCATTTTCCGATACCAACGTCCGCACAGAAGGCGTCGGTGAAGCAGACATTGTAAAAACGGATGGAAGTTATCTTTATACACTGAAAGCAAACTCACAGGAAATTTCCATTGTAGATATCCGGTCTGATCAGATGAAGGTTGTTTCCGGTATTTCGCTGAATGAGAATTTTCAGGCATCCGAATTTTACCTGAGTGACCAGAAGCTTTTTGTCCTTGGCAACATGCAGAACACGCAGGTTGATTCTGACAGTAAAACCTTGTACCGCGGCAGCTGTACCCGTATCCAGACTTATGATCTGGCAGATATCAACAATCCGAAATCCATCGGAACCGTGGATCAGAGTGGTTACTACCGCACTTCACGTTTTAAAGACGGATATCTGTATGTATTCAGCGACTATTATATTTACGATACGATCACCAAAAAAGATTATCCTTCCTATGTTCCGCTTGTTGGTGACAATCTTCTGAAGCAGTCGGATATCTATCTCCCGACGAACCATGCAGCAGACCAGTACCTTGTTGTCAGCTCCGTTTCCGCTTCCAGTCCGGATAAGGCAGTAGACCAGAAAGCAGTCATGTCTGAGAATGGCGAAGTCTATGTGAGTGAGAACAACATTTATATTTACGAGTATGCGAACAGCAGTATCCTCGCAGATAATCTTGCGGCAAAGAATCAGACGATCCTCCGCAAGCTGTCTTACAATAAAGGAAAACTTTCCGGCTCTGCCCAGGGCAAAGTAAAAGGATATCTGAACGATTCCTTCAGCATTGATGAGTATGACAATACGTTGCGGCTGGTGACAACGGTTACGCATAATGTCGGAAGCTCTTCACAGTCCAATTCAGTCTATGTGCTGGATGCAGATTTGAAAACAATCGGTAAGATCGAGGATCTTGCCAAAAATGAACAGGTCTATTCCGCAAGATTTTTCGGCGATACCGGTTACTTTGTAACTTATGAACAGACAGATCCTTTATTCTCCGTAGACTTTTCCGATCCGGAGAATCCGAAGATCCTTGGCAAGCTGAAAATTCCCGGCTTTTCGGAATACCTGCATTTTTACAGTGATAACCTGCTTCTTGGCATCGGTATGGATACAGATGAAAATGGCATTACAAACGGGGTAAAGATCTCCATGTTTGATATCAGTGATCCTTCGGATGTGAAGGAAGTCAGCAAGTACACACTGGATCAGTACTATTACTCGGATGTCTTTTCTGACTACCGTGCAGCACTGGTTGATACGGAAAAGAATCTGATCGGCTTTCCGCTTTCCGGATCTGCCAACCAGTATGTGATCCTTTCTTACGATAAAGATCAGGGCTTCCAGGTACAAATGCAGGAGGAAGTCAACGGTAATTCTTATCTTGGAACCCGCGGTGTGTATGCAAATGAAAAGTTCTATGTGATCAATGGAAATGCAATTGAAGCATACCGGATGGGAGACTATGTGAAGATAGATGATCTGCTGCTATAGTGCAGCTTTGCAGAAGGAGCTGCCGCTCCGCATACTTTGTACACCATTCCACATCATTGTATACACCAAAATCGTATATAATCGAGTAGGCTGACTCCTACTCGATTCTTATACTTTGTACATCATCTCGCTTAACAGCTCGATGATGTACATTCGCCAAATGCAGATCCTTGTGCAAGCACAAATCTGCACTTGGCTCATCGTATACACAAAAACAGGTGCCCACTGGGATATATCACTAAGATATACTTACGTGGACACCTGTTTTATATTTTCATTTACCTGTTATTCCACACCGTTAAAGCAGTAGGTACATACCTGGCATGCATCAATCCCGATTGATTTGATCAGATCATCCAGTCTGTGATAACGAAGTGAAGTGAAATTCTGTCTCTTGCGGATTTCCTCCAGCATTGCTGCATACCGGTCACTGTTCGGATCCGCATATTCACCCAGTACATTGACATCATTGTCGCCTTCCCACTCACGGATGATCCTTCTTGTGATCAGATCCAGGTCTGATTTGGAACGGGAGAAGTTCAAATATTTGCATCCGTACAAAAGCGGTGGACATGCCGGGCGGACATGCACTTCTTTTGCGCCACTCTGATACAGGAACTCTGTCGTCTCACGGAGCTGTGTGCCACGCACGATAGAATCATCGATCAGCAGCAGGCTCCTGTCTTCGATCAGACTATGTACCGGGATCAGTTTCATTCTGGCGATCAGATTACGCTGACTCTGTGTTGTCGGCATGAAAGATCTTGGCCAGGTCGGAGTATATTTGATAAATGGTCTTGCATACGGAATACCTGATTCATTTGCATAGCCTATCGCATGAGCGATACCCGAATCCGGAACTCCTGCAACAATATCCACGTCGATCGAATGGTCATCTCTCTGTGCTAAAAGCTTTCCACAGTTGTAACGCATTTCTTCTACACCAACCCCTTCATAAGAAGAAGTAGGATATCCATAGTATACCCACAGGAACGAACAGATTCTCATCTTTTCACATGCAGGACTTACAGTCTCCACAGATTCCGGTGTCACGTAGACGATTTCCCCAGGTCCCAGCTCTTTGTAATCTGTGTATCCAAGGTTGATATATGCAAAGCTTTCAAAGGAAACGCAGTATGCATTCTCTTTCTTTCCGATCACAACCGGTGTACGTCCGAGAAGGTCTCTGGCTGCATAAATTCCATTCTCTGTCAGAAGCAGAAGCGTCATCGAGCCTTCAACTACTGACTGCACATAACGGATTCCCTCAACAAACGAATCCTTTTTACAGATCAATGCCGCAACCAGCTCTGTAGAATTGATCTGTCCATTGGTCATAGACTGAAAATGTGTATGTCCATTTTCATAAAGATTCCGAATCAGCTGATCCGCATTATTGATCTTACCTACTGTCGTAATTCCAAAACACCCCAGATGCGACTGGATCAGAATTGGCTGTGGATCATAATCTGAAATACATCCAATTCCAATATTTCCCTTCATTGTATCAACATCTTTTTCAAATTTTGTACGGAACGGCGAATTTTCAATATTATGAATCGCTCTCTTCCAGCCATCACTTCCGTAAGTAGCCATACCTCCGCGGCGGGTTCCAAGATGCGAATGATAATCTGTTCCATAAAAAAGATCCAGATTACATGCTTCTTTTGATGCAACGCCAAAAAATCCTCCCATATCTGTAGGTCTCCTTTCTTTATCCCAATACCATAGCCTGTATTTTTCATCTATTTTTTAGTGTATCATGCATTTATGGACGGAAACAATAGCAAAACCCCGAATATATTGCAAATGGCTATAACTATTTCTAATCGTATTTATAATTGTTTGAATTTTCTGATATATATATTACGATTCCAATTTTTTCTAATTTTATAAAAATTATTTCAAAATTATATTGACAAATAAGTATTTGGGTGTTATTATTAAGTCAATCCAAAAGAAAAGAAGTTCCTGACGAGAAAGGGAATTTCAAAAAGATATTTTTTAATCTGTTACATAGTTTCATATATACTCGCCAAGAGTATAAGATGAAGAACCAGATCAGAAAAGGGTAACAAGAATAATTGTTATTTGAAGGTTAGAAAGTTTTAAAAAAGCAACTATACATTTTGGTTATGAGCGTTTTGTAAGCGGAGTGTGTAGAGAACAATTTTTAAAATTGATAATTTATAATAATAAGAGAAAATTGATATCTGACTTCTGAACAGAAAAAAGTATAAGAGAAAAAGAATATCCGGATAAAATTTTGGAACGAGAACGAAAGGAAGGAGGCTTTGACCGTTGGATATTTCATCATCTAAAACTCAATATGTTAATGGTATGGCAAATGTAAATTCCTGTGAGATGAGCCTTAACCATAGATTATAATCCGGTAAGAGAAAAGTTAATGATAAAAAAGGTCGGAGTAGTAGATAAACCGGAAGCGATTATAAGATATAAAAAGATTCAGCATTTGTTGACATATTGAAGTAAATACCACAGTAATTCAAGATCAGAAAATGTGTAAAGAAACATTCATTGATAAGTAAATTTAACAGTGACGAGAAAGCTGATAAATACCAAAATTGGATTACCTGATTATATAAAATAACGAACGATCAGAATTGATCAAAATCGATTCATATGATTTCATTTTTATAAATTTTATAAAATCTGAATATCATATGAAATGCTCAAAGAACTTACAGGAATAAGAATTACTTAATTCCTCCGATATAAAAATAAAAATTACAATTGAATATTCCGAGACAGCCATTCAAAAGATGGCTGTCTCCTTTTTTTCTGTTACCAGCTCCCAATTTGTGAATTTTTTGTAATATTTTTTTAACATTTCTGAAAAATATCAGCCGTAATTTTTGACATTGACAACGCTCTATGATACACTTAGTAAGTAAAATTATAAGACTTTTGTTTTCCGTTTCTGGTACAAAAGTCAGACTTACTGAGGAAAAGTAAAATAATTAATAATAATCATATGAGGTGAGAAACGTTGGATAAATATGAATATCGCGCAAAGACAGAGCAGATGCTTGCGTATGCCGAACAGAAGTCTTACCAGAAAGCGATGTCGATTGCAGATACGATCGACTGGCGTAAAGTAAAAAATACCGCCATGCTCTCTACCGTAAGCGAAATCTATGAAAATGCGGGGGAACTTGGTAAAGCACGTGATACCTTATTTATTGCGTATGATAAAGCACCTTCCAGCAGAAAGGTTGTATACCGCCTGGGAATTATTTCTCTGAAGCTGGGACATTTCGATGAAGCAGCTGATTGCTACGAAGAATTTGTCAAGCTTGCTCCGAAAGATCCAAACCAGTACATTCTCCGGTATAAGATCTTAAAAGCACAGAAAGCGCCAGTCAAAGAACAGATTGAAGCTCTTGAAGATTTCAAGCATTCTGAATACGTTGAAAAATGGGCATATGAACTTGCCAGATTATACGCTGAAGCTGGTATGACTTCCGAATGTCTTGATGAATGTGATGATCTGATTCTCTGGTTCAGCGAAGGTACTTATGTATACCAGGCAATGGAACTTAAAATGAAATACAAACCGCTGACTCCACTTCAGCAGGAAAAATACGATCATCGAAATGATGGTATCGGCCGTAAGGATTCTTCCAAGAGAAAACCTTCCTTCCGAAAATCCAAAGAACGTCCGGCACCGAATCCACGAATTGCAGACAAGGTCCGCAAAGATGTACATGTCACAGACAGTATTGATCTTCCGGATCTTCCAGAGCCAATGGCCCGGACACATGCTTCCGAACCAGAAGCTGAGTCACAGCCAAAAACCCGGATTCGAAGCACTTCCGATATTTCCACAACCATTTCCGGTGCTTCCCTTTCAGATGCCCTGAAAGCCGGTGTTGCCGTTGCAAGTGGTGCAGTTGCTCCTGAATCTGCTTCAGACGATTCACAGATGACCGGTAAGATGAAGATTGAAGAAATTCTTGCCAACTGGGAAGCAACCCAGCGTGAAAATGCAAAGATTCTTGAAAAGAGCCAGGAGGAAGCTGAGAAAGAAAAAGCCCTGCGCGAGAAGAAGAAAGAAGAAGAAGAGGAAGTTCTTGGAGCTACAAAACCAATCCTTTCTGATGATATCCGCAAACTGATGGAACAGCTTGAAAATGGTGAAGAGCCTGAAATCACCGATGAAGATGCTGAAGATTTCGTTGATGATGAAGAAGATGAAGCGACTGAAAGCCCGGAAGATTCATCCAAAGAAGCTTCAGACACTGACGAGGAAGATCCGGAAGAAAATGATTTTGAAGAAATCGTTGACTCCGAAGAAGATGATGAATCGGATGCGGTTTACGATGAAGAAGCTGAATACGAGGATGAAGACGATTCCGAGTATGACGACGACGAGGAATACGAGGATGAAGATGATTCCGAGTATGACGACGACGACGAATACGAAGATGAAGATGATTCCGAGTATGACGACGACGAATACGAAGATGAAGATGATTCCGAGTATGATGACGACGAATACGAGGATGAAGACGATTCCGAGTATGACGACGACGACGAATACGAAGATGAAGACGATTCCGAGTATGACAACGACGACGAATACGAAGATGAAGATGATTCCGAGTATGACGACGACGACGAATACGAAGATGAGGATGATTCCGAGTATGACGACGACGACGAATACGAGGATGAAGACGATTCCGAGTATGACGACGACGAGGAATACGAAGATGAAGATGATTCCGAGTATGACGATGAGGAAGAATACGAGGATGAAGACGAAGATGACTACCAGATCGATGATGAATTAGATGAAGATCATAAAGAGGACTTTGATTTTGAAAAAGAATCTGCTCTCGATATCGATGATCATGATTCTGACGAAGATGATGGTGATTTTGCAGACCTTGATTCCTTTGAAGATGAAGAAGAATTAGATAGCAGTGATGATTATCTTGATCTTGAATTTGACGAGAAACCGGCTCCTGAGCCAGAGAAAGAAACCTCAAAATCAGCGCAAACTCCTGATATTGACGAAGTTCTTGAAATCGAAGAACCGTCAGAAGATGAAATCACCGAACGCATGGGTAAATTCGATACCGGATTCGTTGTACAGGGTCGTTACGATCTGAGTGCAACAAGTGAGATCGGACTGAAGCTTGGACTTACTGAAGAGCAGAAACAGCTGTTCTCTTACTTTGTACCGATCCGTGGTGTCAGTGAACAGCTTGTTGAAATCCTTGATAACGACAAACGTTGCCGTAACCGTTATGGAACTTCCCGCACAGGCAACATCCTGATCCTTGGCCGCAAGGGAAGCGGAAAAACAGTCCTCGCAGTTGATATTGTAAAAGCAATCCAGAAACAGCGCAGACTCAAACAGGGTAAAGTTGCAATCGTAACCGGTGATTCTCTGAACAAAAAGGACATCGGAAGTATCATCGATAAACTGAACGGTGGCGCACTGATCATCGAAAAAGCTTCCAAGATGAATGACAGAACCATCCGTGAACTGAATGACATGATGGATGAACAGACCGGCGAACTTCTCTTCCTTCTGGAAGACCAGAAGAAACCGCTGGAAAGAATGTTTGCATCCCATCGCGAATTCAAACGTAAATTTACTTCCAGACTGGAGCTTCCGGTATTCATCAATGATGAACTGGTTACATTCGGTCAGACCTATGCTAAGGAAAACGGATACCGTATCGATGAAATGGGAATCCTTGCATTATACAGCCGGATTGATATGATGCAGAGAGAAGATCATGCGGTTACTGTTGCAGAAGTAAAAGAGATCATGGATGAAGCAATTTCACATTCCCAGAAAGCAAATGTAAAACATCTTGTGAAACGGGTATTTGGAAGAAGCACTGATAATTCAGACCACATCATCCTGAAAGAAGAAGATTTTAAAGCATAAGATTTCTACAAAGAACGCGCTTCCGGCGCGTTCTTTTATATATGCAGACAAAACCGATAACTATAAAGAAAGAGTTTTAGACATCTTACATAAGAAATGTATAAGTTGTCCAAAACTCTTTCTTTTTATCGCTATTTCTAGTATAATATTCCTAAATATCTTTGATAGAAGGTGAATGGGATGGCAGTAAAAAAAACAACAGCACAACAGACCAACACGACCCGCAAGACGGCCGTAAAAAAATCTACTGTAAAAAAACCGGCAGCTGCTAAAACTGCTGCTAAAAAGTCTACAGCTAAAAAGTCTGTAAAAACTGTAACAACAGATAAACCCGCTGATTATAGAATCGGCGAATTAGATCAATATTTATTCGGACAGGGAACCCATTATGAAATCTATAAAAAAATGGGTGCACATTTTGTAAAAGATGGAAAAAAAACCGGCGTATATTTCGCAGTATGGGCTCCACACGCCAGATCAGTTGCCGTAGTCGGTGAATTCAACGGCTGGAGTGAAGATGCAAACGTTATGAAGCGTCAGGAACCACTTGGAATCTATACCGCATTTGTTCCGGAAGCACAGCTCGGACAGCTTTACAAGTACTGTATCGAGACACAGACCGGAGATAAGCTTTACAAAGCTGATCCATTTGCGAACAGTGCAGAGTTGAGACCGGGAACTGCCTCAAGGATTGCTGATATCTCCCATTTAAAATGGAGTGACAGTGTCTGGATGAAGCACCGGGCAGAATGGGATTTCCATTCCTCACCGATTTCCATTTATGAAGCACATATCGGTTCCTGGATGCGCCATCCGGGACGTGAAGATGATGGGTTCTACAGCTACCGTGAATTTGCGCATGCAGCTACAGACTACATAAAAAAGATGGGGTATACTCATATCGAACTGATGGGAATTTCAGAATACCCATTTGACGGCTCCTGGGGATATCAGGTGACCGGATATTATGCTCCGACCTCCCGTTATGGTACGCCGGAAGATTTCGCATATATGATCAATTACTTCCATAAGAATAAGATTGGCGTAATCCTTGACTGGGTACCGGCACATTTTCCACGCGATGCACACGGACTCGCTGACTTTGACGGCACAGCTACCTTTGAATATGCAGATCCTAAGAAAGGGGAACATCCGGACTGGGGAACCAAGATCTTCGATTATGGTAAAGCAGAAGTTAAGAACTTCCTGATCGCCAACGCACTGTTCTGGATCGAACATTATCACATCGATGGTCTCCGCGTAGATGCTGTTGCTTCCATGCTGTATCTTGATTACGGTAAAGAAGACGGTCAGTGGATCGCCAACAAATACGGCAGCAATGAGAATCTGGAAGCAATCGAATTTTTCAAGCATCTGAATTCCGTTACTACCGGACGTAACCCTGGCGCACTGATGATCGCAGAAGAATCCACTGCATGGCCAAAAGTAACAGGAAAACCGGAAGATGATGGTCTTGGATTCAGCCTGAAGTGGAACATGGGATGGATGCATGACTTTACCGAATACATGAAGCTGGATCCATATTTCCGCAAAGGCGACCACTACGGTATGACATTTGCCTTAACCTATGCATACAGCGAGAATTATATTCTTGTATTATCACATGATGAAGTGGTACATCTAAAATGCTCTATGCTCAATAAGATGCCTGGTCTTGGATTTGAGAAATTCGCCAACCTGAAGGTCGGTTATGCTTTCATGATGGGACATCCTGGAAAGAAACTTCTCTTCATGGGACAGGATTTCGGACAGCTCCGCGAGTGGAGCGAGGCGCGTGAGCTTGACTGGTATCTCCTTGCAGAGCCGGAGCATCAGGCACTCCAGAATTTCTACCGTGACCTGCTGCATCTTTACACACACAACAAAGCCATGTATGAACAGGATACCTGCATGGAAGGCTTTGAGTGGGTCAATGCAGATGACAGCTCACGAAGTATTTACAGCTTCATCCGTCACTCAAAGGGCGCAAAAAAGAACCTTTTATTCGTATGTAACTTCACACCGATCGAACGACCGGAGTACCGTGTCGGCGTACCACGCGGCAAACAGTACCGCCTGGTACTGAACAGTGATGAATTGCAGTATGGCGGAAGCGGAAAAGCCCGCCCGGCAGTATATAAAGCAAAGAAACAGGAATGTGATGGAAGACCATATTCATTTGGTTACGATCTTCCGCCATACGGTGTTGCTGTATTCGAATTTTAACATAGCAAGTCAATGCAATCTGCGCAAAATATTCATCATACGAATAATTGATTCCACCAATTATTTTCTTAACATTTCCCGGATTCGTTCTTCCAGAGTTTCTTCTGGAAGAACTCCGGTTGTATATCCACAGATTTTTCCATCTCTGTACACCACAAACGTCGGTACGATCTCAATGCCTATATATTCTGCAATCTCTTTCGATATATCAATATCAATCTTATAAAAAATCCATTTTCCCTGATACCGGCTGGCAATCCTTTCCACAACAGGATACATCATTCCGCACTTTGGACACCATGATGCGTAAAACTCCACAATTACCGGCATCCTCTGCTTTCCGACTGTATTTTCATAATCCTTCGTGATCAATGCGATACCCATACACTTTCCTCATTTCTGCCATCTCAGGCTATGTAAAAAGGACTGGATTAGTGGCATCCGCATTTCGGGTTTAAGATTTTATAGACTTCCTGAAAAGAATTTCTGAAACAGATCAGCTTTTTATTAAATCTTGGATTCTTATAGCAAAACCCCCGCATACAATTCTGAAAATGATGCTTTTTCCGCATATCTGTTCCTTCCTGACTTCCTCTTTCTACAATATATGCAAAAAGACAGCCGATGTGCGGATTGCTCCGTATCTGCTGTCTCTTATATTGCCAGGGATCATCTTACGCACTCAGCGCCTTTATGATCTGCCTGTTGCATTTTATTCAATTGTCTTACTGGCGCATTGCGATCAGTTTATGGATCGGATGTCCCTGCCCGGAAAATTTCTCCTCGTACTCAGTCATAACATTCCCTCTGCTGAGTGTCGGATCATTGTGAAGATCATAAGTCTTCGCCAGAAGTACCCAGCCTGCCAGCTCCACCTGCTCCAGTGAAAAGTCAAACAGCTCTCTGTTGTCTGTCTTAAATTCAACGACTCCGTCAAAGGCAAGGATCTTGTCATACCGTTCAAAAAACTGCTTGGAAGTAAGTCTGCGCTTTGCATGACGTGCTTTCGGCCACGGATCTGAAAAATTCAGATAAATCTTGTCAATCTCTCCGACAGCAAAAACCTCCGGCAGATTTGTCGCATCCATACAGATAAAACGAATATTGTTGACATCCTTGTATTCCTCGTCATTGTCAAAGCGTTCCAGCGCCCGAAGCAGTACGCTTGAATAACGTTCGATACCGATATAGTTGATGGATGGATTCTCCTTTGCAAGTGTCAGAAGAAACTGTCCTTTTCCCATCCCGATCTCAATATGGATCGGATTCTCCGGATTCTGAAAAGTCTCTTTCCAGGTGCCGCGATATCTGGTCTCATTTTTAATTACAAGGGGATGAGCTGTCAGATAAGCATCTGCTCCCGGTACATTTCTTAACCTCATATATCTTTCTCTTCCTTTAGTGAAAATATGTATAACCTTATTTATTTTATACTATTCTGAAATATTTGAAAACCCAAAAATATATTTTATAAGTTTTGTATAAAATATTCTTATGATATTCTCTTATTATTTAGTAGATTTTTCCAATTTAAAGTAGTAGAATATGTATGCATTATTAAAAATGTATAAATAATTTCTAAGAAAGGAGTCGGACAATGGATCATATTGTTAAAAAGCTCTCCGAAATCGAACACGCAGCCGAAGCTGTTGTGGAACACGCGGAACTGGAAAAATCAGAACTGGAAGAACGCATTCAAAATGAACGCAATCAGTTCGACAAACAACTTGAAGATCACACCCAAAAGGAGCTGAACGATATCCACAAAGGATTAAACCGTCAGATGGATGAGATTCTTGCAAGGCAGAACCGTAAGAACCAGACAGCGATCGAAGAACTTAAAAAAGATTTTAAAGAGAAGCATACGGCATATGCCGAGAAAATTGTCAGACGTATCATAGAGGGATAGCATATGGGAAATTTACTTGCATACAGTGGCATCGTAACAAAAGTACGCGCCATGCAGGCGAAACTGCTCACTGATGAAGATTTCCGGAACATCGCCGCATTTCATACAGTAACCGAAGTTGCTGCTTATCTCAAAGAACATCCCGGATATCGGAATGTCCTTGCAGATATGGACGAAAACCGTCTTCACCGCGGTGAGATTGAGAAGCTTCTTGTGCAGTCACTTTACAGTGATTATACACGCCTGTACCGTTTTTCCGGAATGGATCAGAAAAAATTCCTGGAGCTTTATCTGAAGCGCTACGAGATGAATCTGATCAACTATTGTCTGCGTATTGTATTCAACCACTATCAGAAGCCTTTTGATCTGGATCATAAGAAAATATTCTTCGACAAATATTCGGATCTCTCCATCGATAAACTGATCACTTCGGGGAATATCGGTGAGCTGGTGGAAAATTTAAAGGGCACAGAATACTATGCGCCGTTAAAACGTCTGGAAAATGCGGAGAACCCTACCCTTTTTGATTACGATCTGGCACTGAATCTGTACTATTTTACAACCATGTGGAAGAAACGCAAAAAGATTCTGAAGCATAAGGAACTGGAAATTTTCACCAGAGATGCCGGAGCAAAGATCGACCTGCTGAACCTGCAGTGGATCTACCGTGCAAAAAAATATTACAACATGCTTCCGCCGGATATTTCCACACTGCTGATCCCGATACACTACCGGATTCATGTAGATCAGCTGAAGGATCTTGTAGAAGCACCGTCTGTCGATGAATTTTTAAAGCTGGTTACCAGAACGCCTTATCTGCGTCACACCGATACTCAGACACCAGCGTCCATCGAGACGATTTACAAAGACTGCCTGTACCGTCTCTACCTGGCAGACAGAAGAAGTAACCCTTATTCCATCGCAACCGTGAATACCTATCTTTTTCTGAAAGAGGAGGAGCTTGATAAGCTTACAACTGTGCTCGAATGTGTTCGCTACGGACTTCCTGCACGTGAGACATTAACTTATATAGGAGGAACAGCGAAATGATTGTTAAGATGAAGTTCCTGAGCATTACCGGACCACGCGCCGACATCGACCGCATGACAAACCGGTATCTTTCCAAATATGAGATGCAGCTTGAAAATGCACTCACGGAGCTCAAGACAGTAGATAATCTGATGCCATTTCTGGAAATGAACCCTTACCGTGATCCACTCGCAAAAGTGACACAGTTTCTGGGATATATGAAAGACATGCCAGCAGCGCCATCCTTTGATCAGAGCGAAGACGAGATCCTTGAGATGATTCGTTCTATCAATCATGACTACATGGATCTGCAGCAGCAAAAAGAAGAACTGAAAAAAAAGAGAGAGCATATCCAGGCACGTATGAAAGTCCTGGAACCTTTTACTTCTCTGGATTTTGACCTGCATGAGATCATGCAGTACAAATACATCCGCACAAAATTTGGAAAAATCAATGTGGATTATTATCACCGGCTGGAAAAAGCGCTTCTTGAAGACATTGATGCATTATTTCTGGAAGGCTCCAGAGATGCCTCTTATGTCTATGGCGTTTATTTTGTATCGGATGCTGATGCAGGAAAGGTCGATTCGATCATGCGGTCTCTCCACTTTGAAAAAATCGATCTGCTGGAAGACTTTGGCGGAACCCCGCTGGAAGCTTACCGGAGCCTGGATAAAGAAGTCCAGAATCTGACCGATGAAATCCAGGCAGTGAAGGATAAACGTCAGGAGATGTTCCGCAAGAACGCTTCCAGACTACTCGGTGCAAGAATTCAGCTGGAACGTTTTTCCGATAACTTTGATATCCGGAAATTTGCGGCACGAACCGAGACAGACGAGCAGGAAGAATACTACATCCTCTGCGGCTGGATGTCCGAAGAAGATGCAAATGCATTTATCAAAGAGGCACAGGGAGATGACAAGGTTTATATCGTAGTAGAAGAGGACCGGGAACAGTATTTTGGAGAACCTCCTACCAAGCTTGAGAATCCAAAGCTTTTCAAACCATTTGAAATGTTCATCAAGATGTACGGACTTCCCAAGAGCGGTGAGATGGATCCGACCATTTTTGTAGGTATCATGTACAGCTTTATCTTCGGCGCCATGTTCGGGGATGTCGGTCAGGGGCTGCTGCTCTTTATCGGCGGTGCGATCCTGTATTTCACAAAGAAAATGAACCTTGCCGGAATCGTATCACTTGCCGGAATCTTCTCCACCTTCTTTGGATTTATGTTTGGAAGTGTGTTTGGATTTGAAGACATTATAGAAGCCAAATGGATCCGACCGATCAATCATATGACCACCTTACCGTTTATCGGAAAGCTGAATACTGTATTTATCGTATCGATTGCTTTTGGTATGGGAATCATCCTGATTTCTATGATCTTCCATATTATCAACGGCATCCGTGCCAAAGATACCGAAGCAACCTGGTTTGATGCAAACGGCGTGGCAGGGCTGATATTCTACGGGGCAGCAGTTACCTGCATCGTTCTTTTCATGACAGGTCACTCTCTGCCGGGTGGAATCGTTCTTGCAGTGATGTTCGGAGTACCGCTTCTTCTGATCGCACTGAAAGAACCGCTGACGAACAAGATCAAAAAGAAAACCGAAAAAATGGAACAAAGCAAAGCAATGTTTGTCACCCAAGCATTCTTTGAATTATTTGAAACCCTGCTCAGCTATTTTTCAAATACGCTTTCCTTTATCCGTATCGGTGCATTCGCAGTCAGCCACGCTTCCATCATGGAGGTTGTACTGATGCTTGCCGGTGCCGAAAGCGGGCATATTAACTGGGTAGTGATCGTACTCGGCAACCTGTTTGTATGTGGATTCGAAGGACTGATCGTTGGAATCCAGGTCCTGAGACTTGTCTATTACGAGATGTTCAGCCGCTTCTACAAAGGCAGTGGCCGCGAATTTAAACCTTATACAGGCACTGCAAAAAATTAGTTTTTCATTTTAGGAGGAAATTATCATGACTTTAGCAACTAAACTTATTCTCATTGCCGCACTGGTTTTAAGCATTTTCATTCCATTCGGATATTACCTGCTCGGAGAAAAAAATAAAGGACGTTATAAATGTGCACTTGCCTTCAATGTTCTTTCTTACTTTGGAACCTTCCTTGTAGCAGGGATCATGCTCTTTGGAAGTGTACCGGTACATGCGGCAGATGCCGCTGCCTCAGGCGCAGGCCTTGCAACCGGTCTTGGTTACATTGCAGCAGCTCTTGTTACCGGTCTTTCCTGCATCGGTGGCGGTATTGCCGTAGCAAGTGCAGCAAGCGCAGCTCTTGGAGCTATCAGCGAGGATTCCAGCGTCCTTGGTAAATCCCTTATCTTCGTAGGTCTTGCAGAAGGTGTATGCCTGTACGGTCTTATCATCTCCTTCATGATCATCAGCAGACTGTAATCATGAAAATGTATCTGATCAGTGACAACGTGGATACTTATACCGGAATGCGGCTTGCCGGCGTGGACGGTGTCGTAGTTCATGAAAAGCAGGAGCTGCGTGATGCGCTGGAAACTGCCATGAACGACAAGTCGATCGGTATCATTCTTCTGACGGAACGCTTTGGAAGAGAATTTCCGGATCTCATCGATGAGATCAAGTTAAAAAGAAAGATGCCTCTTCTGATCGAAATTCCGGACAGACACGGAACAGGACGTAAAAAGGATTTCATTACCTCATACGTCAATGAAGCGATTGGACTGAAACTTTAACTAGAAAGGCATAGAAGGTGAGACAATGACGCTTGAAGAGAAAATAGCGCATTTACAGGAAACGGTCATGACTGAAGCCCGTTCTGAAGGAAATGCGATCATTGACAATCACAAAAAAGCGCTTGAATCTTTATTTGAAAAGCATAAAAAAGAAGCGACCGCACAGTCTGAGGTCCGTATCAAATCCGAGACCTTAAGAGCCAGAAGGCAGGTAAATCAAGCTGCGGCAAAAGCCGAAACCGAGCTGAAACGTGCTCTTGGCCAAACACAGAATGAATTAAAAGTCAGGCTGTTTGATGAAGTAAAGGAGCTTCTTTCTGACTTTACAAAAACAGACGAATATCTGGACTATCTCTGCAGCAAAATCCGCGAAGCCGCACGCTTTGCAGATGGCGAGGAGATGACCATTTATATTTCTCCTTCTGATAAGGAGAAACAGACAGAACTGGAAAAACGTACCGGCATGACGATCACCATCAGTGAATATGATTTTATGGGCGGTATGCGTGCTGTAATCCGAGGCCGTAATATTCTGATCGATCACAGCTTCCAGGCTGCAGTCGATTATGAATATCATCAGTTCAGTTTTGCAGCAGGAGGTGCAGGAATTGAATAAGACAGCAACTATTTATGGAATAAACGGTCCGGTCATCTATCTGAAGGGTGACACCGGATTCATGATGTCGGAAATGGTCTATGTGGGAAAGGAAAAGCTGGTTGGCGAAGTCATTTCCCTGGACAAAGACATCACGACTGTTCAGGTCTATGAAGAGACTTCCGGGCTGAAACCGGGAGAAATCGTAGAGGCTTCCGGAAGTCCGGTATCTGTAACTCTGGCACCTGGAATCCTGAACAATATTTTTGACGGAATCGAACGCCCGCTTGAGCAGATCGCAAATGTGGGCGGCGGTGCATTTATCACCCGCGGCGTCAGCGTTGATTCGCTTGACCGCGACAAATTATGGGATACCCACATCACCGTGGCCAAAGGAGATTACCTTCATGGCGGAGATATTATAGCGGAGGTTCCGGAGACCAGTGCGATCGTACACAAATGTATGGTTCCGCCGGATGTGGAAGGTGAAGTAATCTGCTGCGCGTCGGACGGAGATTACCGGATTGAAGATACACTTGTCACTCTGCGGCTTTCCGACGGAACAGAAAAACAGCTCAACATGATACAGCACTGGCCGATCCGTAAGGCGCGCCCGACAAGCTACCGTTTCCCGGCAAGTGTCCCTCTGATCACCGGACAGCGGATCCTGGATACCATGTTCCCGATCGCAAAGGGTGGAACTGCCGCAATCCCAGGCGGATTCGGTACCGGAAAAACCATGACCCAGCACCAGATCGCAAAATGGTCTGATGCCGATATCATCATCTATATCGGATGTGGAGAGCGTGGAAACGAGATGACACAGGTTCTGGAGGAGTTCCAGGAACTGATCGACCCGAAGAGCGGCAATCCGCTGATGGACCGTACCACCCTGATCGCCAACACATCCAACATGCCTGTTGCAGCCCGTGAGGCATCTCTGTATTCCGGACTGACACTGGCTGAGTATTACCGCGATATGGGCTACGATGTAGCAATCATGGCAGACTCCACATCCCGTTGGGCAGAGGCACTCCGTGAGCTGTCCGGACGTCTGGAAGAAATGCCGGCAGAGGAAGGCTTCCCGGCATATCTGGCGAGCCGTTTGTCTGCGTTCTATGAAAGAGCCGGTATGGTAGAAAACTTAAATGGAACTGAAGGAAGTGTTACGATCATCGGTGCGGTATCTCCGCAGGGCGGCGATTTTTCCGAGCCCGTTACCCAGAATACGAAGCGTTTCGTGCGCTGCTTCTGGGGACTGGATAAAAACCTGGCATATTCCCGTCATTTCCCTGCGATCAACTGGCTGACCAGCTACAGCGAATACCTGCCCGATCTGGCAAGCTGGTATGCAGATAATGTAGGCTCTGATTTTATTGATGACAGAAATCAGATGGTAGCGATCCTGAACCAGGAAAGCAGTCTGATGGAGATCGTAAAGCTGATCGGCAGCGACGTTTTGCCGGATGATCAGAAGCTGACTCTGGAAATTGCCAGAGTTATCCGTCTGGGCTTTTTGCAGCAGAACGCATTCCATCCGCAGGATACGTCTGTGCCCCTTGCAAAGCAGCAGAAGATGATGGAGACGATCCTGTATCTTTACGAGAAATCCAAAGCACTGGTATCCATGGGGATGCCCATGTCCGTGCTGAAGGAGGATAAAATTTTTGACCGGGTAATTTCCATTAAATACGATGTGGAAAATGACCGACTGGACAAATTTGATGATTACAAAAAAGCAATCGACAAGTTCTACGACGACGTGATTGCACGCAATGCATAATGGAGGGAAAAACGATGGCAATTGAATATTTGGGATTAAACAGTGTCAACGGCCCCTTCGTCGTGCTGGAGGGTGTCAAGGGCGCGGCTTATGATGAGATCGTGGAGATCGTTGCAGACGGTAAGGAAAAAAAGCTTGGCCGTATCGTAGAGATCAACGAGGACAAGGCGGTTGTACAGGTGTTTGAAGGCACAGATAACCTTTCCTTAAAAAATACCCATACCAGACTGACTGGACATCCGATGGAAATCGGGCTGACGGATCAGCTCCTTGGCAGAACCTTTAACGGTATCGGTGCCCCGATCGACAATCTTGGTGAAGTTGCAGCAGAAAAATATGCAGATGTAAACGGAAAACCGTTAAATCCGGTATCCAGAGAATATCCCCGTAACTATATCCGTACCGGTATTTCTGCGATCGACGGTCTGACGACCCTGATCCGCGGACAGAAGCTGCCGATTTTCTCCGGAAACGGTCTGCCTCATGACCAGCTGGCTGCACAGATCGTGCGTCAGGCATCTCTGGGAGATAACTCCGATGAGAAATTCGCAGTTGTATTTGCTGCGATGGGTGTAAAATATGATGTTGCAGAATATTTCCGCCATACCTTTGCGGAAAGCGGGGTATCCGATCACGTTGTCATGTTCCTGAACCTGGCAAATGACCCGGTTGTAGAACGTCTGATCACACCCAAGGTAGCGCTGACGGTAGCAGAATATCTGGCATTTGAGAAGCATATGCACATCCTTGTTATCCTGACGGATATGACCTCCTTTGCAGAGGCGATGCGTGAGGTTTCTTCGAGTAAGGGTGAAATCCCGTCCAGAAAAGGGTATCCGGGCTATCTGTATTCCGAGCTGGCGACGATTTATGAACGTGCGGGTATTGTAGAAGGAATCGACGGTTCCGTAACGCAGATCCCGATTCTGACCATGCCCAACGATGATATCACACACCCGATCCCCGACCTGACCGGTTATATTACAGAAGGGCAGATCGTTTTGGATCGTGCGCTGCATGGACAAGGGGTATACCCTCCGGTCAATGTACTGCCCAGTCTGTCCCGTCTGATGAAGGATGGTATCGGTGAGGGCTATACCAGAGCGGATCATCAGGCTGTCGCAAACCAGCTGTTTTCTTCTTACGCAAAGGTGGGCGATGCGAGAGCACTGGCGAGCGTTATCGGTGAAGATGAGTTGTCTGCGCTGGATAAAAAATACCTGGCATTCGGTAAAAAGTTCGAGAAATACTTCGTCGGTCAGCGGGAGGATGAAAACAGAACCATTATCGATACCCTGGAGATCGGCTGGAGCCTTTTGCGCATGCTGCCCAGAGAAGAACTGGATCGTGTGGATACAAAGATCCTGGACGAGTATTATGACAAACAGGGTCGTGTACTGGAATAAGGAGCGTTATCTATGAATACAAACGCATTTCCCACAAAAGGTAACCTGATGCTGGCGAAAAACTCCCTGACGCTTGCAAAGCAGGGCTATGAGCTGATGGATAAAAAACGGAATATCCTGATCCGGGAGCTGATGAATCTGATCGAAGAGGCGAAAACGATCCAATCAGAGATTGATGCTACGTTTACGGAGGCATACCAGGCGCTTCAGCAGGCAAATATAGAGGTGGGCATTCATTCTGTGCAGGAAATTGCAAAGGCGATTCCTGCAGAGGATTCTGTGCGTATCAAAACCAGAAGCATCATGGGCACAGAGATCCCGCTGGTAAGCTGCGAGGAGGAGAAAAAAATCCGCTATTACGGCTTTTATAATTCCAGTGAGTCGGTGGATGCTGCCCGGGAAAGCTTTTTAAAGGTAAAGGAGCTGACCGTCCGCCTGTCCATGGTGGAAAACTCCGCCTACCGTCTTGCAATGAATATCCGCAAGACGCAGAAGCGTGCAAACGCCCTGAAAAATATAACGATTCCATCTTATACGATTCTCGTAAAGGATATCAGCAACGCCCTCGAAGAAAAAGAACGTGAGGAGTTTACGCGTCTGAAGGTCATTAAGAGAAATATGAATCATTAAAGCAGCAGCTTGCCAGAAGGATATCTGGAATCGCTGCCATAGTAGAAAACGTCTGCAGGAAGCTGGTAGTAATCCCACTTTTTGCGGGCGTTTTTCTGTGTTGTTCCAGTTCATTCGTAGTTTTCCGGATGCAGCTTCCATGCCTGCAGGAGAATCTGTAGACAGTAACCTTACGTTTACGCCCGGCAAAAAAAGTTTTAAAAAGCTGTTGACAGAACAGAAAAATGCTGATAAAATATCTATCTATTGCGGCAAACGGCTGCAACATGAACTTCTAAAAAAGTTCAAAAAGTGCTTGACATCGACAAACAGTCCTGATATACTTTATGACTGTTGCGGCGAACGAAAGCAACACGGATTTCTAAAAAGAAATTCAAAAAAATAAAAAACTGCTTGACACGAACGGCAAGTTCTGATAAACTACTGAACTGTTGCTGCGAGTGATAAGCAACCAAGTTTCGAAAGAAACTTGAAAATAAAATGAAAAAGTTCTTGACAAACAGAACTGCTTATGATAAACTAAATAAGCTGTCTGAACGACAGGAACGAAAGTTCTTCTGGAAACACTTCCAATAAGAAGAACAGCACCTTGACAAATAAACAGTAATGCAACCCTGAAAATTCCAAACAGAACAAAAAGTTCTGAGAGAAATTTCAGAGAACAAAAACCTAAAACAACAGTAGAACGGTAAAATTAGCCAGACTGATTTTGACCGGACAAACTTAAACATGAGAGTTTGATCCTGGCTCAGGATGAACGCTGGCGGCGTGCCTAACACATGCAAG
>ENA-OPCL01000294-OPCL01000294.1-human-gut-metagenome-genome-assembly--contig:-NODE-294-length-44902-cov-5.888354_pt1 | contig 44902 bp, 35 predicted proteins | sample MGYA00241251_ERZ501482 | MGnify/ENA primary metagenome ERZ501482 (study PRJEB25962, sample SAMEA2042581) | human gut metagenome | biome: human gut; feature: human-associated habitat; material: faeces... | reverse complement strand
CCTCATTCGGCGATAGCCGACTAGGTGCAGATTGTAGTATTAAAAGCATATAGAAATAAGATATCAGACAAAAGAAATATCGGAGTAACACAATCTGCACCGCTATTCTATCCCAAAGCAAAACGTATATCCGCAAAGAGCGGAGCGATTTTGCGGCGCAGAAACTTGCCCGAATACCTGTAGGGGAGCAGCGCAATTTCTGCTTTGCAGAAATACGACGTCCCGTTTCGAGGAGTTGCGGGGGGGTTGAATTTGTACAAACCATGTAGGCGAATAAAGGCGGGCGAACGCTGTTCGCCCCTACCGCCATTTGTGGGGTTATCGGGGTTTGTGCAATAATTTTTAGTGGTTATGTTTCGCAATATTGTGTATATGTGTCGTATGGCATTTTGAAACAACGTGCCGAACTTTGTATGGTTATCGCAGGATTGGACAGGCAAACAGGTGCGGGCTGTCGAGGACGTCAGCCCCTATATGGTTTGTAAAGTGCATAACAAAGTGCGGCTAACACAAGTACAAATAAAAAATGCGAAACGAAAACCGTTCCGCATTGGTATCATATCAAATTATTTTTCCACCGCATATCACCATGTCAGGTGATACCATTACATCAAGGGGGTCGCCGCTGAATAGGGTGAGGTCTGCGTCAAGCCCTGTCTTTACAGAGCCTACCCGGTCGGATATGCCTGCTATCTCTGCCGCTGTGCAGGTGATAGCTTCTATGCCCTTTTCATAGTCAAGACCGTTTTTTACTGCAATAGCCGCTGACAAGGGCAGATATTCTATCGGCACTTCTGCGTGGTCGGTGCAGATTGCTACCTTTATGCCGTGAGAAGAAAGTATGCCTGCGTTTGCCGGGGTAAGATTTGCCATTTCAGGCTTGCACCTGTCGCATATTACAGGACCTATCACACAGCTTGCTTCTTCCTCTGCAAGCTCGTCAGCTATGATATGACCGTCAGTGCAGTGTATAAGCACATAGTCAAGCTCAAATTCTTTCGCTATCCTTATGGCGGTGAAAATATCGTCCGCCCTGTGACAGTGAAAATGCGCCTTGACTTCACCTCTGAGAACAGGGAGCAGAGCCTCCGACTTCATGTCAAACTCCGGCATATCCTCCTCGCTTCCCATTGCACGCTCGACCGCTTCACCGTATTTCTGCGCCTTTATAAGTGCTTCTCTTATTATGCCTGCCACTGCCATTCGGGTGTAGGGGGCGTCCTCTTTGTCAGAATAGGTGAGTTTAGGGTTTTCACCCATTGAGAATTTCATTCCAACTGTGCCTACAAGCATTTTATCTATTCGCTTGCCATAGGTTTTTACTGCCGCAATACTGCCTGCAACAGGGTTTGCTGAGCCTGGGGATACAAGACAGCATGTTACGCCTGCTTTTCTTGCAAGCTCAAAGGAATAGTCGATGGGGTTTATGCCGTCAACAATGCGGATATGTGCTGTGCATGGTTCAGATTCCTCGTTGAAATCCTCGCCCTCCATGCCTACGCCGCTTGTGGATAGTCCAAGATGTGTGTGAATGTCGATAAAACCAGGGTAAACTGTTCTGCCGTTGCCGTCTATGTCTTCGGCTGTGACAGCTTCGGGAGAGCCACTTTCTACAGCGGAAATAATGCCGTCTGTTATCTCCACCCAGCCGTTTTCAATAACACGTCTGTCGCTGTCCATGGTCTTTATTTTAACGTTGTAAATTTTCATATGCAGTTTTCACCATTCTTATTTGCCTGTTGAGCCAAAGCCGCCTGCGCCACGTTCTGTATCGGAAAGCTCTGTTACTTCCTCTACTTCGGGAGTGAAAACAGGGGTTATCACAAGCTGTGCGATCCTGTCGCCACTGTTTATGGTGTAGTCCTTGTCTGAACTGTTGTGGAGAGCGCAGATTATCTCGCCTCTGTAGTCCCAATCAACAACGCCAACGCAGTTTGCAGGGGCAATGCCGAACTTTGATGCCAGTGAGCTTCTTGCATAGATAAGAAGAACGCAGTTTTTCTCACCCTGAACCTCGGCTGATATGCCTGTGTGTATTTTCTCGGTCTGACCTGCTTTTATGGTTACGGGTGCGTCTGTGCAGGCACAAAGGTCATAGCCTGCGCTAAATTCTGTTTGTCTTGCAGGGATAACTGCATTTTCCTTAAGCTTTTTTATAAGTAATCTCATTTTATAAAACTCCTCTGTAGTATAGGCCATTGGTGGCGTTTTCGGGTTTTGCACCCCTTTCGCCACTGTAGGCTTTTATTATTTCGTTTATCCTGTGGGCATTCTCCTCATAGAAGTGAAGCTCCATATAGTCGGCATTGTCAAAATCCGTCAGCTTGTCTGCAAGGTACAAAATATCGGAATTTAGTATCTCTGCGCAATCTCTGCCCTTTGGACATCTCACCGGAAACTCCCTGCCTGTGCGGTCAAAAAGCTTGCCCTTGCAGTTTTTACAGCCCATATCGTTTCTTATAGGACAGTTTGCTGTGAGCATAAGGGGAAGTCTGCCGTATGCCACAAAGCCTATCTCAATAGGCTTCTTTAGCTTTTCTATCTGCGACGCTTTAAGCTCAAAGGACACTGTGCAGTCTTTTGCACCAAGTTTTTTTACCTCGTCCAATGCGGCTGAGTTGCAGAGATTGAATGAATAGCCTGCATGAAGCTCAAAGCCAAGGTCATTCGCAATAAGGCAGTGACCGATATTCATGGCGAGCATTTTTGTTACGCCTGCTTCTTTTGCGGCTGAAAGCTTTTCACATAGGGCTTTCTCGTCGAATGTGAAGCGTGGCATTATTATCATAAGCTTGCTTTTGTCTGACACGATCTTTACCGCTTCTGACGCTATCTCTATTGGCACGCCCACAAGCTCTGCTTTGTCAAGGTCAACACCCTCAAGCTGAGAAAGCTTTGAGAGCATTATGCGGATCTTTTTGTGTTCATAGGCTTTTGGCAGGGTAGGAAGATCGGCAAGTGCTTTGTCGGTAAAATCGGCGGTATGGGTGAAAAAGTCTATACGCTTCTGGTCAAGCTTTTCTACCGCCTGCCGTCTTAGGTCATTAAGTGCGGAAGCTGGATAGGCAAGGTCTTTGCCTATGGCGGCTTCAAGTCCTCCGAACTCATATATGGTGTCACCAAGCTTTGAGAGCTGTTTTTTTACATAGTCGCTGTCGCAGGCCTTTTTCAAGGCTTTTTGTGGTATATCGCCGTAGACGGTCACGGTGTTTCCCTCGCTGTCACGGAGAGAAAGCTCCGCCGGAGAACTTTCCTGAAGCTTTATGGTGAAAAAGGCTTTTGTGCGCTTTTCACATCTGCGGTAAAGCTCATGAAGCTCGGGAAGAATTTTGGCGGTGGCGGAAACGTCCTCTTTCTGCCTTGTGCCGAACATTTCTCTGCCTAATCTGCCATTGTAATAGCCGTCTGTAAAGCCCCCGCGGGAAAAGACCGCTTCAAGGGCTTTTAGGTCATAAGGCTTGTTTTCGAGAGAATTTTTACAGCAGTTCACTGCCGCCGCAACATATTCAGGGCGCTTCATTCTGCCCTCTATTTTAAGAGAGGAAACTCCGTCCTTTTCGAGCCTTTGGAGCTTATCAACATAGGACATATCTTTCAGAGAGAGGGCGTAACGCTCCTGCCCCTTTGTTATCTTATCTCCCTGAGCAGGCAGTCTGCAAGCCTGAGCACAAAGTCCCCTGTTGGCACTTCTCGAACCTATCAACGCACTCATATAGCACTGACCTGACACGGACATACAAAGTGCGCCGTGGACAAAGACCTCTGTTTCGATGCCGAGGGCGGTGAGGTCTTTTATGGTATGCTCGGGAAGCTCTCTTGACAGGACGGCTCTTGAAAAACCGAGGTTTTTAGCCATTTTCACACCGCTTTCGCTGTGGATGGTCATTTGGGTGGAGGCGTGATATTCAAGGTCGGGGCAACATTCACGGCATATTTTCACAAGGGTCAGGTCTTGGGTGATAAGTCCGTCAACGCCAATTTCTGCGGCAAATTTCACGGCTTTTTTGCACTCTTCGAGCTGTTCGTCAAAGACAACAGTGTTTATCGCCTGATAGACCTTTACACCTCGCAGGTGACAGAGCCTTACGGCTTCTTTTAGCTGTTCATCTGTGAAATTGGCGGCATTTTGTCTGGCGGAAAATTTCTCTCCCCCGAGATAAACTGCGTCACAGCCGCTTCTAAGGGCGGCTTCGAGAGTTTCAAAAGAACCGCAGGGGGCAAGTATCTCAGCTTTGTGAGCCATTAATGGCTTCCTCCCTCGGGTCTGTAATTCACTGTGCCGACAAAATTGCCGTTGTTAGGCTGATTAGGGTGGACAGGTCTTTCAATGGCGTTCTTTATCTCCTGCGAAAGAAGTTCGTTTGCGTTTATAACTTCGTCCTCAGGCTCTCTTTTTACAACTGTGCGTGCTTCGAGCTGTTCTTCAAGGTCATGGACTTTTGCCTGAAGCTCTCTTATTTCTTTCTGAGCTTCGTCAGCCTGACTTCTTGCTCTGCCTGCGTCGTCAACATAGTCCTTTATCTGGGTGCGGATATTCTCGATATTCTGATTTGCCTTGCTAAGCTCGTCAAGACAATCAAGTGCTGTCAGCACTGCGGCGTCCTGAACGGAAAGGCTCGGGATAGCTTTCATCATGCCTTTTATCTTTGAATTTATCACCAGCGCAAGTTTATTGGTATACTCCTGCGACTCTTCGGAAAGCAGATTGTATGTACGGTTATAAATATTTACTTTAAGCTTGTTTTTCATAGCTTTTGACCTCCCTTTATTTTCTTTGCTGTGAACTTGTATACTTAATTGTATTATACACTACTTTTTGAGAAAAATAAAGAGGGTAAAAAGAAGTTTTTTGTAAATACGCCCTTTGCGGTGGTTTTTGCTTGACATTTTTACAAATATGATATATAATTAATCATAGATTTTCTATAGGATTTATGAAAGGATCTGACGCTGATGAAAATATCCACAAAGGGAAGATATGCACTGAGGCTCATGCTTGACCTTGCTTTACATGAGCAGAGCGGATATGTGCCTATCAAAGTGATCGCTGAAAGACAAGACATCAGCGACAAGTATCTTGAACAGATAATATCCATTCTTGCAAGAGCGGGCTTTGTAAAGAGCGTTCGTGGTGCAGGGGGCGGATACAAGCTGGCAAAAACGTCTGCGGAATACACTGTGGGAATGATACTTCGGCTCACAGAGGGAAGTCTTGCTCCTGTGGCTTGTCTGGAGGGGGAAGAAAATACCTGTCCACGTCAGGACAGCTGTGCAACGCTGACGGTATGGAAAAAGCTTTACGGTGCTATAAATGATGTTGTTGACGGCATTACTTTGCAGGACCTTGTAAATCAGGAAAATGCAAGGATAGATGATTACGTTATCTAGGTATTAGGGCTTGTGATTTCTCGGTAACATTTAAGGGAAAAGAAGTATCGGGACGTCGGGGGCGCCGTCCCCTACAATTTGATGATTTATGTTTTGCAAAGTGGAGTGGTCTTGACTATGACCGCTCTTTTTTTATGCCTTTTTATCTTCTACCTATAGCACAAAAGAAAGCCTATATGGCAGCTTGGTTTTGTGCATAATTGATTTTGTCATGTTATTGTAAAATTATTGTGGGATATGGTATTGCTTTGATGCACAAATGTGATGTTCGGATAGGACTTTTGGATTGTGCAAAAGATACAATCTGCGGTGGAAAAAGTGCGAAACTGAGGCATTTGCAAATCATAGTCTGGAGGTATAAAATAAGGATAGAAATTAAATTGGAGTGATAATAATGAGTACAACAGTTCAGGTAAAAAATTCAACAAAGCATATTCAGCTTATATGCGTGACAGGTCTTTTTGCGGCAATGATATATGTTCTTACGGCATGGCTTCACATTCCTACGGGTGCAGGCTACACACACGCAGGTGACGGACTTATTTATCTTGCGGCTTCAATGCTTCCTACACCTTATGCAATGGCGGCAGGCGCTATCGGAGCAGGTCTTGCAGACGGACTTTCGGGATTTGTGGTATGGCTCCCTGGAACTATCGTTATAAAGGCGATAACTGCTCTTTGCTTTTCAAGAAAGACAGAGAAGATAATCTGCGTGAGAAATCTTCTCGGCATTATCCCTGCACTTGTTATATGCGTGGTATGCTACAGTCTTTATGAGGGAATTTTTATGGCAGGCGGTTTCTCAAAGAGCGCAATAATTTCGGCTTTCGGTCAGACTCCTGCTTACTGCATACAGGTGCTTGCAAGCTCGATACTTTATATAGTGCTTGGTCTTGGTTTTGACAAGGCTGGGCTTAAAAAGAAATTTTCACATTTGTTTGGATAATTTATTGGCATAAAAGCGTGATAAGCAAAGTGGACGACATCAGGTCGTCCCTACGCATTTTGGCAAAAGAAAAAGGGGCGGAAGTCAAATTCCGTCCCTTTAACGTTATTTTTATGGAGAATGAAGTTACAAGCTATATCTTTGAATAGCCGAAGCTGTTTACCAAAGCGTCGACCTTCTGTCCTGATTTGCACATTGGGCATTCTGATGATGTATATGTCATGTAATCAGGCAGATCCTTTTCTGTGAAAAGGGCGTGGATAGCAGTGCCGTTGTTCTCTTTGATAGCGGAGAATATGGAAGCTATTCCTACAAGGTTGCCGTTATAGTATTTCAGACAGTCCATTGCTCTGTTTATGCTCTTTCCAGTTGAAACGGAAGCGATAAGCAGAAGCACCTGCTTGCCCCATATCTTCTTCTGAGTGTTATCTCTGAATATCATCTGATTTACAGCGTTTAGCTCAGGTGTTACTACATTTACGTCTGCACCGCTGTTTATGCCGCTTTCGCCAAGGCTTTCAGCGAGAAAGGCACCGATGATCTCTGTGCCTTCAAGACATATGATAGTGTCGATATGTGTTGAAACATAGGTGGCTGCCAATGCCTTTGCGGCTTCCTTTGCCATTTTATAACCAGTTTTAAGAGATGTTATATCTACATAATAATTGATATGCGAGTGGTTAGTTGCATAGTGACCCGGTATAACGCCTATCTGTATCTTGCTGTTGCCTGCTGCCTGTATAATTTGCATACGTTCTTCCAAAATAAAGACCTCCTTACAAGTAAAGTGTGAACAGTATGTTGCTATTCGTTATTATATCACATATGAACAAGATTTTCAATGCTATTTTTGATGAATTTTGCTATATATTTTTGTGACAATACACAATTAATAAACTGATAAATCAAAATTTACAGCGATTTGTTTGTAATTCGTGAGGTGTTGTGTATATTGTTGTGTAAACTAATGTATGATTTGTACAAAATTCTGCTTGTAATTTTATTGGAAAATGTGTATAATTGAATGAGGAAAACTTTAAGCAGCTCTGTGATAAAGCTTTGCTGTTGATAAATGGCGTATCGGAGGAGGTCTTTTTATATGAGGACGAGAAAGCTTTTGTCGGGGCTTGGGGCGACTGTGATGTCGCTTATGATGATAATACCGTGGGCGGTGTATGCGGACAGCCCTCAGGTGGAGGACAGCTCCATTGTGACGGAAAGCTCTGCGGCGGAGGCTATGGCGGAGCAGGGGGTCATCAAGGAGCAGAAAAACTCCACCAAGAACACGGAGACGGACTGGGTGCTTTTCGGCTGTATCGGTGGCGGTGCGGTGGTAGTGCTTATAATGATAGGGCTTATGGCTAAGAAAAAATAATACATATTGGGGCGGCGTGGGCTGCCCTTTTTTTGTTGGGGTGGTTTGTTACAATCTGTTTTGGTGAATGTTGTTTGCACCGAGAGTGTTGAAAAACATCAGGTGCCTCTGCGGGATAGTACGAGAGAGATTTTTTTTGTTTGCAACTTTTTTTGTTATTGCACGTCTTTATAGATGAGGGAAATTCTTATGAGTTTCTTAAAACAACGTCTTTTTTTATTGACTTGTATTCTTTTTATGGTATAATGTATACATAAAAACAGATAAGAACAAAAGACAACAGGACAGCAAGATAACAAAGAATAATACGCTCATGCTATACCCTTATGGGGAAGGTGGGGCTGTATTATCCGTCTGGCTGCTGTCAGGCGGATTTTTTTATGCTGTTTTGGAAAAAATCACAAACGGAGGTATTGCAATGACCACGAAAAAAAGGATATGCACTGTTATAATAGTGCTTGTTATCGTCTGCACAGTGTGTGTGGGAGGCTTTTTAGTATGGAAAAAGACCGGCAAGGGAGGCTCAAAAAGCTCACAGAAGGTATATGTGCAGAAGGTATCGTCACTTAACACTGCGTCGGACTTCAAGCTCTCTAATCGCTCGTTCTTGGGCGTTGTTGAGGCACAGGAGTCTGTGGACGTAAAGTATGACAGCTCAAAGACGGTGGCCGAGATACTTGTTAAGAACGGTGACTCTGTTAAAAAGGGCGACAAGCTTCTTACATATGACGTTGAGGCTATAAATCTTCAGCTTGAGCAGGCTAAGCTCGAGGTGGAGAGACTCCAGAACGAGATAGCTTCAAATAAGAGCCAGATAGCTGAGCTTGAAAAGGAAAAGAAAAACGCCGATCAGGACGCTGCTGTGTCATACACGACCCAGATCCTTTCTTTGCAGAGCGACAATGCTAAGAACGAATATGATATAAAGGCTAAAAACGTTGAGATCAAAAAGCTGGAGGCTTCCACAAAGAACGCATACGTCACCGCTTCTATCGACGGAACTGTAAAGAACGTCAAGACGGTGGACAAGCTTCAGCAGGACGGCGGCGACGTTATAATGCAGATAACAGAAGAGGGCGACTACAGAATAAAGGGCAGATTCAACGAGCAGAACAGCAAAGATATCATGCAGGGAGCTTCTGTTATCGTAAAGTCAAGGCTTGATGATTCCACTTGGAAGGGCGAGATAACTTCTGTTGACACAAGTCCGCAGAAAAATTCTGGTGATGATATATACAGCTTCGGTTCAAGCGATGAGATGAGCCAGTCTTCAAACTACGCTTTCTATGTTAAGCCTGAGAGCTTTGACGGACTTATGCTCGGTCAGCACGTTCTTATCGAGATAGACAACGGTCAGGACACTTCTATAAACAAGACGGGCATATGGCTCTATTCCGACTTTATCTGCAAGGACGGCAAGAAGAACTACGTCTGGGCTAAGAACGAGGACGGAAAGATAGAAAAGAGATATGTTGAGATAGGTCAGAAGGACGAGGAGAACGGTGACTGCGAGATAAAGTCAGGTCTTGAAAAGGGTGATTATATCGCATATCCTGACAAGTCTATCGAGGAGGGCATGACGGCTACCACAAATGAGGCTGACGTGTCTGTTCCACCTAATGACCTTGGCACGAACGACAACAGTGACGCTGATACCGAGGGCGGTGACGAGGACATCGCTTTTGACGGAAGTAATGAGGACGGCATGGCTATAGACGAGGATATGCTTGCAAGCATGACGGACGAGGAGATAGAAGAATACTTCAACAAGCTTTACGGTGAAGAGGAAAATGCAGAAAATGCAGACGGTGAGAATGCCGACGCTGCTGATGCTGACGCAGCTTTCGCTGAATAAGGAGGGCTTGCAATGGTATTTGAACTGAAAAATATCTACAAGGATTATTTGCAGGGCAAGGAAGCTGTGCCTGTGCTTAAGGATATTTCCCTTGAGGTCTCAGAGGGGGAATATGTGGCGATAATGGGTCCGTCAGGCTCGGGAAAGTCTACGCTTATGAACATTATAGGCTGTCTTGACAAGCAGACAAAGGGTAGCTTTGTTTTTGACGGCTGTGACATTATGCAGGCAAAGGATAGGAAGCTTTCGGAGATAAGAAACAAGAAGATAGGTTTTGTGTTTCAGAACTTTAATCTGCTCCCTAGACAATCGGCTCTTGAAAATGTGGAGCTTCCGCTGCTTTATGCGGGGGTAGGCAAAAGAGAAAGACGTCAGAGAGCAAAGGCGGCTCTTGAAAAGGTGGGGCTTGCACAGAGAATGATGTTCAAGCCTACTCAGCTTTCAGGCGGTCAGAAGCAGAGGGTGGCTATTGCAAGGGCGATAGTCAACAATCCAAAGCTTCTTCTTGCAGACGAACCCACAGGCGCTCTTGACACAAAGTCGGGCGATCAGGTAATGGAGCTTTTCAAGGAGCTTAATGATGACGGTGTTACTATCGTTATGATAACACACGAGCCTGACATTGCAAGATGTGCAAAGAGGATAATGTATATCCGTGACGGCGAGCTTCATGGAGAAAAGGCAGGTGAGCAGGAATGAAAAAGGTAATAATAACACTCCTGTGCATAGCTATCCTCGGCGGAGGCGGATATGCGGGAGCAGTGAAATATAAGAAAAATCAGGACAAGAAAACTGTTGTGTCGGTAGTTCCTGTTGACCTTATGGCGGAAACTGCGGATGCGTACGAGTGGGACAGCTCAACGAACATGGACGGGCAGATAGTTTCTGCCAATGCTCAGAGAATTACTCTTGACAACGAGAAGCTTGTTAAAAAGGTGTTTGTGAAAAAGGGCGACACTGTGAAAAAGGGCGACACTATACTTGAATATGACATGACGGTGGTGGAGCTGGAGCTTTCACAGAAAGAAAATCAGGTAAAGGTCTGCGAGCAGAACATCAAAATGGCTGAAAAGGAGCTTGCTAAATACAAGCTTTTAAAGCCTTCTGAGGACGCACCTCAAGAGCCTGACGATCCAGAGCCTGAGCCGGAGCCAGAGCCGGAACCAGAGCCAGAGCCAACTCCAGATCCTGAGCCAACTCCTGAGCCTGTGGAAACTGTGGACGTTGTAAAGGCTGTTTTCCAGACGAAAAATGCAGGCACAAAGGACGATCCTTACATTATAAACTGCAACAGGAACACAAAGGTATCCAGAGCGTTTCTTGAAAGGATAAAGACAGCGGGGGCTTATGCGGAGCTTTGCGTTTATGATGATAACTCAAACTTTATATACAAGTGGGTAGTCAACCGTGAAACAATTGGCAAAAAGGCTCTTGCAGACTGGACAGTTTCGCAGGGGATAACTGAGGACAAGGAAAGCGGTACGCTTTCTCTTGACACTTCTGTGGAGCAGTTCGGCAAGTTCTCTATCGTTGTGCCTGTAGGCTCAGACCGCAGTGATGACAGTGCTGACGATAGCGATGATACTGATGATATCGACAATGGCGGTGATGTGGATATACCTGATAACGGTGATTATGATGATAATGACGCTGGCATAGATGTCACTCCTGCTGACCCGTCACAGACGGGCGGTACAAATTCAGGCTCTGAGGACTATATGCACAGCCGTGCAGAGATAAAGAAAATGATATCAGAAAAAGAGGACGAGATAAAGAGCTTAAAGCTTAACCTTAAGTCTGCAAAGCTTGACTACAATGACGCTTTGAAGAAAAAGACAGACGGCAAGGTAGTGGCTAATATCGACGGAGTCGTTAAAAAGATAGGCACTGTAGGCGACGCTGCCGCAGAGGGTGATAATTCGGACGATGGTGACGACAAAGACGATAAGGACATTACAGACAGCACGGACTACAGTGGTGACAGCTCTGATGATGACGTTTTCGCAATAATCGAGGGCGAGGGCGGAGTTTCCGTTACTTTTAGTGTGGGCGAGCTTAATCTTGACAGAGCGGCTGTGGGAAACACTGTTATGGTGAACTCATACAACACTGGAATGAGCATTGAAGCTGAGATAACAAAGATAAGCAGCGAGCCTACGTCATACTCGTCAAACAACTGGGGTGACAATCCTAACAGCTCCACCTACACTATAGAAGCTAAGCTCAGCGACAGCACGGATTTCAACGTGGGCGACTGGGTAGGCGTTTCATTCGTGAATGACACCACGACCAGTGACAGCGTTTATCTGCCTATACATTATGTAAGGCAGGAAAACGGAAACTACTATATAATGAAAGCCAACAAGGACGGCAGACTTGTGAAAAGCTACATAAAAACAGGCAAGATAATGTATGGCACTAATATCGAGGTCAAGGGCGGACTTTCTATGAAAGATAAGATATGCTTCCCATATGGCAAGGACGTCAAAGAGGGCGTAAGGACAAAGGAGACCGACAAAGTCCTTTATCCTGAGTATTAAAAGGGGGCGGATAATATGATAGAAAATATCAGACTTTCATTTAAGGGAATACTTTCACATAAGATACGCTCGTTTCTTACTATGCTTGGTATCATTATCGGTATTGCGGCTATCATTGCTATAGTTTCCACTATCAAGGGTACAAATGAGCAGATAAAGAACAATCTTATCGGCGCAGGAAACAACACGGTGAAGATCCAGCTTTCAAATGGCGACACTGTTTGCGACTTTTCTTATGAAGCGCCACCGTCTAATGTGGCAATGTTCACACCGGACACTAAAAAACGTATCAACGAACTTAAAGAGGTGGAGTCAAGCACTTTTTACCGCACAAGAAACAATCCTGACAATCTGTTTTATCTTAACAACAAAATGGATTCGTCAACTATATACGGAGTAGACAAGGATTATTTTGACACTGTTGGATACGAGATAGTTGAGGGAAAGGGCTTTGCGGAGAGAAACTTTACCAAATTTGACAAAGTGGCAGTGGTAGACAAGACGCTTGCAGAGGGTCTTTTTCAGGGTGAAAGCCCTGTGGGAAAGGTAATAGATATAAGTGGCGAGCCGTTCACTGTAATAGGCGTGGCTGTGAAAAATTCAAACTTTGAGCCTGTTATAAGCTCAGTGGAAGACTACTACACATACAATCAGACATCAAGCGGACTTGTCTTTATCCCCACAAACGATTGGGGGATAGTTTTCCGCTATGACGAACCAGAAAACTGTATCGTAAAGGCTGTGGACACGGACTCGATGACGAATGCGGGCAAAAAGTCGGCGGATATTCTTAACGAGAACGTTTCGGCTGTAAAGGGCGGAGGCAAGGAAACCAGCGCTTCTGTGGAATACAAGAGCGATAGCCTGCTGGAGCAGGCAAAGTCATTGCAGGATCTGAGTTCATCGACTAATAAGATGCTTATATGGATAGCTAGCATCTCACTGCTGGTAGGCGGTATAGGCGTAATGAACATTATGCTTGTGTCGGTAACAGAGAGAACGAGAGAGATAGGACTGAAAAAAGCACTGGGAGCAAGGAAAAAGAGAATTCTTGCACAGTTTTTGACAGAAGCGGCAGTGCTTACGAGCATAGGCGGAATAATCGGTGTGCTGACGGGCATAGGGCTTTCGCAGGTAATAGCGAAGGTAGCGGAAGTGCCTGTGGCGATATCCTCGGCATCAATAGTAGTGTCGGTGGTATTTTCAATGGTAGTTGGAATAGTATTTGGACTTATTCCGTCCATAAAGGCGGCGAAGCTCAATCCTATCGACGCTTTGAGATATGAATAATAAGCTATAATAAAGCGGTGTCGGAGTGTAAAGCTCTGACCCGCTTTTGTTTGCCTACACAGCTTTATGATAAATCAAACCTTAACGCTTCGATGTCGGGACGTCGGGGGCGCCGTCCCCTACATTTGGGTGCAGTGTTTATACAATGTAATAATCAGTAGGATCGTGAAAAAATGAAACGGGCGAACACTGTTCGACCCTACAGTTGGTCTGTGCGGAAAACAAAAAAGCAGGCGGAGATCAATTCTCCACCTGCTTGCGTTTGTGTAAATCAGAAAAGCGACTTCACCGCTTCACATATTTTCTCTGCTATATATGGATTGTTCATGGTGTAAAGGTGTATGCCGTCTACATCATTGGCGATGAGATCTACTATTTGCGATACCGCATAGGCTATGCCCGCATCTCTCATTGCTATTGGGTCGTTCTCGTATTTGTCCATTATCTTTAGAAACTTCTTCGGCAGGGTCGCATGACAAAGAGTTGTCATTCTAAGTATCTGCTTTTTGTTGGTCACAGGCATTATTCCTGCTTCGATAGGCACGTTTATCCCTGCTATGGCTGTTTTTTCTCTGAAATCGTAAAATGTGCTGTTGTCAAAGAAAAGCTGGGTGATAAGCTGTGAACAGCCTGCGTCTACTTTATCCTTCAGGTGCTTTATATCATCTACTATGCTGTCGCACTCCGGGTGACATTCAGGATAGCATGCGCCTATCACGTTCATGTCGCTGTGTTCTTTTATGAAAGATACAAGGTCGGAAGCGTAGTGAAAATCACCTGCCGGCTCAAAATCAGGGTTTCTGTCACCTCTCAAAGCAAGTATGTTCTCGATATTCGCAGACTTCATCTCTTCAAGCTGCTCTAATACTCGTTCCTTTGTCTGATAAAGGCATGGAAGATGTGCCACCGATTCTATCTTGTGGTGATTTTTTATAGCCGAGCATATGTCGATAGTCGCATTGTTCGTGCTTCCGCCTGCTCCGTATGTTACGCTGATAAAATCAGGATTAAGTGGCTGGAGCTGTGATATGGTGCTGTATATGCTCTCAACAGGCGTTGAACTCTTTGGTGGGAACACCTCAAAGGATAAGGTTGTCTTTTTCTTGAAAAGCTCGCAGGTCTTCATTTATTTTCCTCTTTTCTGTTATCTATATAAAAATATATTTTTTATTTTTTTGTAAAGTATATTATAACACAAAATTCCTAGTAAATCAATAATTTTTATTTTATGGTCTTCCATAGCTTAAAACTATATCGAATGGAGATACAGGTATTATCTTGAAAAATCAGGCTGAAAAAGGTGGCAGTCGGTGAAAATTGTGTGTAATGCTTGATTATTGGCGAAAAGTATGCTATACTTTACTCATTGAGCAGATAACAAAAACAGCAGAGAAAGGCGGTTTTTTGTTGAATAACAGAGATCAGTTCAAAAAGATACTTAACTATCTCAGTGCACTTGTTATAATCTGTGCCTTTATGAAGTGCTTCGACACGGTTTGGAACAACTTTTACAACAAGGCGATGCGTGACCCGTTCTGGCATAATGGTAACATTCTTATGGTGGCTATCTATGCGGTGCTCTATATATCCATGGCAAAGACCTTTAACGGCTTCCGTCTTGGATATGATAAATTCACGGGGCTTTTTGGCTCGCAGGTGCTGGGTGTGCTGGGTGCGAATTTTATAGAATTTATACTCGTTTCTCTTATCGGACGAGGCAGGCTCAACATAGCGCCCATACTTGTTATGACGGTAATTCAGGTGGTCATAGCCTTTGCGTGGAGCTATGTTTTCACTTGGATATATCAGGCGGTATACCCTCCACGGCGAATGATAATCGTTTATGGAAACAAGAACGCTAAGTACCTTGTTTCAAAAATGAGCGTAAGAAATGACAAATACAGGATATGCGCTTCTATAAGCTGTGAGGAGAGCCTTGAGGATATCGAGCGTGAGATATTAAAACACGAGGCTGTTATAATCTCGGATATCCCAAATGACCTGAGAAACAAGCTTTTGAAATTTACTTTTGAAAATTCTATCAGGACTTATATAAACCCTAAGCTGTCAGATATTATCGTAAGGGGTGCGGAGGATTTCCACCTTTTCGATACGCCCCTTTTGCTGGCGAGAAATGACGGCTTGCGCTGGGAACAGCGTGCGATAAAGAGAATACTTGACATTGTGCTGTCGGCTGCCGCACTGGTGGTGGCGTCACCGTTTATGCTAGTGACGGCTATTGCAATAAAGGCTTATGATGGCGGTCCTGTGCTTTATTCTCAGAAAAGGCTCACAACAGGGGGCAGGGTGTTCAAGGTATACAAGTTCAGAAGCATGATAGTTGACGCTGAAAAGAAAAGCGGTGCGACCCTTGCAAAGAAAAATGACAGCCGTATCACTCCTATAGGAAAGTTTATAAGAAAAGTAAGGATAGACGAGCTTCCTCAGCTTATAAACATACTAAAGGGCGATATGTCGTTTGTAGGGCCTAGACCTGAGCGGCCTGAGATCGCGCAGAAGTATGAAAAAACAATGCCTGAGTTCAAATACAGGCTGAAAGTAAAGGCTGGACTTACGGGCTATGCGCAGGTAATGGGAAAGTATAACACTACGCCTTATGACAAGCTGAAGCTTGACCTTATGTACATAGAGCATCAGTCGCTTATGCTTGATCTTAGAATATTCTTTATGACGGTAAAGACTTGCTTTATACCAGAAGCCACTGAGGGCGTAAAGGATTCAGCTCATCTTGAAACTCACCGTGACAGGATAGAGCATGACAACAGCAAGGACGAAAAGAACAGCGAAGAGATAAAGCTGTGATAATATGAAAATGCAGAGGGCGGATCATTTTCGCCCTTTTTTTTGTATTTTGTGTGTAGGGGCGACCTGAGGTCGCCTGTGTTCGGAAATGCAACGTCACACCCAAAGCGAAAAAGTTTGTCTTATTGCAAATTTAGCAGGCGAACAAAGACGGACGAACACTGTTCGCCCCTACATTTATCAACAAGTAACAAAAGAGCAGAACGTGAAAATGCGTTCTGCTCTTTTTGCATATATGACTTATGACCCCTAGACCGCCATGGTGGTCTTGAATTTAAGGCTTATTTTGTCTGCGATGAGTGCGATAAATTCGCTGTTTGTGGGCTTGCCCTTGCCTGTGTTTATTGTGTAGCCGAAAAAGCTGTTGAGGGTGTCGATATCTCCTCTGTCCCATGCTATCTCAATGGCATGGCGTATGGCTCTTTCCACTCTGGAGGGCGTAGTTGCGAATTTTTTTGCCACTGCAGGATATAATAGCTTTGTAACGCTTTCAAGCATTTCCTTATCGTTCACGGACTGTATGATAGCTTCCCTGAGATAGTGATAACCCTTGATGTGGGCAGGGACGCCTATCTGATGGATTATGTCTGTGACGATTATCTCAAGGTTTATGCTCTGCTTGTTTTTCGTATAGCTTGAGTCGGAGGATATATCGGTGTCGATATCCAGCATGGACTTTATCCTCTCGCCAAGTATCTTTATGTCGAATGGTTTGAGCATGAAATATGATGCTCCAGCGTTCATGACCTGTGTTTCTATAAATGAGTTCTCATAGGCGCTTGTGATTATAAAAAGCGGTTTCTGATAGGACGAGTTCTGTATCTTTCTGATAAGCTCGATTGCGTCAAGGCTCGGCATCACTGCGTCTGCGATAACAACGTCCGGCTGTTCGTTTTTGATAGCGTCATAGATAGTAAGTCCGTCCTTGGGACGTGTTATCACGAAAAAGCCCATTGCTCTCAGTGAGGAAGCACATGCTACCCCGTACTGTGCCGAATCGTCGCCAATAAGAATTTTGATCTTGTTTGTCATTGTCATTTCCTCCGTCGTATAATCTGTCATTTTTGTTTGAGAGCGTTTGTTTTAACTCCCTTTCACAAGATAAATGATAACACATTTATTTGTTAAATGCAATAGTTTTTTAGAAAAATCGTCAACAAATTATCGACTTATTAATGCAAAGTGTACAAATATCAGTGCATGAATATGCTAAAACAAGATAATTAAGCATTGTTCGACTACAGATGATATTTTTCTCTATGCAAAACCTTTTCATAAATCGACAGCGGTCGGCAAAGGTCGCTAACCTGCGTTTTCTATGGTGCTTTCGGCAAACTCTGAGGTCTTTGAATACATTTCGTCAGCGAAGATACCGTAGCCTTTGGCGGTGTCCTCGATAAAAACATGGGTCACTGCGCCCACGAGTCTTCCGTCCTGAATGATAGGCGAGCCGCTCATGCCCTGCAAAATGCCCCCTGTTTTTTCAAGAAGCGTCTTGTCAGTTATTTTGATAACAAGGTCATGCTCGGCAGAATCTGAGAGATTTATCTGCTCGATAGAAATTTCGTACTCTTTTGGTCCGTCATTGTCAATAGAGGAGAGTATTTTGGCTTTGCCGGGATGTATTTCCTGACGGAAGCCGAGAGGAAACTCTTTTGCATTTGGGCAAGGATTTGCATTCAGTGTGCCGAACACACCGCTTTCGCAGTTTTTCAGGATATCACCTGTGGAGGCGGAGTTTGCAAACTCGCCTAAAAGCTGTCCCGGACAGCCTGAGCGTGACTTGTTGAAGCCTGTGAGGTTTATTTCACCAACTGTGCCTGCGGAGAGGGGGAGGGGTTCTTTTGTGTCTGCGTCGCATACGGGGTGACCAAGACCTCCGAAAGTTCCGTTTTCAGGGTCATAGAATGTGAGAGTGCCTATGCCTGCGGAGGAGTCACGCACCCACATTCCTGCTTTGTAGCTTCCGCTCTCAAGGCGTGGGCAAAGCTTGAAGGTCAGGTCGTTGCTTCCACGCTTTATGCGCACCGAGCAGGCTTCGCCGTTTGAGCTTCTTATTATTTTTGCAACGTCTGCGTTGCTTTTGACTTTTTCTCCGTCGATAGATACTATAACATCGCCCTCTCTGATACCGCAATCTTTGGCAGGGCTTGAAGAATCCACCTTTTGCAGATCGACTACCATTACGCCCTCTGTGAGAAGCTTTATGCCGAATGGCTGTCCGCAGGGATAAAGCATTGGTCTTTCCATTGTCTTTGACTCAACCTCCTTGACTGGCACTGCCCCAAAAAGCATGAGCATATTTTTTGTGTATCGTGACGCTCCTGACGAACCGCCTGACACCGCCACTGTCACCTTGCTTTCGCAGGGCTTTGAGGATATGGTGAAAAAGGAGTTCACGCTAAGCTCGCTGCCCTTTGAAACAAGGTAGAAATCGGGGAGCGTTGTGGAATAAAATCCTATAAGACCAAACAGCCCCAGCAGTATTATCCCTGTAACGCAGGCTGTTTTTTTGAAAAATGACGACATTTTTTTTCACGTTCCTTTCTGTTTTTCTTTTCGCTTTTATTGTTGACCCGTCTAGAAATTTAATTCAGCCGTCGGCATAAGTATTATTTGTCTTGGAAAGCCTTTTTCAATTTTATTCTGCCTTCTTAACAGTGCAAAGGAAGAAAATTTCATTTGTATGTGTTGAATTTCGTGGCATACTATGATATAATAAAATATCTGATGAGAAAACTATGATACGATAATATTTTAATACATAAAAGAGGTACATTATGTCAAAAAAAGACAGGCTTAAAGCACAGAAAGAAAAGCAGGACAGGCTCAGAAAAGAAGAGGAGCTTGAAGAACAGAGAGAGCGTGAGGAAGCCAGAGAAAGGCAGAGCCGCTCGGCAAAAAAGATGATGAAAAAGGCGAAACGCACAAAACCGAACGGTGAGCCTGTTTATTATCTTATTTTGAAGCTTCTTATGATAGTGCCGTTTGCGTATTCGGGATTTTTCTACGGCGGTGTAACTATCGTGGGTATCATGGGCAAGTATATAGAGCCCGTTCCGCCAAAGTGGGTGCTGTGGGCAATGGCGGCAGGCGTTGTTGTCATGTTTGCAGGAATATTGTTTGCGTTTTTCAAAAAATATATCGTTTCCTTTATACTTAGCCTTGGGGGCATGATATCGTTTCTTAAAGCGGGCGGATATCTTATAAAAAGGATACAGGACAAGCTGAGCAATTCGGCTGTAGATCAGTCTTTGCAGAATATGGATAAGGAATATATGTGGAGATTTTATCCTATAATAGGTGTTGCTGTCATATCAGCGGCTCTGCTCATCTGCACTATAATAAGAAAACTCATTGAGCGAAAAAGACTGCAAAGAGAGAGGGATAACGCTCCTGTTGAGAGCATTATCAACTGATTTTGGTCTGCGTTTTTGTGTAAATGTGAGATTTTGCAATATTCTATTGACTTTATGTCATAAAATGATATAATTGAATGAGAATGTTATCAGAGTTTATTTTAAGGAGCTCAATTAAGTAGAAAAAGCGGTGAGAATTTTGAAGAAAGCAGTTACACTTATAGATATAGCCAAAGCCTGTGACACAAGTAATGTCACTGTGTCAAAAGCCCTTGCAGGAAAAAGCGGAGTTAGCGATGCTCTCAGAGAGAAGATAAAGCAGGTCGCTGACGAAATGGGTTATGTGGGCGTGAAAAGCACTCAGAATAGGGGAGGCAATACTATCGGTGTGCTTATCCCATCAAAATTCATAAATCCTAACGGTTCATTTTATTGGGCATTGTATAACGCTCTTGTAACAAGGCTCAAAAAAGAGAATATGTTCTGCATAATGGAAAATTTAGATCAGGAGGACGAGGACAGGCTCATGCTCCCGCATTGTATCGAGGACAAGCAGGTTTCAGCACTTATTTCACTGGGACAGCTTTCAAAGAATTATGCAAAGCTTCTTAATGACAATGTGAAAGATCTTGTACTGCTTGATTATTATGTGCCGTCCTTAGACTTGGACGCTGTTGTGACAAATGGCTACAGCGGAGGCTACAAGCTTACTTCATATCTTATAAAAATGGGTCACAAGAAGATAGGATACATAGGAAGTAAATTTGCCACAACCAGTATTTTTGACAGATATATGGGCTATGTAAAGGCTATGATAGAGCATGGCTATGAGGTCAACGAAAAGTGGCGTATCGACGATCGTTACAAGCGTGATTTTATCACTATGACTTTCCCTGAGGACGATATGCCAACGGCTTTCGTATGCAACTGCGACGAGGCGGCTTACCGTGCAATAAGACAGCTCCGTGGCATGGGATATAACGTGCCTGAGGATATTTCCATCGTGGGATATGATAACTATTTGATCTCCGAAGTTTCAGACCCGACTATCACGACTATAAACGTTGACGCAGATTATATGGCAGACCTTGCGGTAATGACACTTATGGATAGAATGGAAGAACCTGACGGCAAGCCTAGGATAAGAACTATCGAGGGCGACCTCGTTATAAAGGACTCTGTAAAGAGAATATAGGTGTTTATTAGCGAATATAACAAAAGGATCAGCATGGCGGTTGCTGGTCTTTTTTTATTTTTTCTCACTAAAGCATAAAGCACAAAAAAAGGACTATATAGATAGCCTTCTCTATCAAGATACAATTATTCGCATTTCACTTTTATCTATGTTCTATTACTACACTATCATCACACTTTTATTGCTACGGACAAATTTACACACTATCAAACCAATTTTTTCATTTGCCTTTTCTTTTTGTACTTTTAGTTATATTCCCATTGTAAATCATCCATACTTACCAATAAACATATTCACACATCATCACTACAGGAGAGGGTCTTTTTAATCTAAGTCAATACTGCTTCGCAGTCCTCTCACTACATAAAAAAAGTAGATGCTTCGCATCTACCTCTTTCTTCTTTCGTTTCCCTAATTTCAATACCCTTAAGAACATCTACAACATAAATCTACATGTCAAATCGTTCTAAATCATACTACATTCTACTACCCTTAAGAACTCATTGGAACAATAACGCAATCCTTTTTCGTTCTAATCATACCAAATTTCACTACCCTTAAGAACATTCGTTCATAGATTGTGTGGAATACGAAGTTCTAAATATACTAAATTTCACTACCCTTAAGAACGACCGTTTCAGTGAAATGGGTGCAACTCGTGTTCTAAATATACTAAATTTCACTACCATTAAGAACTAATACATTTCTGTAGACTTCGTATATTTAGTTCTAAATATACTAAATTTCACTACCCTTAAGAGTTAAAATCTCATCGTTGCAATCATGCATAAGTTCTAATCATACTATGTTTCACTACCCTTAAGAACTGTACCAGTCCATACACCAAACTCAAAGTGTTCTAATCATACCAAATTTCACTACTATTAAGAACCCGTGTTGAAGGGAACTGTAGCACCACATGGTTCTAAATATACTAAATTTCACTACCCTTAAGAATTGCAATACCTAGATTGTCCAGCCTTTGCCGGTTCTAATCATACCAAATTTCACTACCCTTAAGAATCCTGGACAATAAATATTCATATAGAATCACGTTCTAATCATACCAAATTTCACTACCCTTAAGAATCGTTGCCTATATTATATCACATTTCTTCTTTATGTATAGCTATTTTCCAACTTTCAATTTACTTTTTTCTTTAAAAAACTTTCAACCACTACCTGCATTTTTTTACATTCACACATCTTTTTTACAAAAAAAAGATGGCATCGTTGCCACCTTTTACTTTCTGATTTCATCAGACACTTTATACATATTCTTTGAAGCCTTGTTTTTTGATATTGCATTCTTATTCCTACAATTCATATATTGAATATGTCTTTCTCTTTCTTCCACATAGGAATCGAATAAATCAATCCACTCAAAATCTTCCATTAAATTTTTACATATATTTTTTTGTGCCATTTTAACGTTCCTCGATTTCTACATTTTTTGTTTTACTTTTCTTTTGCTCAGATTTGTGATGGATTCTACAATCTGTAATGTGACTGCCTTTATCTAAGCTATCTTTTTTTATCTCTTTAAAAGTTTCTACACAATCTTTTTTTATACACTTATCCATTTCTTTATCAAACTGAATTTCACCATATAAGGCATTGTTATTCATTTGGACACCTTCTTCTTCTAATAAAGACATAATCGAATTTACTCGCTCTGCATCGAATTGTTTGTTTAAATCCACTATATGATAAGTGTAGACTGTGATTTTCCCCTGCTTATTATAATCAAGCAAACAGAAACCTCCTTGTTTGTTTATTGCAATATCACATCCATTTTCGAAGTTTCCCCACTCCAATGTGTCGTTCAAATAATCTAAAGATGTAACAAGCGTTTCAATTTTCTTTTCATTTGGATACATCGTGGATAGCATTTTTTTCTCCACTAATACACATCGACTTTCATTTTCCTGTATTGGAGTAATATGGCTATTCAACAATTCAATATATTTAATATTTTCTTTACCATGCTCATCTAGCTCTTTGTCCTGTTGAAGATCTACTACAGAATCAGAATTTAAAACCATAAGCCCATTCATCTTACAAATGTTTTTTATATCACATGGAGCATATAATTCGTAGTTCTGTATTTCGTCCTTTGTTAAAGGCTTTGAATAATACACAGCTCCTAAAGCTTCTCTTTGTATAGTTGGGACATACAATGGCTCTCTATAACTATCGCATCTTATAAAATTCTCTTTAGGGCAGGTTCCACTACCATTTAGTCCAGGCAGAATATCTCTAGTAATATAATATACATATTCTTGTTCTACTTTTTCCATTTTAGTCACCTCTCAATTTCATTTATTTTTACATCTTATTTTGTTTACATTTCGCTTTAAAATAGTATAAACACATATTGTCCGCTTTTTGTGTCTAAAAAAAATGACACCATCGGATTTCCAATGGTGTCTTGTAGAAAAGATTAGAGGTGTTAAATACCTTTAACCATTTATATCTTATCAGAATTAGTTATCTTTTGCAAACATTCTATTCTTTTATATTAGTTTTAAGACTGAAAGAACAGAAAAAGCGACTTTTTAGTAATATAAAATGTCAGAAACAAGACAAATCCTAAGCAGATAAATACTAGAATGATTGATATAATTTCTCTTGCAAGTTCTTTTATTAAATTCTTTAGCGAAGGTATTTCTTTTTCATTTTCGTATTTATTCAAAACTTCTTGCCCAACCGTCCGATTATAACAATTAGTTTTTTCCATTAGTATCTCCCTTTTTCCAATAATCTTTAACTAAAGATTCGTCACCTTCTCCATCTTCACATACATTGTGTCCATGTATTTTATAACATTTCGAAAAATGTCGGATTTTTCCATCAACAACTGCTTGATATTTATATGTTTCTTTCGAGGTAAAAGTGTTAACTGTATCATCAATGTTATCTGGAATAGCAAAAATGCCAAACACAAAAAGAGCACCCAAAAAAAGAAAACCATATTTTTCTAAAAATCCATCAGTCATAAGTAATAATCTCCTTTTATAAGTCTCATCTGTCATTATAATTAGTACTATACATAATCCTAAAAATGCACTCACACCACTAATGAATATATTTCCTCTTACTTCCATTAGGCTCTCCTATTTTCCAATAATCTTTAACCAAAGTTCCGTCGCCTTCACCATCTTCACATACATTATGTCCATGTATTTTATAGCATTTCGAAAAATGTTGAATTTGTCCATCAACAATTGCTCGATATTTATATGTATCTTCTATGTCAATGGATGATATATATAAATATCCGAATGCACCAAAAAGTAAGAAAAACAACAAAGCATACTTTTTGTACATAATTTTATATTCAATATTTGTTGATTTATAAGACATCATTGTTAATAATACACATATACCTAAAAGTGCAGGTAATCCCATCAATATAGACTTATCATTTCCCATTAAAACCCCTCCAATAAATTCTTTTTTCATTTATCATTTATGTTGTTAATAGATGTACCATACTTGGATAACACAAAAATGTGATACCAAAAACCAGAATTGACATTCCTATAATAAACACCCAATCAAGTTTATCTACTTTTTCTGTTTTATCATATTCAAACACCGAAAAGTGAGTACATACATACAGATAGAATCCTGTATATAAGAAGCTAAATAAAATTCTTTGAAGCATTACTTCTCTTCCTTGCTTTTTACTAACATATAATATCTAACATTTAAATAAATAATCAGGATACAAGCAAGCAGATATAAAATCAAATGTTTTTCAAAATTATCCCACATGACAAATATACCTGTAACAGTAGCAATATCTAATAAAGCTATCATGAAAGTTATCATAACGTTCATAATCAGTCCTCCAAAAAAAAATTAATCATTCTAATAAAAAAAGCTATGTCTCCATAGCTATAAAAATATTTACATGAAGATCATGTTCTTTTTATATGGCACAGGCAGCAGAAATTGAACTCGTATCAATGGTTTTGTAGACCACCGTTGTACCTCTGAACTATGTCTGCATTTGGTGCTCCCAAAGAGACTCGAACTCTTACATTTAAAATTGTTAAGACCCCGACTGGATTCGAACCAGCGACATAAGATGAGCATGCATTTCTTCTCTCTACCAACTGAGCTACGGAGTCATATAAGTACAGACAGAAAGAGTTAATCTCCTTGGATACAGTTTAAAATTCACATTTTCATTATTTAATAAAATGGTGGTCTCAACTGGACTTGAACCAGTGCTACAAGGATTTTCAGTCCTTTGCTCTACCAACTGAGCTATGAGACCGTGGCACAGACAACAGGAATTGAACCCATATCAATGGTTTTGGAGACCACTGTTCTACCTTTGAACTATGTCTGCATTTGGTGCTCCCAAAGAGACTCGAACTCTTACACTTGAAAGTATCGGCTCCTTAAACCGACGTGTCTACCTATTCCACCATAGGAGCAAAATTTTGGGAGAACTGATTGGTTCAACTTCTCCTAATTACCAACTCAATTTATCATTGGTGTTGTGTGGCGTTGTGTCTGGGCTTTAATCCCAGAACCGTTAAGGGTGTCTTACCCGTTCGACTACACAACATATATATAGGGATGGCAAGATTGTAAATTACACATTGTGTCTACCAATTTCGCCACACCCCTAAGCAAGACACGCACATAGCGTACCCGATACTCCTTGTACCTACTGGTTACGTGTCAAGGTACTCCTTGTACAATCTGGTACACGAGCTAATTTATTTGGTCATGGGCGAAGGAATTGCACCTTCTATTGACTGTCTCTATCCATGAAAATGCGAGAACACTCCGCCTGCTTCACTCCAACTAAAAAGCTTTCAAATACGCTGAAGGGACTCGAACCCTTTCGACGGATTGTTCTCTAGGTTTTTGCCTTCCTTTCTTACAGCCTCCAGCTCGTGCTGCAGTTATTTAACGTTAGAAACTGACACACGCTTTTGTTTATAAACGCTACAAACCTTAAGCTTACGGTATCGGCACAAAAGATAAGCCTTTATTTCTTCGAGGAGCTACCTCGTCAAAATACACTAATTAGGAACTAGGGACTTCTCACCATCACACATGGCTACTGTATTCCACAACCCTGTATCTTTTACTCGTTGCTTGTATGTGAATTACACTAACGAAACCTTCACTGTCGAATGGTGCCAACTGTAGGAATCGAACCTACAACCCACTGATTACAAGTCAGTTGCTCTACCAATTGAGCCAAGCTGGCATGGTTGTCCTAGAAAGAGTTGAACTTTCATGATGCGATTATAAGTCACACATTCTAACCGTTGAATTATAGGACAATATAATGAAATTCAAGTTGAGATTCTTGGCTTGAAACGTTATCTTCAACCATCGTTGGAAATGGCGAATCACACAGTCGATTAAACTGTAGATAACAATGGCACTGATTTTGTGAAAACCAGCAAAATCTTACTTTGAAGCAGAATAGATTTCCTTTCTACACATCGTCCTTTGCGAGGTTCAGAGATTGCAGTCTCTTACGGTTGCATATATTCGTACTCTCTCATATATTGCCTTGCGAGCTTTATATGTGTCCATTTTTCAGAACAATAAGCCATTTTTTTCTTCAAAGTCGCACACACTTTTGCTTTCTTTACTTTTTTATAATAATTAGACTTGGAATTTTCAATTCCGTCCATTTATTCTGATAGTTTATCAAAAATGTGACTGTATTTGTATGAGCGACGAGGTGTACATTTCAACATTCGTACCTTTTGAACACGACCCATTGATCGCCACTCTGCAAGTCTTGCTATCGACTTCCTTTTACCTTATCCACCTGTCTTTCAACTTGAGATATCAAAGATAAATATACAAAGCACTTACCTTTTGCGAGATTCGTACCATGCATCAACGAGCAAACCACTTGTTTCCAAGGTTATTTTTAATAGAACCTTTTTTCAACATTCCTATCCCACCGTTTCATCAATTCTGATTGATGATAGTGGTTCTCCACCAGTTTGGCACTTGAACTGTAGGCAGGACACTTACTCTATTGGCTTTCCGTTAAACTCATCCAACGAATGGATAAGTCGCAGTTTCCCACTTTATATACGTCACCGTACTTATTTAAAGACCCGAAGCCGGCCTATATTTAACAATCCATAAGGACTGATGAATATCTAAAGAAAGAGTCTATAGCAGATTAATAATGTATGAGTCTTTCAACATATACTATAGACTTTTTTAAATGTGAAATAGCACCTGACACAAATTAACACTCAATAGAAGAAGGCAAATTAGGTTGAGATGCTATCAAAACATATGAGTTTTCCCCTTTAAATGGCATATGTTAGACCATACATTTAGTTGTATAAATTAAGAAAGAGAATTAACTGGGTGATCTTTATAGGAATTGCACCTATTTTGGCTACAGACTCTCACCAATCTGTCCCTAAGATCATGGGAAAAGAAGTCGCAGCATTTTCTTGTGTAGCATCTATTACTTTGACAATTTGCATCTTCTTTTCACTTGAACTATTTTTCTTTGTTAGATAATGTGCAGTTGATTCGCTTGGCCTTTGAATCTTCTGCCCAGTTGTTACACCGTATACGTAATAAGTGCAACCAATATTGGTGGAACTCACAGGAATCAAACCCATGTATCTAGAATCACCGTTCCATAAAATTTGAGCTGCTCACGTCAAAAACAGCTCTGCCCACACATAGTGGGTTTCGGTCATTGCCACGTGATAAAGGATAACATGTACATGTATAAGGATCTCAATAGTCTTTAAAAAGGAGATTCCTTTCTAGCGATTACTCGCATGAATACATCCATCTTCATAGCAACTCTTTTCACATAACGCAACCTTATTGAATATAGAAAAGTAAGGTATTGTATAGATTTCAAAGCTACTTGAATAGTGTACATGTGTTGTCTCTTCTGACATTCTCTTAAAAAGAGACAAACTTTTATTTTGTCTGAATGTTTAGAAGTAGAAGGTGTGATTCCTCCATTCTATTATTCATTCAGATTCGATAGGGTGAAGATTATAGGACTTGCACCTATATTAGCAACTAGCATCTTCATGTTGGCAGGCTCAGGACATTCTTCCATAGTCTTTTTGCAATCGTTTTTTTGTGAACTTTCTGGAAAGATTCTTTTGCTTTTTCTAAGTCAGCCGATGCTTTTCAATTGCTTTTCAATGGCATGCATCTGCGGAAAATCAACTTTCTATTTACTTATAAATGTTTTAGGATTTAAAGCAAAAACAATCTATTTAATAATATGACTGCCACAAGTTATGGTGAGGATGTTTCGTGCCACCCTAAGAACCAAACACCATTGCCTGTCTAAAGGTACTTCGCACAAGCTCGTGCCCTTGATTGAAGTATATAATAAGCATTCAAGAAATGAATGCTCGTTTGTGGGAGGTGCGAGTGGCAGGACTAATGTCACTCACAAGATTTACCTAGAATGAAAACATCGACTACAGGAGTTAAATATATTTTCATGTTAAATAGGATTTAAAAACATGGCGGAAGTTAAAGGACTCGAACCTATGACCTAGTGGTTAACAGCCACTTGCTCTACCGACTGAGCTAAACTTCCAAGGAAAGAGGTATGTTATAGGTCATACCTAACCTTTTTTTCTAGTTTAAGTGCTTTGCTACGGTTTGAGAAGGGTAATTCCTATAGCACTCGAATTAGAAAGGAAATGGGAATATATATTCATTCAGAGTTGGATTTTGACTGAATAAATAAATTTGAGGTAATTGTGGGTTAACAATTACATTGTTAGTATAACATAAAATATACGTAATGTCAGCCCTAAAATATACTTAATGTCATTTTGTTGCTAAATATATCTAAACTTTGTGTAAATTTTTGTTAACACTTGCTTTGATTCGTTTCCATTCTGTTTTTGTATAAACTCGTCTAACCTTTTTCTTTAATCCATATGCTTTTTTATTACTAATAGTCCCTTCTATTTTCGAAAGCACAGGCTGATTAGGAACTGCAAACACAATATCAGGATACATTTTCTTTAAAGTACTAAACTTCATCTTGTGAATATAAATATTTCCTGATGTCCCATTGATTGTTACATTCCCTTCAGAAATATAGATTGTGTCAGTTTTTTCATCATAAGCTTCTACAAATCCTACATGTCCACATTGTGGAAGAAGAGAGTTTTTCTCATAGCTGAATACAGCACCTGCGGCTGGTGTACTACTCAATTTAAATTGACTACTGTGTGCTTTTACGATTTCAGCAGCATTTGTTTTTCCATTTCCTCTTGCTCCACTGTCGTATCCATATACTTGATAGAATCGACTCCATGCAAAATAAGTACATTGTCCTCTTTGGAATGGATTACTTGCGATAGTAAATTGATTCCAATTTCCTGTCACATAGTTATCTAATTTAATTGCATTTTTTACTTCACCCGTATACCCTAAAGCATTAATCAATGTTGGATGATACCATGTGTCCACATAGGATTCATTATATCCATAATTTACTGTTGCACTTGAAGGAACTGCTATTACTGGAGAATATTTTGTTACATTATTTTCTTTGTTTCCTTCATTACTTTGATTTGTATCTTTATTTTCGGAACTTGTGGTATTGTTATCAGTATTCTTTTGCTCTTCATCTTGTTTTTTGTCAGAATCAGTAATTTCATCTTTCTTTGGTGCATCTTCTTTTGGCAATGATGACTCTGAATTAGAATCGTTGCCATCACCGATTCCATTATCTGATGGTGTACCTGTAGAATCTCCATTTGAATTCATGTTATTTGTTCCAGCACTTGATGGATTGTTACCTACCTCATCTTTTGTATCTGTTACATCTTCAATCACAACAGAGTTTTCATCTGTTGTAGTATTTACATTTACAGTTTCTGTCGCTTGATCTAGATTATCAGTGAAACTATCACTCATGATTGGTTCATTGTCTACTTCGTCTGCATATACATATTGTGTAAATCCTGATAATAGCATCATTCCAGATAAAATACATGGAATAATTTTCTTAGTTGTATTTCTTTTTTTCATTTATGAGTTGCCTCCTGTTTTTTAGCACATAAAAGAGTCTACTCGTTTTTTGCCCTTTTTTTATTTTTAATAGTCTTACAACAATTTCACACACTAAATTGAAGATTTATACAACACATTTAAGTCTCTCCAACCATGTTGAAGAAGAAGAGCACATCTAAGAGCGACCACTGAGCAAAAGGCAAGCTGCTTCGCAGTCCACCCACTCCATAAAAAAAGCAGATGCTTCGCATCTACCTCTTTATTCTTTCGTTTCTCAATTTTCTCTACCTTTAAGAACATCTACAACATAATTTTACACTTTAAACCATTCTAATCATACCATTTCACTACCCTTAAGAACCATTTCATGTATTGTATTTTGCAATAATTGTTCTAAATATACCAAATTTTACTACCCTTAAGAGTCAAAAAAAGATGGCATCGTTGCCACCTTATTCATGTACATCTTTGTTTATTTGACTTTTCTCTTTCTGATTTGCTTTTTCTCGTTTTTTCAAGTACTTTAAGTCAATATTTAAAGAATCCTTGTTATTGCTTTTTTGCTCTTCTTTTATGACCTTTGAACAGGATTTATCAAGAATCATCTCTTTGATTTTTAAATATGTTGGGTATAACGATTTTTCATAACGATATTCAACACATTTGCAATAAAACTCTTTTCGTATATCCGAAATAACTTGAATACCATCAACTTCATTTGGTATTTCATGAATCATTTTTTTGATTTTTTCAACATTAATCTTTGGAACAATTCTCATTAATGCTTCATCGCAATCTTTATTTTTCAAAGATTCAATATATTTAAAAGGATTCAATTGTTTGTCATTTTCCACGAAGATGCACATTCTAGATTTATAAACACTTGATTCAAATCTATTGTTATCATTCATAATTTTTTGAATTTGTTCATCACTAGATTTTGTATTAAACGCTGCACCATTATCAAATACTGGACATACTGTTGTTTCATTAGTAATGTTATTTACAAGCACACCCCAATTTCCATTATTTCTATCATTATTTCCTATTAAAGCATCAACTACAAACATATCCCAAAAACGTTCTTTTAATTCAGGATTTTTTAAAAATAAAGGATGATTATTTAGCAACACTTCGACTTCCTCTAAACTAACATTATGATCATTGCTACTAGAAGAAACGGATTCCAATTTTTCTTCCATTCCATCTACATAATCATTTTTTATTGAATTATAGTCATCTAAACGAAAATCCCTTGTATCTTTTCTAAAATCTTTACAAGCAACAACTACTTTACCATTTTTAATCCCAAGCTTTGTTTCATGAACTGGAATTCCAATAGATTCATAAATATGTGATCCAATATATTCTGATAATGGTGATGTTGTGTAAGATATTTCAACCTTTCTAGTTAAATCTTTTGTTGACTTTGGAAATTTGAGAAACCAATTTTCATTATCTATTATGATTCCAAGTTTGTTACCAGCATGTCCACCATATCTTAATCCATTTTCTTTACAATTATTAAAATCATATATTTTCATTAATATTCACCTCCATATTTTTTCAATAGTAGCTTATATTGTTTTGCTGAGAAAATACCACTCGCATACATTGATTTTACAACTGCATAAAATGCAGATGAAATGCCATCATACATTTCCCAATTATCTTCAGCATCATATTTCTCTAAATCCTTTATTAAATTCTGTACTGACTTTGGTAATGTACTTGTATCTATTTCAACAGTATGATCAATCATCAAATATTCTTCTTGTTCATTCATAAGTAATTTTTTCTCCTTCTCTTCGAATCTAAATCCCTTTTAATTATACCATTTTTTATCTTATCGTATGTGCATTTTATATTTTATTATAGCTTCCTCTATTTGTTGAGTCATATAACCGAACATCTTATAGTCATTCCTTAAATTTGAGTTCTTCATTTTTGCACTCAGTTCGATATGAACTCCTCTCCTTTACATTTCCAAATCAAAATCATCTTCTTTTTGTATAAATACACTACTCTGTTTTTCCGATGTGCTCACTTTTACTTTGTTTTTATTAAGCTTCATGTTACTCTTCAGATTATCAAACAAACTTCTTCTAGTATGTATCTCTTGCATCGTTTTCAATTTTGGATCTTCCATCTTTAAGTGCCGTTGGATTTCTTTTTCATCCATATAAATGTATTCTGGACTTGACAGCATTGCAGCTCGTATTGGTAGACTTTCAATATATTTTTCCACAAATTTCCTACTATGTATCATTTGATCAGACAGTTCTCTTGTAAGTTCTGGATATCTATGTTTCATTGTCATAAAGCAGTGCATTTTCCATCTTTCTTTACAGGTCACACTTTCAGTAATATCATCATAGATTTCTTCAATCCCTTTTGAATTACACTCATATTTTTTATTCAACATTCTTTGTATATCCTCAGCTTGTGGCATTTCACAATCTAATTTTTCAATCAAAACAATAGTACGTCTATATTCCCCATTCCAAGAATCATCTTCAATATAATAATCAAAGCCAAATTGTGCAAGATAATCTCCTAATAAAATATTTTTCTCATTCATAAGTATATATTCTCCTTTCAATATTGCCATGTATCCTCATACATAGGCCTTTCGAATTCTTCATCTCGTATTGTTTTTATACGTGCTCTATGAATCTGCATATACATATCCTTAGATACAAGATACTCATCTTCTTTACGATGTGCATAATCTAAGGCTCTTTGTCGTAGTCTTCTGTTTTTTTCATGCATAAGTGTAATAATAGCCAGACTACTCAAATCATTTCTTCCAAGGCATGCTTCTTTGACAGAAACCTCTTTATCTTTTGCCAATTTATTAATTGTTTCTTTATATGTGTTCGCATTTTCTGCTACAATTTCACGAATTCGGCCATCAAAATGTTCAGCAAGACGATCCAATATTTTCCAATCACACTTTGGATTATATGCTAGATTTTCAAGCACCATTTTATCTTTATCTCTTAGAAGCAGCTTTTGTGTTTCTATATCTATGTTTGGATTTTTTGCAACAAGTGTCCGTATGACAGGATTATTATCTTTTGCGAGTTCATGCAGTATTTCCTTTCTTGTTTTTGGATCTAGAGCAAGCCGTATTTTCTGCATCTCATCCATCTTATAAATATCACTTCGTGTTATCATTTTTCATATCTCCTTTGACTCATAAAAGTCATAAATTTCTTTCCATAATATAAGTATGCATCAAATACGTTCTTTTTTTATGGCAGTTAGTGCGAGAATAAGTAAAAAAAACAAGCAGTCTTTTTATAGACTACTTGTTAAAGAGAGATAGATTATTCATCTTTCTTTGACTCTGTTTCTTCTTCTGATGAACTGTTCTGACTCTTTTTCTTCTTTTTGCATTCTTCATATACAACATGAGCAACACATCCAGCACCTAAAAGAATTGTTGGAATCATCCATACAGAACCAGTCTCTGGTAACTTGACACCCGTCATATTTACTATGTGAATCGATACGATACGATCATTTTTTGTCCCCTCCAAATGGATATCTCCAGTAGTCTGACTTGCCGTATATTTCACACCATCGACATAGTAATCGAATTGTCCTATTTCAGGAATCGCATCCACTCGAATAGAGTGCATTGTGTTAAGCTCTTTTTCAGGGATACGATATCCCTTTGGAGCTTTTGTTTCTTTAAAATAATAAGTTTTTAAATTTTTCAAGCTTCCAAACTGTAGGATACCATTTGCATCTGTACTTAAAGTCTGAATTTTAGTTTTGCCTTCTGCATCTTCATAAATTGTGAATTCGGCACCTTTTAACTTCTTGTTAAACTGATTGGTCTTCACAATCTGCATTGTATATGGACGTACCTTATTCTCAACCGTGATTTTCTTATCTTCAGATGAATTGTTTCTTTTACCAAAAGAGATTCCTGTATTGGCTAAATTAGTCAACAATTTGACTTCTCCGTTATAAACAACTTCAAATTCGACTTTAGTTTTGTTAATTTCATATCCATCTGTTGTTTGAATTTCTTCTATAGAGTGAACTCCTGGTTCAGGCCCTGTCAAGACGATTTGTCCATCAGCATCGGTTTTAAGTTTTTCTGTACTTCCATCAGGCTTTGTATATAGGAATAGCACATTTGATATTTTGACATCTGTTCCTTCCTGTACCTTATCAACATAGAAACGTACAACCTGTTCAGTGTCTTCAATTTTGACAAATTCTTGAATGTTTTCCTTTGTTCCTGAGCCTTTCAATTTACGAACAGTCACTTTTCCCTTATTCAAATAATATCCAGCAGGAGCTTTAATTTCTTCAACAGTTACTGTCCCTAAAGGTAAAGCAACCTTTCCTTCACTGTTTTTATACAAATCACCACTCTTCTCTGTGATATATTCGTCTTTCAAATAGGCTTTTCCTTCTTTATCCGTTTTTACGACCCAGTATCGTGTTGGTTGAACTCCAGATTTAGCAGGATTTACTCCTTCTGCATAATCACCTTTATAGTAGCTGACTTTATACAAAGCTCCTTCTAGAGAAGCACTTCCTTGAGGAATATTTTTATTTGTTTCTGCATCCAGTTTAGCAATTGCCATCTCCACAGTGGAACTCTGTGCAAGTTCTGCATCAGGTGTAAATGAATATGTAGATTGCGTGCCGTCTACAGCGACTGTATACACTTTCGAATCTAGAGCATATCCTTTTGGATTTGCAACCTCTTTGATAAAGTAATCTCCGAATGACACACTAATTTCGTTACTTTCTCCATTGGCTCTTGTAGTCAAGGTATCAATGCGATTTGTATCGTTTCTTGCATCGCTTTCTGACTTGTAAATTCCATACTGTGCTCCTGAAATATCATAACTGTCATTTCCATCCGTCATAGATGGATTTGCCGATTTTTTATAAAGTCTGAATTTTTCATAGATAGGCTTTTCATTAAATTCATTGTGATATCCGATATTAGATGTTTGACCTGCCGTTATAGTCACCTTCTGAATGTTCGGATTTAATTCATAACTATTATTTGTAGGTCTTTTGACCTCTTTAACATAATAAGTTCCTGCAAGTAATTCAACTTCTTCAGACCAGTCTGGATATTCAGCACTGTATTTACCAATTGTCAAAGTTTTCACACGATTGGCATCATTTTTTGCATCACTTTCTGATTTGTACACTCCATATTGTGCACCTTTTACAGAATAGTACTTATTTCCATTCGTCACATCAGGCTCAGCCGATGTTTTCATGATACAAAGTTTTCCTTTTTCTTCTTCTACTTCATATTTAAATGCATAGATTCCAAATCCAGCTTGCGTATTCTTACTAGGTGTTGTAAGACCAATAATCAAACGCTTATTAACTGTATCAACTTTTAATACACTAATCATTACATCGGATGCACAATTATTATTTAGTGTTGCATCGTTGTATGTATATGCATGACCTGTGTTTGGACTTGATACATGGGCACATTTTAATGGAATATATCCATCTCCTGTGCTATAACAAGTATATTTTGTTCCCCATGGGTCTGTCATATTCAAGCCTTGTCCTCCCTTATCAGGATTAAACGAGAAATTCCAGTTTAGTTGTGCAGTCAGTTGTACTAGATTATTTAAATCAATATCTCCATTATTGACCATGTTATACATCAGTGATAAGGCCGCAGAATCAGAATAAGAAGATTCATATGTTCCATATACATATCCAGCATTGTCATATATTGCAGCATAACCTGTGAGTAGCTTACATGAGCATGTGAAACCAGCATGAGGTGTTCCTTTAACCTTAATAACTGGAGTAGTTCCTCGCCTATCTTGATAGGTAGGGATATTTGAATCCGTTGCACATGTTGCAATTCCATATTCATCTTCAGCACTTTGTGCAGAAATAGCATTTGCATCGGAAGCAGAAGTATCTGTTTCTACCTGTAAACTTTCAATCATAGATGGCGATTTGTTTACATATAGTTTTCCTGTTTCTGAATCAAATGAACAGTCATTTTTTGAAGCCTGAGCACCATTGATCATAACTTTGATATCTTTTGCTTCTAGTTTATTGGGATCAGCAATCTTTACTTCAGTAGAAATATCCGTTGCAAGAGCCTTAACCTCTTTGTTGGTTACAGTATCTCCGTCATCGATTTGAACATCGACTTCAGATTTTGTTTTTTTACTGTTTAAAACCTGCATAAACTGAACTTGTACATTCATAGCTGCTTTTTTTCCTTCGTCATTAATAAAATGTTTCTTAGGAATATAAGCTATACCTGTATTTTCATCATAAATGCAATCATCATAAACATTGGCATCTGTATCTGTTTTTGCAAAAACGGCCTCACGAACTGTAGCCGACTTATCATCCTGCATCGTATTTGCTTTTACAACATAGTAATCCGAATTATCATCCAGATTATAAGCATATACATAATTATCAACCATATTTAGGAATGCCTTCATTGTTTTATGAATATCCGTCATGATTGTATCTAGAGAATCTTTATCAGAAATGTTTTTTCCATTGACTAATGTCTGTTTAACCCAGACAATATTTTCTTTATCAAATTGATTGGATACATTTGTATACTTTCGATTAACATTTTCTTTGAAATATTCAATATTAGGATCTGTTTCTGTTGTTTCTGTGTTTTTTTCTTCCTCTGTATTAGATTCCGATTTTTGTTCTACACTGACAACTTTTTCGGTAGTAGTTTTTGCATGACTGAATTTAGCAGTAAATTTAGTATCCTTTTCGTTCATAGTAAAGGCATATTCGAATTTATTTTTTCCAGACTTAAATCCTTCTACAGGGTTATCATCTTGATTAAATTCAGAAAGAACTGTATTACCTTGGCCATTAAGTTCCATTTTTACATTAGTCCCCGCTTTTACCTTTTGTTCAAACTTATCCGAACTTGAAATAGTATATGTTTCATTGTCAATATTCAGAGTAACAACACCATCTCCAGCAACCCCAACAGATAGACTGTTTCCTTCTTGTGGCATATTTACATTTTCTTCCGCATAGGCAGGAAGAATCGTATTCACAGAAGTCATTGTAGCCAATAATACCCCAAACAGGTTTCTCACAATTTTTCTTTTTTTCATAAACTTCCTCCTATTCTTTTTTCTTTCTACTCTTTACAAGAATAGCAATTACTAAAGCAGCACCACAAGCTGCCAACCCATATTGAACTGCATGTGTTTTCACACCTGTATTAGTTTCTTCCATAGGCTTATTTTTATAGATGAAACTATAGGTATTATTTTCACCAAGATCAACTTTCTTATCATTGATGTAGAATCCATCCTCGGTAAATGTCACCTTCACCATTTCATCACTTAAAATATATTTTTCAGGAGCTTTTGTTTCTTTAATGTAATAAGTTCCATAATGAACTAAAAAATCTGCAACTCCTGTTGCTTGATTTCCAACTGCCGTTTGTACCTTATTCTTACAATCAGAGTCAGAATACATTGTAAACTCAAAATGTTTGTTTGTAATAGCTTTTCCCGTCTCAGAATTTACCTTATTCACAGCAATGTGAGGCAATGAACTGTGTTTTGGTTCTACAGTAACATCATATTGAAATACCTCATCCGTATCGCTCCATGTTGGAATAGCCACCACAAAAGGTTTTATAACCTCGTACTGGGAAGGATCATTCACACTGACCAAATAAACACCAATTGGCAGTTTTTCAGCTTTAGCAACACCTTCAGCATCCGTCTTAATAATCTCATCTTGAAACTCTGCTTTTTCTAGTTCAGTTTCCTCAGCAAAACTATCTTGTTTCATAGAATTCTTTGTCGGTTCTATATCAACTTTTTCAGATGATTTTTCAATTTTATCTTTCTCATTTCGCCATGCAGCATGAAGTTTGCTTGAAGCAGCATCCAATTCATTTGCATTCTGAATTTGATTTAAATCAACCTGAGTGTCTTTAAAACGGTCAACTAGTTGGTAACTTCCATTTTTTACCGTTGCCACTTGAACGATATTAAATTTAACATTTTCTTTGGACAGACCATCCATCGAATCCGTTAATTGCAGTGTAATAGAACCTAATCCATCTACTGGCACTTTCGTAAGATCTTCTTCAGGCAGAAGAGTTAAATCTCCGATTACAGGTCCATCATCGATTTCTTGTGCATATGCCATTGTTCCATCAACAGTTCCTATGCATCCTAATACCGACATTCCCATTGCCATCAGACATCGAGTATATTTTTTGAAATTCAATTTATGATTGAACATTAGGATTTTTCTCCTTTCTATTTTTTCTTTTTATTACAACAAGCAGAATGAATATCATAAACATAAGCAAAAGAGGAAGCAGAATGAAAGTACATTCTCGTATTGACAGGTTCTTCTTTTTTATACTTTGTTTTGTCGTTTTATTATATGGAATTCTTTCTCCAGTCACGATCAATCGTTTTGTGTTGATTCCATATGGTGTACAAGTAACCAAAGTAACTAAATCTTTTCCTTCTTTAATATCCAATTTATCCAATTCTTCAGGCTTGATGATTTCTATTTTCATAATCCTGTAAGCAAGTGTTTTATTACATACATGTATATAAAACAAATCACCTTTCTCAAGCTCATCTAATCGTGTAAACAGCTTTGCTGTTGGCAATCCCCTATGCCCTGTCAAAATACTTCTTGTACTTTTTCCACCAACAGGGAGACTCGACTCTTTTAAATGTCCAACACCATTATTTAATGCATCATCATCCGTCCCATGATAGATGGGTAGACTCACATCAATGCATGGAATCTCTATATTGGCCATAATCCCAGAGGCAGTCACACACAATTGTTTTTTGTAGTTTTCTTCTGAAAGTTGACTGTAATCCACATTAGCTAGACTTGACCCTTGTGTTGCATACAGTGTTTGATTATATGTCTTTGCATCCTTATACATTCTGCTTAGTTCCTCTTTAGATAACGAATGAACATCAGATGTATAGGTCTGAACAAGAGAATCTTGCTCTTTTTGCAGACAGATACTGCTTATTGTAGGAAAGCAGCAAAGAAACACTCCAAAAGCTAAAAGGAAACGATTCTTGATTTTTTCAATACGATTTTTATACTTTTTCACTTTTTCCTCCATAGCAAGGATATGGAAGTAGGACTTCCTACTCCCATAAGCATGTTTTATAATTATTCTTCTTCTTTTTTCATCTTTTTAGAAGCACCTAGCACAGTTACGACACCTGCTCCAAGGCAAATCAATGTCAATGAAGAACCAGTAATAGGTAGTTTTGTTCCTACCTTGTTAACAACTGTAATATTGACAGCACCTTCATCAACATCTGTCTTCAAATCCGTTGTTGACTCATGATAAGCACCTTGTTGAAATTCTTTCACATATGCGGTAGCTTCCAATTTTTGTAGAATTTTATTAGTAGCTCCTTCACCTTCTACATATGTATCACGATCTGTTGTAAATGTTGGTTTAATAACGATTCGAATTGGATCTAACAGTTCACGATATCCAGCAGGAGAATCTGTTTCTTTTAAATAATAAGTTCCTTGGTCTAATCCATAGATTTTAAACTCACCTTTTTTATCAGACACCATTTCCACTGCATCTTCTGGTCTTGCTCCACCTTCATAATCTGTTCCACCAAGTGCATCTCGGTTAATAACGTTATAAGCTCCATTATATTCTTTGACATACACTTCTTTTGTACATGCCTCATCAGAATACAATCTAAATTTAGCATCCTTTAGGAGTTTGTTATGATTATTGATTTTCAAACCATTGATTTTATAAGTAAAGGCTACAACGGTATCCCAAGGTGTATAGCCGTGATCTCCTGTTCCATCATTGTCAGGGTTGTTACTATACTCTAAACGCACCTTGTTTTCATATCCTGGACGTCCTGTATCCAATGCAGCCTGATCATTCAATTGTGCATTATATTTTACAGTAATTTTTTGTCCATACTCGTTTTCGCCCAAAGCATTCAACTCATCAAATTCTCTATCCACGATTGCTTTTAAATCGTTGACAACAATTTTAAATGTTTCACCATCTTCATTTTCTAAAACACTGTATTCATTTGGAGAAAGTTTATAAACTTTCTTATCGTTCTTAATAGTTACAGACACAGAGCCTTTATCGAATGTTAATGCTTTATCCATAACATCATGGAATGCAAAATAGTATGTATGATATCCATTGATATTAGGTACTGATGTCTCATATTTATAAGGAACAGTCTGTCCAATTTCGTAATCGGCTACATCATTCCATCCAACATTGTTATCATCCTCATCGATTTTCTTTACTAGATTTGGATAATCCGACTTGATTTGTACAGTCGCATTTGGATTTGCAGTATTCACCATAATTAAAGATGCTGCACTATGTGTACCACTTACTGTAGTAACTTCATCGGTTACATAATATCCATAATCCAATCCAGTAAGTTTTACAGACCCTGTATCCTGCACTTCAGACACCTTAACCAAAGTTCCTTTGATTCCTTCTTTTACGATTTCATCACGAAGTTTTTCAACAAAATATCTAAAGGCACTGTATCGTCCTTCTTGACTCTGATTTGTTTGTGCTCCTTCAACAACATTGTTGTTCAATGATTGAATATAATCAATAACGTCATATTCAGTCACCTTATCTGTCTGCTTCCCAATTTTCTTTCCAACGACAGTTTGTAAAGCTTTTTTATATGTATCATTGAATGTATAATTGATACTTTCTTCATCGTCGGCATTTTCTGCATCAAACAATTTATAAACTCTAAACGACTTTCCTTTTAAAGATTGATTTTCTTGTGGTGTGATTGTGATTGCACCAACGCCTCCACCAAGAGTAGCAACTCCTTTTGGAGTGCCAACAGTCTCTGACACAGAACCTTCCATCGCATAAACAGGTGTAATCGTAGTTGGGACAACACCTGAAAGAATACCAGACAAAGCCATGGATGACATTGCCACTAATTTAAAGATATTTTTATTACGCATAGCGTTCTCCTTTCATATTTTAAATTTTCATTTTTCATTTAACTCAATTCACTTATGGATTTTGGTGGTGGAATATTCCCATTTTGAAGTACCGTCATACCTATCCCTTCCTTTTCTTTTCAAGATGAGACTCTTATGTAATGTTCCCCATTTCATACACTACGTCTTTTGTGTGTTTTCATAATATTACTTTTCAAGTCCATCTTTTATCTCATCTATATAGTGCCACCATTTCGCCCCATTTTTATTTTTGTGTTATTTCTCTAACAAAAAAGATGGCATCGTTGCCATCCTTATCATCAAGCCATCCTCATCAAACACAAGGAGGATAATGATACCCTTAAACTAAAGCTGCTTCGCAGTATGCTCACCACAAAAAAGCAGATGCTTCGCATCTACCTCTTTATTCTTTCGTTTCTCAATTTTCTCTACCTTTAAGAACATCTACAATGTATATCCATATTTCAATTTGTTCTCAATGTACAACATTATCATTCCTTAAGAACCCTCGCCTTTTTTCATCTAACAACCCTTCTTATAGATTACAAAGCCCATAAAAAAGGTGGATTTTAATCCACCTTAAGTCATGCTAATTCAAACCACCATCACCAGTTGTAGGCTCTGTACGAATTCCCTTTTTGTCATCTCCACACGCTGCACTACCGTATGGCAATGTGGCAGCTTTTTCTGGTTGCTTATCAACATTTGGTATATCACTCTTTTTGATTGTTGATTCGATAATACCACTATTGATATCACCATCTATGATTTCAGGGATTTCCTCTACTTTTTGTTTTGATTTAGCACCATCAAACATTGTTTCATCATCCATTCCTTCACTTGACAATTGTGGCATATTGCTTACATCGTCTGAATATAACGGACTGATTTTAGGGAATAACCCTTGAATTTGGCACAATTTCCAGTCTTGTTGGATAAATCCGTAGTAACTTGCATTATATCCAGGAATATTCATAATCATCTGCGAGTACAAGTTGATAGCTGGTAACGAACCATCATCATTATACTTGTAAATAGCAGCTACAGGATGCACACCCGCATTGGAACCACCCCCATACTGAGCATTGAATTCATCCCATGCATCATACACTCTTCCATATTGGATATCATTCATTCCACTATCATAGTTTAACTGCCATCCATTGTTTGTACCATAGTAATATGCATGTCGGTTGGTTAATGACTGTAATCTCTGATTATCAACAACACGAATTTGTCGTGCATTTGTATCAATATAATAGTAAATCCAGTGAGATACTGCGTATTTACCATTATTCATTGTTTGATACCAGCCATAGTCTCTTCGTGTAGCATTTCCCCAGTCTCCACTGTTTTTAACCCATACAGCTCGCATTGTTATGGTTTGCCCAGTGTAATCATTCGTAAAGGAAGATCCTGGTTGATAATACTTGTTCGTCTTTGTGATTTCTTTCCAACCTCGGAATGTGTATCCACTACGAGATGGTTTTGTCGAACTTAATGTCAATGTTTGTCCCGCAACCTTTGTCTGATTACCAGGAGCCCCACTTCCACCATTGGCATCAAAATGTATTGTTGTTGAATTTGTTTTGAACTTCAAAGATGTAGCAGTATATCCCGTAATAGTTCCGCTTAAAGATCCACTATAAACTCCTAAATACTGCTTTCCTGTCGCAGTCTTTATATCTTTGATTTCATATTTTGTTCCATATGCATACTGTTGATAGAAGTCTGATACATCATTTGCAACAAGAGTACCATTCATATAGATATCACATGTACCAAATCCTGAAATATTTCCTGAACTAGCACCGTCTAAATATCCATTCAAATCGAAATAGTACGTATTTAAAGACCATATAGCTTTAACATAGCAATCTACAGAAGCCGTATTTGCCGTTGTCTGAGAACTGCTACTTCCTTGATATGCAGTACTGTCATACTTAGTATCTTGGTCATAATTTGTTCCCGTCTTTTCGTTCTGCCAACGAACAAATGTATATTCTGGTCGTGTTAATCCAAAAGTAGAAGCATTATAAGGATCATCTGTACTTCCGTATGTTACGACATGGAACCATGGGTTATTCGACTTATTTTGAACATAACCCCATTGATTTATTGAATAATCTGAAGAGTTAATTGTTCCACCATTTGTGTTATAAGCAATACTTACAGTATTTTTAGCTGTGTTAATATATGCCTGACGATTGCGACTCATACCCCATGTATCGCCAAGCGTTCCCGTTTTGTTATTGTATCCAGTCCAAGTTTGTCCTGCATCTGGTCCTTGTCCAACTAAAGTTGTCATATGATATCCAGCTTTGATTTTATAGGTAGAAGATGCCGTACTTTCTGCATAGTAATCACCATTACCACTAATGCTTTCAACACCTGAATCTCCTGTGACTTTTAAATTATATATTTGTCTATAAACATCAACGTATTTTGTATTAGCTTGCGTTACTGTATACGAAATAGAAGCGGCTTTATATGTGCCGTCTGCTGCCCGACTCCATGAATAAGTTGCATTATAATTTGCATTTCCAGATTTTACTGTAGAATAACTACCCCATGTACCATCAGCATTTTGATAACGAGCTTGAATGATTTGTGCATAAGTGTTAGGTTTCCATTGTGCATAAAGAGTAATATTTCTTGTATATGTCCACTTCCATGGTTTTCCACTTTCATATACACCTGTATCATTTAAACTCCAGCCACCAGCACTACCGTCAGGTTTTGCACTCCATCCATTGAATGTATAACCAGTTCTTGTGAATTCATTTTTCTTTGTTATAAAATTACTATCATAGGTTGCAGCACTCGATTCCATTGTACCACTTCCACCATTGGCATTATATGTAACTGTATAAGTATTAGCTTTCCAATGTGCATATACTGATAAATTCCCCGTATGTACATAACTAGAATTTTTCCAATAAGTTCCTTCATTCGTGCATGTGCCATCAGCATTATAAATTTTAGTTCCTCCATTAGCTGAAGTGTACCAGCCTTCAAAAGTATAACCTGTGCGTGATGGTTTTTCTCCACTCAAATTCCACCAATTTCCACCATTATAATACAATGGTGGACTTAATGATTTAGCAGAAGTTGTTCCATTGATATTGCCTCCGTTTGGATTCACTGTCAAAGTATAAGCATTTGCTTGCCAGTTAGCTGTATAGCTCTTATTTCCTGTTGAACCCTTTGCAATCGTTACACTCTTTTGTGGTGTACTTCCATTGCTTCCTGTCCATCCAGTGAATGTGTATCCAGTTCGTGTTGGTGTTGGAAGTGTAAAGCTTTCTGTTGTCACATTATAGCTTGTCTTCTGTCCACTGATTGAACCACCATTCAAGTTATAGCCGATACTGTAGTTATTTAAAGCCCATACTGCATAGATATTAATAGAAGGATAATTACTGTTGATCCAACTATCAGCTACACCGCATTTATCAGGCCAAGATATACTTGTCGCATTTTTATCTGTGCTCCATCCCTTGAATGTATATCCTGATCTAGTCCAAGTATTGGCATTGAATGCTTGTCCACTTTGACCGTATTTGAACTTTTGAGTCACCTTTGTTGTATCACTAGTTCCAATATTTCGATAGAAATTAGCAGTCAACACCTTTGTTGAGAATGATAAAGAAACATTAACTCTTTCTGCACCTATAGTTCCACTTAAAGAACCAAAGTTAACACCATTATAGACATGTCCCACAGTAGCTTTGATATCCTTGATTTCATAAGTACTTCCATAAGGATGTTGTGAATAATAATCTGTCGTATCATTAGCTACAAGTTTGCCGTTGATATATACATCCGCAGTACCGAAGTTAGAGATACCTCCAGAACTTTCTCCATCTAAGTATCCATTTAAATCTAAATAATAGCTATTGATACTCCAGTTAGCTGTATAACTCTTGTTTCCTGTTGAGCCTTTTGCAATCGTTACACTCTTTTGTGGTGTACTTCCGTTGCTTCCTGTCCATCCAGTGAATGTATATCCAGTTCGTGTCGGTGTTGGAAGTGTAAAGCCTTCTGTTGTCACATTATAGCTTGTCTTCTGTCCACTGATTGAACCACCATTCAAG
>ENA-OPCL01000292-OPCL01000292.1-human-gut-metagenome-genome-assembly--contig:-NODE-292-length-44967-cov-7.236885_pt1 | contig 44967 bp, 36 predicted proteins | sample MGYA00241251_ERZ501482 | MGnify/ENA primary metagenome ERZ501482 (study PRJEB25962, sample SAMEA2042581) | human gut metagenome | biome: human gut; feature: human-associated habitat; material: faeces... | reverse complement strand
GGCGCGACACGCTACGCTTGCCGCGCATCGCCTCCTTCATCGCCACGTCCAACAGTCACGAACTGCTCTCCGACCCTTCGAGCAGCCGCTGCTTCCTCTGCGTAGAGGTGGAGCGACCCATCGACAACACAAACATCGAACATGCCCAAATCTACGCCCAACTGAAAGACATGTTTCTCGGTGGCGAACGTTATGGGTTTACAGCGGAAAAAGAGGCGGAAATCCAGCGTGCCAACGTGGCCTTCTACCGCACTTGTCCGGCGGAAGAGGCTTTTGCCCGCCACTTCCGTGCCACCCATCCGGACGAAGAGGTCCTGTCCGTTTCCCTTCCCGAACTCATCGCCCTGTTGCGCAAACATCAGCCGGGCACGCTCACGGGCATCGGCATGCAGGAGTTCAGCCGCGCCCTCGTAGCCGCAGGCGTGGAACGACAACACACGGAAAAGGGTAACCGTTACCAGATTGTACCGTTGAAGACTTCCAATTCTTACAATCAGCATTTTTGCAAAAAGAGTTAAATGAAAGCCTCAAAAATTAGGCAATACAAACATTTATGTACATAATGACCTAATTACTTCCAACATTCTTCTCGCCAAAACATTCCGGTCAAAGTCTGCAGCCATATTACGTCCACCTTGTTTGCACGACATATAAACAGAAGGATCTAACAGGCGCAAAAGCTTGGCCTCAAAATCATCAAAGTTCTCGGGTTCGTAACACAAACCTGCATGATAGGATTCCACCATTGCCTTAGCCTCACCTTCGACACCCATCAGAATAGGAATACCCATACTTGCATTTTCAAAAATCTTAGAGGGGATGACCGTCTCAAACAGAGGGGATTTCTTAAGATTGATAAGACAAACATCCAATATCGAAATATAACGAGGCACTTCGTCTTTTGGTATAGATTCTAACATGGTCACGTTCCCTACCCCCAATTCGTCTTTAAACTTTAACAGGCTCTCTTTCATGGCACCATCACCGATGAACAAGAAATGCAAACCGGCATTTCCCTCCATCTTTTTTGCACAACGAAGTATGAAGTCCAATTTATGAGCCATACCATGCGTACCGATATAGCCAATAATAGTCTTGCCATTCAAGCCCAGACGGTTCAAAAGTTCTTCATCTTTCTTCCTTGGAACAAACAATGCCCTATCGACACCATTCTTGACCACTTCGATTTTATTTTCCACAATGCCACGTCGCGCCAACGTACGCTTAAACGAATCTGTCACCACAACGATTTTGCGGGCCGAGCGGTAACATCTCATCTCTTGCCATTCAAAATAGCGGATAATCCAACTATCCCGCATGGCATCCACCGTCTTGATACTTTCAGGCCACAAATCACGCACTTCCATAATCCACGGCTTGCGTTTCCACCAAGCCAATGCCCTCCCGGAAAGTGCCGTAAAAAACTGCGGTGATGTGGCCACAACCACATCTGTTTTGACAAACAGCCCGGCAATGAAAGAAGAGACGGAATAGCTTATATAATCCAACGTCCGTTTGGCAATCCCCTTATTAGGCACAATGTAGCTCCACACCCTGATGACTTTTACACCCTCCATCACCTCTTTCTGGTACAATGTATTCCGATAGCCCGAATATACCACGCCTTGGGGAAAATTCGGGACACATGTTACCACCGTAACGTCTGCGCCCGCCTTCACCCATGCCTTGCAATGGTCAAAAGTCCTTGATGCCGGAGCATTGACTTCCGGTGGAAAATTATCAGTTAAAAAAAGTATTCTCATTTCTTTCTGAATATTCCACAAAAGTCCAGTATCACCTTATCGTCCCTCCAGGACAAAGTCTTAAATACACTGTGAGCCGTAAGGAATACTACAATATCAGCCCTACAGTATGCCTCCCGGTAATCCGACAACTTGAAAATCTTATGTTCTTTCAGGTTGGGTTCCACAATGAGAATGTCAGCATTGTTAAACTTTTGAATCACTTTAGTGACAATATATTTAGCCGGACTCTCACGCAAATCATCAATGTCGGGTTTGAACGCCAATCCCATCATTGCCACTACCGGCTTACGTTTGTGGCTGATTTCAAATTCAAGAATAGCATTAATCGTTTTCTCGGCACACCAAAAAGATTTATAATTATTCACCTCCCTTGCCGTGGAAATCATTTTAGATTCTGCAGGAAACTCCGTAGCGATAAAATAAGGGTCAATTGCAATGCAATGCCCCCCCACACCACACCCCGGTTGCAGGATGTTTACACGCGGGTGCTTATTTGCCAGTTTGATAAGTTCCCACACATTGATGTCCGCCTTGTCACAAATGATGGACAGTTCGTTGGCAAAGGCTATCTGAGAATCACGGCTCGAATTCTCTGTTAGTTTACATAGTTCCGCTGTCTTGCAATTGGTAGGATGCAATTCGCCTTGCACAAAAATCCGATAAAAATCCGATGCTATTTTAACGGAGGCCTCATCCATTCCTCCTATCACGCGATCGTTGTGCACCAATTCGTAAATCACATTACCCGGCAACACACGTTCCGGACAATAGGCTATCTTGATTTTACCTTTCAGTTCCGGTCGTTCGTCAAAAATAATCTTTGCCATCTTATCCGTCGTACCTACAGGAGAAGTGGATTCTATCACAAATAAATTCCCTTCCTCTAGAAACGGAATGACTGTACGAGTCGCCGCCTCGACATAAGAAATATCCGGCTCATGGTTTCCGCAGAAAGGAGTAGGAACGACAATAAAAAATGCGTCGCTATGTTCCGGCTTCAAAGCTGCATGAAACACACCGTCACGCACAACCTCTTTCAGCATATCCTCCAAACCCGGTTCGATAAAATGCAAACATCCGTTGTTGGTTTTGTCTACCACTTCTGGATTAATGTCAACCCCTATCACCTGAATGCCATGTTTGGCAGCGATAATCGCAGTGGGCAATCCAATATAGCCCAACCCCATAAAACAAGCTTTCATCTACAATAATTTTATGTATATTAAACGAATAAGCCACATGCACACCTTATTCAGGCTGGGGAGTGGCTATTTTATCTGAAATATAGTCAATGATTCTTCCACAAGCTTTTCCATCACCATAAGGATTCACGGCCTTACTCATCTCTCCATAGGCTTCAGTATCATCCAACAAGTGGGAAACCTGTCCCACAATAGTATTATAGTCTGTCCCGACAAGTTTCACCGTACCGGCATCCAAGGCTTCGGGACGTTCGGTTGTGTCGCGCATCACTAATACCGGTTTACCCAATCCCGGTGCTTCTTCTTGTATGCCACCACTATCCGTAAGCACGATAAATGATTTCTCCATCAGGAAAATGAACATCAGATATTCCAAAGGCTCAATAAAAAACATATTTCCCAAATGAGTCAGGTCCTCTCCGAAAACCTCATGTATAGGACGACGCACATTGGGGTTGAGATGCATCGGATAAACGAAGTCCACCTCCGGGTATTTTTGTGAAAGATCCTTCAGGGCACGACATATATTATGGAATCCCCCTCCAAAGTTTTCACGGCGATGGCCGGTAACGAGCACTAACCTGCGATTCCCATTAAGACGTTCCACATCGTAACCGGCCCGCTCCAAATCCGCAGCCAACCGTTTCCCCAACTCGGCATCTACGGCTATTTTCCCAACTACCCAATGCAAGGCATCTATCACAGTATTCCCCGTCACTACGATACGATCGCCGTCTACATTTTCTTTGAGCAAATTTACACGACTCAACGGAGTCGGTGAAAAATGGTAGGTGGCAATCCGTCCTGTTATCAACCGATTCATTTCCTCCGGCCACGGACTATATATATCGTAAGTACGCAAACCAGCCTCAACATGACACACTAGAATCTGCTGGTAAAAAGCAGCAAGAGCGGCTGCCATACTGGTCGTCGTATCACCGTGCACGAAAAGATAGTCCGGACGGCACACCTTGAGTACGTCCCTCATACCTAACAGCACACGCGAAGTGACATCGTAAAGGTCCTGCCCCTGCTTCATGATATTCAAATCGAAGTCAGGCTTGATTCCAAACAAATCCAATACCTGATCCAACATTTCACGATGCTGGCCGGTCACGCACACGATGGTTTTGAAATCATTCTTTTTTTCTTGAAACGCTTTCACAAGCGGAGCCATCTTAATAGCTTCCGGACGCGTCCCGAACACGAGCATTATTGTTTTCATTTTACTTTCATTGATTTCTGTTTTTTATTATGAAGTCGACATGCTTATATGCCCCTTTGAAAATACAACGTATCCACGACAAATTTCTTGTGTTTTAGTTGCAAATATTGCACACTTTTCTCATCTGGAGCACAAATTTACCATATTTCTTATTAAACTCTATTTGCTTTCAAACTAAATAAATCATCTACCTCAATTTTTTCACTATTTTGGCAGGCACTCCGGCTACAACACAATATGGAGGGATATCCTTGGTAACAACGGCATTACATGCTATAATCACACCTTTTCCAATGTGTACACCCGGCATAATTGAAGCCTTTTCTCCAATCCAAACATTGTCTTCTATTGTTATGCCGCCCTTACTATTTAAAGGCCTAAGAATTGGCGGCACATCCAACATCCCCTCCTCGAGTACCCCGTGGGAGTTGTCTGTTATCAAAATCCTCTTACCTGTCAGTACATTATTTCCCAAACGTATAGAAGTAACCGCAGTTATATGCGCCCCTTCTCCTATTGAACAGTTGTCTCCAAAAACAATTTCCGGACAAAACTTTTGACCTTGATAAGAGTCCCATGCCGTAAGTTCTACACCAGCACCGATCGTACACCTGTTCCCTATTGATATATATTGCCCCCCTCGCAAAAGAGAAAAGAAAGGTATAACACCCGAGTTTTTCCCAAAATGCTTAAAATCCCGAGCTATCCATGAAGTATATAGAAACACCGTTATACGTCTCCAAAACAAAGACATACGCGAATAAGGGAACAAGAACGATAGAGCATATACAAACCCACGTATACAAAACCGTATAGTTTCAAAAAAAAATTTCATTAATGCCATTCTGTTTATTCTGTATATTCTGTTTATAAAGCCTTCCACGACCTCACCATGCAGTGACGACAAACGTATTCACAGTCATGTGCCACCGCTTTCATCAAACGACCTCGCTTTCTTACCCGGCCTAGCCAAGCAAGCATCGCATTTTCGCCCCCCTTTCTTGCTTCTCCACCCCCATATTCCTTTAAGCCGTTTTTTTTAAGACGAACAAGCAATTTCTTGCCAAAGCACAGAAACGTGTCGCAAAAAACAACGCATCATAATGTGGGAATCCCATTACATATAACAATGTATAAGCTTTGGCAAGGCGTGCATTGTCACGTAAACGTTCCCATACAGAAAGTCCTTTTCGTGAAGCAGAACCATTGCGTAACCTGCGATAATAAACTGCATCCGAAGATGATGTGCGTATCACCTTCACGTTCTTGCTTAACTTAGCCATAAACAATGCATCTTCCCCACGTTCAAAAGAACAATCAAACCGTTCTTTTCCAATAATGCTTCTTCTAATCAGCTTGCAACAAGAAGAAGACATAAAGCTTCGAGCAGAAAAAAGCGTCACATGAAGCCGTTTGGAATTTCTCACAAAAGCTCTTGTCAAGTAATCATCCCTATACTCATCAAGAACCTCATCATAATTGGCAACATTGGCCTCCACAATATGCGCATCATCTTTTCCTATACCCAATAACTCCTCAAAATAATTTTCAGATACCCAATCATCGTCATCTATAAAACTCACCCATTCACCCTTAGCCACAGACAGTCCTATATTCCTTGCTTTAGAAACCCCCGGAACATCCGTGTGTAACACCTTATACTGCAAATTACCACAATTATAAAGAAACCTTTTGATATCACCCACATAAGGCTCATTACAACCATTTACGACCACAACTAGCTCAATACGTTCCTTAGATATTGTCTGCCTACATATACTATCTAAACAAGACCAAATATAATTGCCTGGTTTGTACGTAGGAATAATAATTGAAACTTCCGTTTTTCTCATGACATTCTTTTATGAATTATAGAAACAATGGCGTATAGCATCAAGAAAACCATGACCGAATTGCAAATCCGGCTCGACATAATTCCCCTCGCCCCATTCGTTCCATGACTTCAGGAACAAAATCTGATGTTCTTCCGTTTTGCCCTTCAGCAATTCCAAAGCTTGACGAATATGCCTCTCAAAAGCTGCGGGAGTGGCATTCACATATACTCCGTCATAAGAAGCCACACGAGGCGTACGATCCCACTGCGGAAGAATGGTAGGATAGACATTATCCCATACATCTTCCGGTGCGAAATAATTGCATACGGTACGTGCATAGTCATATTTTATACTCCCCGCAGGCATGCCCACACGACGCAGAATGGTCTTAACCAAATTCTTCCATTTTCCCTCATACATCATTTCTCCCCGGCGTTTGCCGAAAGAATTGACAGCATCGAACCCCATGTTCAACAAGGACCGGAAAATTTCCGCACTACTCTTCATATTGGGTAGCACGCGCCGACGTGTCCCGTCCTCCATTTGTTTAAAAGTCAATGTAGAAGGGGTCATCCCTACAAAATGAAAACCCGGAAGCCCATTTTCACGAGCCAGTTTGCGCCATGTCTCCATAAAACGTTCCACATGAGGCATGTCGTAAGGGTTATAGAGCACAAACAGGAGCTTACCGTCTACCGTCATGTATCGTCTGTCTTTAAAAGCCGCCAGTAAGGAATTGAAATGGGCAATGTCATCTTCCACACCGGGATATTGCTGCTCAATCAGAACAGAATCCTTTTGAATGGCCGACTTGCGTTCCCATGTCTTATTGCTCCATGTATGGTTTGCCCAACAAAGACAGAAAGGGAAATCAGGCCTGCCACATGCCACCACCTCATTGAAAGGACGCTCCAAAAGCTGCCGACCACGGCCAAACCAATAGTGATAATAACAAAACCCCTCTATACCGGACTCCTTCGCCAAAGAAGCTTGAAGTTCCCTCACTTCTGGCAAGCGCAAATCATAGAAGCCCAAATCAGCCGGAATCCGAGGCTGAAGATGCCCCCGAAAGAGGGGTTTGGCTTTAGCCACATTTGTCCATTCCGTGAAGCCAGCCCCCCACCATTTGTCATTCTCCGGTATTGGATGGAACTGTGGAAGATATAATGCTATTATCCTTGGTTTCATACTACAACAATTAATAAAACTTAATACCAAATATATAAGAAAAGGTATATGCCATATACACGAGTGCTATCAAAATTACAACTAAAAGCCCTACATACCGTGGCCTAATGGTATAATAGATATTGCCAAATAATATTATAGTGACGATCCTTAAAAGATAACTCATCCGGTTTGCAAGCACCGGCAAAAAAGAAAAAGCAGTAAATGCAACTATACTCAATGTAAATATCTTCATCATAAGTGACAAATATTTATTGTACTCCTTTATCGTATCATAAAAGTACATTATATACACATATAGGGAGATCGTAAAAAGATGCAATGGACTAAATACATTTAAACTGGCCTCCACAATATCTGAAGTTTTCTCATAATTGGTAATCTTATTCTCTATATAAGCTATGGGTATGTCTACCATCAAATTGCTCCCTGCAAAATAGGCAATATATGAACATGGTATTAACAAAGTCCAAAACATACGTTCCCTAATGGACATTTCTTTATTACCGAAAAAAACGAGAGGGATAAGTGCCAATGCAGATACATGGAAAACAGCACCAAGACCTATCAAAATAAGGGCTTTTATCCTTTTCTTCTCAGCTATAGGCCGAATAGCAAGTAAAAACAGACCGGACATCACTCCCGTGCGAATCTGAGTCACCTCATGCAATTCAAATATAAAAGTTAGGTATAACATTACCGGTACAAACCAAAAATCTGACATTTTTCTGAAGGCAACAAATTTCAGCGTGACCCCGAGCAGGGCATAAAAAAGGAAAACAATATGCACATCTGGCACCAAAGCACCCAACACTGCCGAAAGAAAGAAATAAGAATATTCCATAGCCCCTCGTATATTCTCATCATAACAATGGTGAAACGCGTATTCATAATTATCAGAATCCGGATCCACACCAACTTCTCTAAAGCCGGCCAATAAAATCAACAGCACGGCTAATAGAGCATAAAGGTTTTTCTTATCTCTTACAGGAAGCCTTTCTTCTAAGAAACATAAAACAGCCGTAAACGAAAATATGATAAAAATTATCAGCCCCATAATTCTATCAACGTCTTAGAAACTTTCTAAAGATTTCATTTACCATTGACCTTTCATAGGAAGTCATACCGACAAAGTATGCCAAGCACAATGTCACCAATGGGGATGCCAATAACATCAAGCCCAAGCGTAAAACACCCGGCTCCATAGTTACATAAATTATTAAAGAGACTCCCCCTCCACCACCTGCAACCAATACACATGGCAACAGAATAGAAGAAAAATACGATGCTAGAGAAAATGTTCCTTGCATACGCTTCAAACAAATGACACGTGCCACATGTGCCACACCACACAACACTATCATGGAAATAAAAGCAACATAGGCAGGCATCCCCATTCTAAAAAGCACCCATGTAACAGGCAAACAAAGTATCATAATGCTTTCTGCGACCAAATGATAAGTACGAATCCGGCCAGAAGCCTGTATAAGGATTGTGATAGGATTGTGAAGGGATAACAGCACAGCATATACTATAAACAAAGACGAAAAGACCGACATTTCCGTAAAAGCCTTACTTATCCATAAATCCAATATCATTGGCATCTCAAATACGAGAGGTATGGCAATACAAGAAAGCAAATAGATTATAAATTTGTTGTTCGCAAAAAAGAGCGACCGTAAATATTCAAAATTCCCTGCTGCATAAGATTTTATCATTTGTGGCCGGAAAGGAAGTGCCACAGTATTGGACAAAGAAGTAAACGCATTATAAATATTCACAGCTACCCCAAATGCAGCATTAGCAAGAGGGCCAAAAAAAACATTCAACAAAATATTATTACCCTGAATCATCCCGACACCTGCAAATGAACCATACATTGTCCACCCGGAAAATGAAAGCAAGTCTTTATAAATTCCATGGTTCCGTACCATATAATACCTACACTCAGAATATTTCGAGCAAGCCACCACATAGCACAACCACGTACAAAGCGAAACAACAGAAAGCCCAACTGCATAGGTTGTTAGTCCACTGAAACAAACTTTGCCAATAAACAAAGCGACCACGAATTTCAACACACAGTCTAAACATGACACCCCCGCATAAATCCCAAAATTTTCATGAGCAAACAAAGCTGCTGTATAAGGAATCTGCAAATAACTGAAAGAAAACGTAACCATAGCCAAGTGAAATATCAGCTCGGCTTCTTCCATACGTTCAACCGGTATCTGCAATTTCTCACGAATAAAAAACAGCCCTATTGTTTCAAGCAATACAATAATTACAACCAAAGAAAACACGATAATATTTACACTGGCTGAAAAAATTTCACGCAAACGCCCCCATGCCCCTTCCCCCATAGCGTAAGAATAAAACCTTTGCACAGAAATTGCTAGTACAGGAAAAACACAAGAACATGTCATAACCACCCCCACCACGGCATTGAAAATACCATAATCTTCACCACCCAGCCCCTTAATTACAAACCTTACGGAATAAAGATTGATAATCGTTACTATCAGCATACGTACAAACAACACCAACGCATTAGAAGTAATACGTTTAGGTTGTCTCTGCATCGAATACTTTGAATCACTTGAAACGATCATCTCAAAATCAATCTTTTAACAAATAATCCCTGATTGCATAAAGAGAAAGGATAAAAATAGTCAACAACATCATTCCCAACACAAATAGCATCCGTTTCGGCCCGTCCGGCTTCAGCGGGACAGTGGCACACTGCAAGGTCGTAAACGCTGGAGTCCTTTCTTGCACTTTTGCCTTTGCAGCCTGAAGTTGGGTATTCAGGGCACTATACGTGTTATACTTCAGTTGCATTTCATTTTCCAACACCGTTTGCTTTAGTTCTGTTTCCTTGCGCACGATGTTAAGGTTGGCATCCGAATAAGCACCGTACCGCGCTAACGCGTCTTCATAATCCAACTTTGCTTTCCGGCTCAAGTTTTCATAATACTCCATATCTATACGAGCCTTATTCGTCCGATACCGCGTAATGAACTCCTGTAAACGGGCACTTACGGTATCTGCCATGGACGCACAGACCAAAGGATCCTGGTCTTGCACCACGATAGAAATCACATTCGTTTTCTTATCAATCGAACATTGCACGTTACCTTTTATGAAATCCACCACCTTTTTCTGTTCCTCCGACAGCCTGAAAGCATCTATTTTCCCGCCTTCCCCGGACGTTTTTTCTTCGTCTGCAAACAACTCAGAAAAAGCCTTCAGTTGCCCTCTAATCCAATTAAAAGGAACAGACCAAATGCTTTGCTTCTGATGCTGATATATATAAGTATAGTAATCCGTAGACAATTCTCCGTCCTCCGTGGTTATTTTAACAGGGAACAAACTAACCACAAAATCCGTAGAGGCCATCAAATCCGGGTACAGCAACGGGGATATAGCATCAGTCGACATTCCGGAACTTAAATTTACCCCAAAAGAAGAAGCTAAAGAACTTAACATTCCGCCCGAAACAGGATTCTCTGTTTCAGGAGCCAACATCACGCTACAAACATAATAGCGAGGAATAAAAACGATATAAATACATGACACAAGAAAAACTACTGGCAAAACTTTGGCAAAAAGCTTTCTTTTATGCCAAATCTTCGCTATTATCTTACGGACATCGATAACGTTCTCATCCTTCATATTCTCTTTCATGCCCTCTTCCTTATTTAAATATATTCACTAACGTAGCAATCATCGTAGCAATCGAAGCCGTTGAGGTCCCGATAGTCATCATCTCCGCAGTACTCATTTTTGTCTTTTGAGGTTTAGAAGGCACTACTATCTCACAACCAGGCTGAATAGACTTAGCAGAACGACGACCAAGCTGCTCCACCGCACCATTCATATAAACCGCATAGACACGGGACTTGTGTGCACGGTCCGCATAGCCGCCGGCACGCTTGATGTAATACTTCAAAGACTTACCCTTCTCATAGTTTATGGAAATCGGATACATCACATCACCACTGATTTTTACCGTATTGGAGAACTGTGGAATTTGCAACTCATCTCCTTCACGCAAAAGAACGTCGTCCACACTTCCGGGATTTCTCATCGCCTTTTCAAGATTGATGGCCACGGGATAAGTATCTCCCAAATCCAATTTCATATTCTGGATGGAATCAGCCCGTGCCATGTCAAATGTCTTCTCCGAGCGCATACTCTCCTCATATAATTGGATCTGTGCAGCCTTCATGGCTACCTCCCGTTGTTTTTTCTCTTCATCCGTCAATTTACGTTGCAACCGCGCACCTTTTGCATAAGCCAAAGAAGACAGACCTCCGGCCGCTTTCACCAAGTCGCTCAAACGATAGTTTTTGTTATCCATCGCATAACTACCGGAAAAGTTCACCTCTCCGCTTATCTTTACATTGCGCTGTTCCGAATAAGCCGGACTTTTACGCACAAATACCTCATCGTACGGCTGGAGATGAAAGTCTTGGCCGTCACCCATCACCAAACCGTCACGAAGAGAAAAGCTATAGGTCTCAGACAGTTTCTCATCATCGGTCACCGCATCCGGATTCTTAATTCGGCGGAACACATCGACTTTTGCCGTGGAAGCCGCTTCCGTAAGCCCCCCGGCCTGAAGCACAAGATCTTCTATCGTCGTATTGTCCGCATACTGGTATACTCCGGGGAAGTTAACCTCGCCGTCAATGGTCAACGTACGCTCCCCTTTCATATCCAACGAACTCGGGATAAATAAAATATCATTCTTACGCAAAGGGATATCGGCCACCGTCCCGTCCATAATACCTTCCACATCCACAGACAAAGCTTCCATCGTCAGGTCTTCCTTTTGACGGTGCATTACAGCCCGTTTAAGGAAAGCATCTTCACGCAACCCGTCGGCCGCTTTAATCAACTGACGTACTGTCTTGATACTCCCGTCCATCTGATATTGTCCGGGATGAAACACGGCTCCGCGTATTTCTGCCATATTGGAAAAACGGGGAATAATCGAATCGACATACAAAGAATCTCCGTCTTTCAACAAGAAGCCATTCATCTCGAACTCACCCACCGTGTACACGGAATACTCACGTCCGCTTTTACGTATCAGCCGCACATTATCCGTATAAGCGTCCCCGGCAAATCCTCCGGCATAATCCAAAATACGGGAAACGCTTTCGTCTTCTTTCATTTCATAAAACATAGGACGCTTCACCTTACCTCGTATATTCACCAAGCATTCGTACGGCCCTACCACAATCACATCGTTATCCGCCAAACGGATATCGCCCTTTGTATTTCCGTTCAGGATGTAATCATAAACGTCGATGGTTGAAACCACACGTCCCTGACGGAATACTTTTATATCGCGAAGTGTTCCTATCTCGCTAATTCCCCCGGCCGCATATAAGGCATTGAAAGCCGACGAAAGCGCACTCAATGTGTAAGTTCCGGGCACCATCACCTCACCCATCACTTGCACCTGTATCGAACGAGTTTCTCCGACAGTCAGGGTAATATTCGAATTAGAATAAAAACGTCCTAACTGCTTTTTTACATAGTCATTGGCTTCCTTCACAGTCATTCCGGCTAATGTCAAAGGCCCGACTCCCTCTATTGTCACCGTTCCGTCGGGCGACACCGTCCCCTCGAAAGTAGTCTGTGAAGCCCCCCAGACGTCTATAATTACAGCATCACCGGCTCCCAGGCGATAGTTTGCCGGAGTCGGTATATTCATGCTCGGTTCGAAAGTCAACATTTCATTATTGAAAATATTGCGCCCGAACACCTGACGGTCGTCTTCCTTAAAATAATTACGATAATAAATCAACGAGTCTATATCCATAAACCCTATCTCTTCGTTGAGTTGTTGATTCTTCAACGTTTTATCCTCCCCATCCTTTATTTCACGTTGCGAACGAATCATATAACCATTCTGTTTCTGGCGTTCATCCCGTGTCTTTTCTTTATTGGTCCTCAAACGAGAAGTACTGCTTTTAGCTTGCGTCGTCCCCGTCAAATCCAAGGCACCGGGCTGATTTTGTTCTGCTTCATATTTTTTCCGGATACGCCGCAACTGGTCTACCGTCACACCCTTTTGAAGCAATTGGGAAACAATATACTGTTGGTCTTTCCCCTTCTCTTGCTGTTCCATGACATAACGTACGACCTGATCGTCCGACATGGACTGGGAAAAAATAAATTGAAACCAAAAACACGCCAAACATGCCAGCAATATTCTCCTTGCCATATACATCAGAATTTCTTTCCTTTCAAAATAAAACTTATCGTAGTAAAAATGATTTTCACATCCAACCATAACGAACGTTGCTGCAAATATTCCAAATCCATCTGCAAGCGAATCAGCATTTTCTGCATTGTATCCGTATAACCATTATACAAGGTAGCCTTAGACGTAAGCCCGGGACGCATCAGAAACAAATAATCATAATCCGGATTTTCTTTTCTTATCAAATCAATGAAATAACGGCGCTCCGGACGCGGCCCTACAAAAGACATTTCGCCGACCAAGACATTCCACAACTGCGGCAATTCATCCAAATGATGCTCACGCAGAAACTTCCCCACACGCGTCAACCGGTCGTCTTCTTTTTCCGCCAAACGAGGCTGACCGTCTCTTTCCGAGTCCATTCTCATCGTTCTGAATTTCAAAATGGAAAAAGGTCTCCCTTTATACCCTATCCGTTCCTGTCTGAATATCACAGAATTTGTCCCTTCACATTTCAGCAAGATATACACCAACAAAAAAACGGGAGACAGTACGAGCATCCCCAACAAGGCACACACGACGTCGCACCACCGCTTCACCGTCCGCGCCTCAGCATTCATGCCATCACAAATCTCCATATTGACAGACACTTGATTCATTTTTCAACCTTGAACTATTCGAATTATCTAAAATATAAAACTCTATAAGAGTGAAATTATTGCAAAATAACGATATTTTTTTTTCTCTCACAAATAAAGGCATGACCGTGTATAAAAAATAAAGAATAGAATCAAAAATAACACTCTGTTTATACCTTTATTCAAAAGAAAGCCTTATCTTTGCATTTCAAACATCCGGGGTTGACATGGATTTGACAGCAGGATGGAATGGTACGTAAGCACGCAGAGGGTCGGTGATTTCCTCTATAATCTCAGTTACCAAGAATTTATCTGGCGAAAACAACTACGCTCTCGCTGCGTGATCGAAGTATAGTAGATTACCTTTATTTCGGCACCAGGTGCTGAAACGAGACATCACTCGGAAGCTGTGGCTCCGAAGCATTCCGGAAAAGTGGTGCAGTTAAATCGGAGATAGTCGTCCGCGGCCTTGCACGGACGGTGAAATCTTAAAGGATAAGGCGTAAATGGGTGGCTCGGGTCTTGTTTGCGCACGAAAACCGAAGGCCGGGATAAGCGTGTAGAAAGCGTATGGTTTCCCTGTTTGGACGAGGGTTCGATTCCCTCCAGCTCCACAAATTTGAAAGCAGCCCGTCATGCAATATGCGTGTCGGGCTGCTTCTGTATTAATCACTCGATATGAAAGAATTAGCTTTAAAGTACGGATGCAATCCGAATCAGAAACCCTCGCGTATTTATATGACCGAAGGCGAACTGCCGATTGAAGTGCTCAACGGCCGTCCGGGGTACATCAACTTCTTGGATGCCCTCAACGGTTGGCAACTGGTCAAGGAACTGAAAGAAGCCACCGGCATGCCTGCCGCCACATCTTTCAAACACGTGTCTCCCGCCGGGGCTGCCATCGGCCTCCCGTTGAGCGACACATTGAAAAAAATATACTTTGTGGATGACGTGCAGATTCCTCTCTCCCCCGTTGCCTGTGCATACGCCCGTGCACGCGGTGCCGACCGTATGTCGAGCTACGGCGACTTTATCGCACTGAGCGACACTTGCGATGCCGCCACCGCCACCCTCATCAAACGCGAAGTCAGCGACGGGGTGATTGCTCCGGACTACACGGAAGAGGCGCTCCAAATCCTGCGTGAAAAACGCAAAGGTACTTACAACGTCATCAAGATAGCCCCCGACTATGTTCCCGAACCGATAGAACGCAAACAGGTGTTCGGCATCACATTCGAGCAAGGACGCAATGAAATCAAATTGAACGACCCGGCTTTGTTCGAAAACATCCCCACGGCCAGCAAGACGTTTACCGACGAGGCCAAACGCGATTTGATGATCGCCCTCATCACCCTGAAGTACACGCAAAGCAACTCCGTATGCTACGTGAAGGACGGACAGGCCATCGGTATCGGAGCCGGGCAACAAAGCCGTATCCACTGTACGCGTCTGGCGGGCAACAAGGCCGACATCTGGTGGTTGCGCCAACATCCGAAGGTGATGAACCTGCCGTTCATGGAGAAAATCCGCCGTGCAGACCGAGACAATACCATCGACATTTATATCAGCGACGACTATATGGACGTGTTGGCTGACGGAGAATGGCAGAAATTCTTCTCTGAAAAGCCGGAACCGCTCACACGCGAGGAAAAACAAGCCTGGATTGCACAAAACACCGGAGTGGCCTTAGGGTCGGACGCATTCTTCCCCTTCGGCGACAACATCGAACGGGCACACAAAAGCGGCGTGCAGTTCGTGACACAAGCTGGTGGCAGCGTGCGCGACGACCATGTAATCGAGACTTGCGACAAGTATGGCATCACGATGGCTTTCACCGGCGTCCGCCTGTTCCACCATTAATCCTACGGCACACTTATGGCGAACTTCGGAGGAGACGACATCGACAAGGTTATCACGGGAGGCATCGTGTTTTCAGGGGGTGCTAAAAAGGCTTCCGGAAACTCGAATGCCAAAGTGAAAACCAAAGCCAAAAAGAAAGCTTATATCACGGGGGCGCACGGTTCCGGGTCGGCCAAAATGAAGGCTGAAATCCGCCGCCGCAGAGCCAACCGGCATAAAAAGTAATACAACACATACACGGTACAGGCGCAAAAGACACAGTTTCAGAACCACACCTTTTGCGCCTGTGCCATTTTTTAATGGCCTACAGCTATTTTGGAGACCTTTCCTTTGTTTGTCTTCACAATATAAATACCCTTACGAGACAAAGCGAAATCAACCCGACCTGTGGAAGTACAGGCTGTGCCGCATAATTTGCCCGAACAATCATAGACGTTAACCATCTCGCCTTTGGACAAACCATCAATATGCAACACACCATTACTTATCCAGAAACTTATGAGAGGAACCTTTTCATTTTTAATGTCCGTCCTGTCTGTCACAACCACTTGACATGTGGATTTAAAAGTAAACCCTATTTCATTCTTTACGATTACCGTGAGAAATGCTTCGCCCGGATTAATAGCCCGCACAATCCCTTTGGGAGAGACCGTCATGACATGTTCATCGCTGCTCACCCATTCCACACTTGCATAAGCAGCACTTTCCGGAACAGTCAAGAAATGGAGTAATTTTGCCTGTCCGGGTTCCATCATAACATTTCCTTCTGAAATTGAAACGCCTTCCAAATATTTTATGCCAGGCTTCAATTCTATTGGCACATCCGAAGAACCGGCATCACAAGGCAAACCAAATCCCCATCCCCAAAGGCTACCGTCCTTTTTTAGTGCGTAACATCCGTTTGCGTTCGCCCATATCGTCTCCACATCACCTATGTCCGGAGAGTGGAATGATTCATAATAATCCCAATGAGTAGACTCATGCCCTAAGCCTAATTGACCTCCACCATTTTCTCCACGCACCCAAACCGTACCATCATTTTTAAGCACATAAACTGTCATGCCTGCTATTTGTACGTCTTTCACATCCTGCAAGGCCAAAACGGGAGTTCTTCCAAGCAAATACGATGTAGTAGCCGCAGCATACCCCCATTGGTACAAATCTCCATTCGTTTTCAAAGCCAACGATTCATAAGCTCCGGTATAACATTTTTCCACATCTGAAAGGATTTTCACCGGCCCGACATATTCCGTCGAGAACGAAATACCTGCCCCAATACATGGATTGTTTTCGCCAAAGCTCCACAGCGTCTTGTCGCTTTTAATGTAAAGGTTATGCCTTTGCCCACTACATGCATAAACGACATTGTCATCTATCAGTGTGGGAACGTTAGTGTTCGCATACTGTCCTATGGCATGCCCAAATCCCCACGCAAAAAGCTTTTTGTCTTTTGTTACCGCGATAGTGTGGAGTTGCCCAAGGTCAAACATTTCGACATCGGAAAGGATGCCTACCGGAGAAGCTGCGACACCAGACATCGTTCCACCATCGCCAATTTTCCCAAAAGCTTTATCCCCCCATAAATATAACATGCCTCCATTACCCAAAGCTCCTTTGTGTTTGGCACTATTCTTAAAATCCTTCGCATTTCCCAATATCATAGCCGGTTGCGGAACATCTTTCGTCGTTCCATTTCCAATAGGGTTTTCCGATGTATCCAACCATCCCCACCCCCAAAGTGTATTTCCATCATCAATATAATAATATTGCTGGGACGGATAATCCCCGGACCTGTAAAACATGTGATACGGGGTAAACAACGATTTGACATCCTCCAACACCAAGTGTTCCCCAATAGATTCGTCTGAGGTATTCAGATTGGGAAAGTCTTTATGCCAAACGTAAAGATTCCCATTGTCCATCAGCCTGAAATAACTATCCAAATAGGCATATTCTTCCTTACCGGTTGATGTCACACTGAATTGATACAAAATATCGCCATTGGGTTCTCCCACACTGTTCGTGACGGCATAAGAAGGTATCCGGATTTCATACTGCCCTATTTCCAATAGGCTATCCGGAACAATCGACAGTTCATTTCCGTCAATCACATATTCAAAACCGATTTCTTTGCCTGTTGACCGGTTAGACATTGTAATACGTTCCGTATCCCCCTCTTTTATTACCTCGTTAAACGTAACAACCGGTATGGCATCCGGCTTCACCTCATCCATACCTTGGCCTGGACTATAAGACTCCGTTTTAAGCGATGTAACATCATAAGACGCTGTAAAAAGCTCGCTTAATCCATAATCCTTATGGTACGCCAACGCATTCACCAATAAGGGACGGTCCACACAAATCGGTTTCGCGTATAAATTCGGATTCTCCATCGGATAACTGCCATCTGTCGTATAATATATCACAGCATCTTGTATCTCCACTGCCAGTTCCACGACCACACCTTTTTCTACTATGCCGCCCACTGGATTTGCTTTGATTTCAAGATTACCGTTTCTTACTTTCACGATACTGTAAGCTTCAGCCAGACCACCATTTATGCTAACTGTAATTATCGTGACACCCGTTGACACGCCTGTAACCTTACCCTTATTGTCCACACTCGCCACTTCGGGGTTTTCCGTAGTCCATGTTATTTGCAATTCATCATCCTCGGGAGTAACCGTGGGCAAGAACTGATAAGTACCGCCCGACTCCAAAGACACCTCAGCCGGGATGGTTACGGTTACAGGACTGACGTATGCCTCAGACACATGAACCACACATGAAGCTTTGTTTGAACCTAAATCTGAACTGGCATAAACGGTGGTAGAACCTTCCTTTTTTCCTAAGACCGTCCCGTCTGGAGAAACATCTATTATTGACGGGTCATAACCGGAGAACTGCATTGCCGGAACCTTGTATGTAGCCCAATCGAATGTCCACGACAAAGCCTTGGATTTCCCTATGCCGATATTCATATTCGTAGGGGAAAGCGTAAACGTATTGTCTGCACAATCATACTCCCATGTGACCGTTCTGTTATATTTCGATGTCCCCACATAATAATCATAAGAACAAGTTATGATACAAGTTCCACCAAAATACCTATCCGCCGTAACATTACGGTAGAAACCACTCCCCGACAAAGAAACCGTCGGGTTATTCACAGACCATTGCGGATTAAAGTAGCCTGCCGACGCGTCTACGTCCAAACGTACGACCTTCCCCGGCCATAACGTTCCGTTTTTATATGCTTTGCATATTTGTACATTCAGGCATATCGCCATTACGATTAAAATCAGTTTGTTCATTTGAATCGGATTAAAAAAAGGCGTGAAACCATTCCCTACTTGCCTACTTCGTGGTTACCGCCAAGTGACCATTCTCACAACAAGCAAGGAATAGTCCACGCCATACAGCGTGAACCTCCAGTCTGCTTGTTCCCGTGAGAAATAATTGGCGGTAATTTCGAAGTAGAGAACAAGAGCTAAAAGCTCAATATTTATATCATGTCCATTATCAAGTATGCAAACGGAACGCCATCAGTTGTTTTCACTCGAGACACGCCTGCGGCATGCCCCTTCTCTTTCACAACACAGAGGTACACCCACTATTCGTCGCATCCCCCTGCCAGCGTCTCGATATTTATTTCCTTGGCCGTCCCTCCTTTCTTCTTGGTGAATATAACTTGGTCTTTTTTATAACTTATCCTCTTCGGCACAAAACGTACACGAAGCCTTTATACTTTCACAAAAGTAAAAGAAACATTTCATATTCCCAAAGAACCCAACAAAAAAATCAGCCCGGATCCTCAAGCCCATTGTCAAAATGTCAATCCAAGCCTTACGAGGTTTCGTTATTCGTGCCCCAAACCGGATATGTACCGGAATATGCGATTCTCGCACAGCAAAGAAATATCTGATTGACGTCCGTTTGGGCTTAAGGCCGACATACGGACAATGGAAAAGGCACAGCCTGCGCAGGCGAAAAAGGAGTGTGTAAGCCACAGGCTGATATACGTGACAATCTAACATCCGAATTTTATATCGGAAAATCTATCAAATAGATAAAAAACAAGGGGTAAGAGCATGTCTTTAACCTGTTTTCAGCCCAAAATCCGAACGATGCACAGAGATTTGCCGCACAACATGAAGACAAAAAAATGTTTTCTCAGCCGAATGAAAAATCATTCGGCTGAAATTGAACTGTATTTTTACCTAAAAAAGATAAAAATCATGCTTGAAATATAAAAATATGTTCCAAAAAATGTTTGAAAGCTCCCTAAAAGGGGGATAAACGCGCCCTAAATTACATGCAAAACCCCCGCTTCAACTATCATTTTGATAGATAAAACCTCAAAAAAGGAGTATCGCACACCTTATTTTCCACCTTCCCAAAGGAAGGACGACTGCCGTTATATCTTTCGTACAGAGATGGTTCCGTTCGATTTACGAGTAAAGGTGAGCTTGTCTTTCCTCAACGCATGCCGCCCGTGGTCGAAAATGTAATCACTATTGAACGGCAAGCCGTTCGCCCGGACTTCAAAATGACAATGCTCTGTCGTGGCCCGTCCGGTACGACCCACGGTGGCTATCGCGTCGCCAGCCTTCACACGGTCTCCCACGCGGACCAAGTTCTTGGCATTGTGACTGTAACAAGTCTCCAGCCCGTTGGCATGGCGTACTACCACCATGTTCCCGTATGCGGAATACTTTCCGGAGAAGCGGACTACCCCGTCGAACACCACCCGTATCTTGTCGCGCGGCTTCGTTTTCAGGTCCGTTCCTGTATGGTTCTTGCGTGCCCCGCCATAGGGACTGATCACCTTGGCACCGGGCAGCGGATAACTCCACTTCCCTATCCGGGACAAGTCTATCGTGAACGAAGAAGCCCCGTCGAACAACCCCGGTGTAGCCACACCCACATGTTGCCGTTCCATGGCCGAGAAGGGACGGTCCAAGTCCACCAGTTCCGGCACCCGGAACCAGTCGAAACGGGGCGGACGTTCGACAATCTCTCCCCTCCGGCAGAAAGAAGCACGGACATAACCGGACTCGTCCAGACGAAACTGCATGGCATCGAACTTCAAACTACCATCGGGACGAGCCAGCGTGGACGGGCTCATCGGCACGCCGTTCACCATCAGGGCGAAATAAGTATAGACCACGCCATGGTTCGCACCGGCCAACGCTATAGCCTGCCCAGCAGAAACATAATCGCCGGACTCCACCAACGTCTTGGCGTGATGGGCATACACCGTTTCCATACCGTTGGGATGGAGCACCACGACCGTCTTTCCTAAATCCGTCTTACGCACCAGGCGCACCACGCCCTGCATGGCCGCCCTTACCTCATGCTTCACCTCAGGCGACATGATGTACCACCCGACAGGCTCATGACGGAAATCGGGAGTGAACAACACTCCGTCCTCCACCGGAAAACTCCAACCGTCGCGTTCCATGTCGGCCGAGGTCACGGTGAAATAACCGGTGCCGTCGAACAATCCGGCAGTCGGGATATGAAGCATGCGCCGTTCCACACGCGAGAAATCCACCCGCTCCTTGCGGCTGCCCGTAAAAGAATACAAAAGTGCCAACAACAAGGCGAGACACAAAATAGAAATACGCTTCACCATATATCCATATTTTTAATCAGTCCGTCAGAAAAATACCGTTCAGGATGCGCCCCGAACGGATGCCCAAGCGGCGTGCGGAGAAGAAACGTTCGGAATGGAGGTAAGTGCACACTCCGGCCAAATGAATCCGTGCAGAGGGCACACCGCAGCCCTCCAACAAGCCCCGGTTGGCTTGCCACAAATCAAGGTGCCATTTTTCCATCCTGCCACTCCCGTCTCCGGTGGCAGGATACCGCCTCGCTATCTTCTCCATCGGGAAACCGGCCATGCGGAAAGCTTCATACACCTCGTCGCCCACCTCGAAAGCCTCCAAGGATATGCCGGGACCGATGGCCGCCTCCACATCCTGCGGACGGGTGCCGTATGCATCGGCCATCGCTTGCAGGACGGCCTCCGATATGCGCAACACGGTGCTTCGCCAACCGGCGTGCACGGCGGCCACGGCATGATGCACCCGGTCATATATTAATATAGGTATGCAATCGGCGGTAGACACCGACACGCAAACCTTCGGCACGTCCGTCATCACGGCATCCACTCCTTCGAGCGTAGCCGCCTTGACGGCATCGGTCTGCATAAAAAAAGCCTCATCGATACGACGCACACGTGCGCCATGTACCTGATGAGGTATAATCAAACGGGATGTCTCCAAACCTAAAGACTCGCACAACAAATCACGATTGAGCCGCACCATGCGTTCGTCGTCCCCGCAATAGGCATTGGCATTGAAAGAGGCGTACGCCCCTTCGCTATAACCTCCGCGCCGCTCCGTACTGAAAGCACAGGCACCCTGTCCCAAATCGTATGTCAGCAATTCCGGTCCACACATTTTCCGGAACTATTTTTGAGGTTCGTCGTCCCAATCCTCTTCGTATTCGAAATCATCAAGGTCTTCTATCTCCTCCTCGTCCACAAACTGGATATCTTCATCCTCGCCCATGGCCTTCAGCTCATTCTGCAGGAAATTCAAGTCCTTGTTCTTATGCACAATCCTACTCTGGTCCGTAATGGCCTGAAGCTTATTGCTTTCGCTGTTCAGCTCGCGCCACAACACGTCTTTTAACTCGGCTATGCCCATCCCCGTGACTGAAGAGATAAACACATGAGGCACGTCGGGCAGGTTCTCGGAAAGCATCTGGATGAGTTCTTCGTCCAGCAAATCGCTCTTCGTAATGGCCAACACCCGCTGCTTGTCGAGCATTTCGGGGTTGAACGTGGCCAGTTCGTTCAACAGTATCTCATATTCTTTCCGGATGTCCTCCGTGTCGCCGGGCACCATGAACAACAGCAAAGAATTGCGCTCGATATGGCGCAGGAAACGCAGCCCCAACCCTTTTCCCTCGCTGGCTCCCTCGATGATGCCGGGAATATCGGCCATTACGAACGACTGGTTGTCGCGGTAGGACACGATGCCCAAGCTGGGTTCGAGTGTCGTAAAGGGATAATTGGCTATCTTGGGACGGGCGGACGACACGGCGCTCAGCAAAGTGGATTTCCCGGCGTTGGGAAACCCTACCAGGCCGACATCGGCCAACAGTTTCAATTCCATGATGACCATCATCTCCTGCATCGGCTCCCCGGGTTGGGCATACCGCGGCGCCTGGTTGGTGGCCGTACGGAAATTCCAGTTGCCCAGACCGCCCCGGCCTCCTTTCAGCAGCAATACGACCTGCCCGTCCTCCGTCACGTCGCAAAGGTATTCTCCCGTCTCGGCATTATAGACCACCGTTCCGCACGGCACGTCTATATACTTGTCCTCACCGTCCTTGCCCGACGAGCGGGCTTTGGAGCCGTTCCCGCCATGGCCGGCAAAGACATGCCGGTCATAACGCAAATGGAGCAACGTCCAATAGTTGCGGTTGCCGCGAAGGTAAACATTACCCCCACGGCCGCCGTTTCCGCCGTCCGGTCCGCCATTGGGCACGTATTTGGCTCGGCGCATGTGCGCCGAACCGCGTCCCCCCTTACCCGAACGGCAGTATATCTTCACATAGTCTACAAAATTGGATTCTGCCATATAAATTATTTGTTTGCAGCGTCTATCGCTTCAAAGATTTCCGCCAGCATCTGTTCTTTCGAGCCTTTCCAGTTGAAAGTGTGGCGCAAACCTTCTTTCTCGAACCACTCGGCCAAAGGAGCCGTCTGGTTGCGGTACACGTCAAAACGCTTCTTGATGGTTTCTTCATTGTCGTCGGCGCGTCCCTGCTCGATGGCACGGTTCAGCAAACGGGCCATCAGCGTCTCTTCGTCCACCACCAACTCTATCATCATGCCCATGTCGTCCTTGCGGTCGGCCAGCATCTTCTTCAAAGCCTCGGCCTGCGCGATGGTACGGGGGAAACCGTCGAATATCACCCCTTGGCCTTTCGTCTGTGCGTCGTATGTCTTGGCCAGGATGTCGATCATCAGTTCGTCCGGAATGAGCTGGCCGTTGTCGATATATCCCTTGGCAATCTTGCCCAGTTCCGTACCGTTCTTGATTTCTCCGCGCAACACGTCACCGGTAGAAATGTGTCCCATGCCGTATTTTGCCACAATCTCGTCACTGTAAGTGCCCTTACCTGATCCCGGAGCACCGAAAATAATAATATTCTTCATCGTTGTTATTTTGTATTGGTTGAAACAATCTTTCTCCTCTTTTTCCGACAATAGAAACTGCCGGCCTATTCCACGACGGTGTAAATGTCACGGGTGTTCCTCCCGTAACCGTCATAATCCAGCCCATACCCCAAAATGAAATCGTTGGGTATGGAGAAACACTTGTACGGAATGTCCAAATCCACCTTCAAATTACCGGGCTTGAGCAACAATGTGCAGATGGAAATGGAACGGGGATTGTACTTCGCCAACATTTCCGTCACGTATTTCATCGTCAGTCCGGAATCCACTATATCCTCCACAACCACGACATCCCGTCCGGAAATATCGACATTCAGTCCTATCATCTCACAGACGGAACCGGTTGAAGACGTCCCCACGTACGAAGCCAACTTGACAAACGAAATCTGTGCAGAAAGCTCGATTTCCCTCATCAAATCAGCCGCAAAGATAAAAGACCCGTTCAATATAGCCAAAAAAACAGGTTCCGAACCGGCCAAATCACGGTTGATTTCTCCAGCCACCCGCTTCACCTGTTTCAATATTTCAGCCTCAGGTATCGACACGGCAAATTTTTTATCCTTTATCTGAAGTGTTTCCATATCTTTTTGCTAATTTTGCGTACAAAGATAGTGAAAGGTGAGCGCAGAGGCAAACGAAAAACAAAGTTTTTCAAGTTTGGACATGCCGAACCGCCTCCTATTTTATCCAAAAACAGTACCAAACCCAAAAAATACGAAAGAAAACGAAGTTTTATTTGTCATGAAGATACTCACCTCGACCCAGTTTAAAGAATTAGATAAATACACCATCGAACACGAACCCGTCTCATCCACCGATTTGATGGAACGTGCCGCAAAAGCGATTGCAGCCGAATTGAAAAGCCGTTGGACCACCGCCACTCGCTTCATCGTGTTTGCCGGTCCGGGCAACAATGGAGGCGATGCCTTGGCGGTATCCCGCCTGCTCTGCAACGCCGGGTACACGGTGCAGACGTATCTGTTCAACATCACGGGGCGTCTCAGCGACGATTGCCTGAACAACAAGAAACGGTTGGAAAACCTGGCCGGACTGCTGTTCACCGAAGTATCTTCCCAGTTCTCTTTCCCTGAAGTGGACGAAAAAGATGTCATCGTAGACGGACTGTTCGGTACCGGACTGAATAAGCCTTTGGACGGGGGCTATGCCGGACTCGTGAAAAGAATCAACGCCAGTCCGGCCAAAGTGGTGAGCATTGACATCCCGTCCGGCCTGATGAGCGAAGACAACACATACAATAATCCGTCGGCCATCGTCCGTGCGGACCTGACCCTGACCATCCAGCTTCCTAAATTGGCCTTCTTTTTCGGCGAGAACCAGAAATATCTCGGTGAAGTAAACCCCATGGACATCGGGCTTTCCGCCGAGGGACTGGCGGCTATCGACTGTAGTATTACGGTGATAGAGCCGGGAGAGGTGAAAAAGATACTCAAACCGCGTAACCCTTTCGCCCACAAAGGCAGCATGGGGCATGCCCTGCTCGTAAGCGGACAGTACGGCATGGGAGGCGCAACCATCCTCGCGGCAAAGGCTTGCCTGAGAAGCGGAGTGGGCAAACTGACCGTCCATACGCCGGACATGAACAACAACATCTTGCAATGCAGTGTACCCGAAGCCATACTCAGCCATGATTTGTCCGACATCCGGGTGTCGAAAGCCATAAGTACCTACGACTACAACGCTCTGGCCATGGGTCCCGGACTGGGCACACACGAAGAAACGGCAGAGGCTCTGCGTACATTCATCCGTAACCATCCGGGCGAAATGGTACTCGATGCGGATGCGCTCAATATCCTGGGCAACCATCCGGAATGGATTCCGGAAATCCCGCAAGACACGATTCTCACTCCGCATCCCAAGGAATTGGAAAATCTCGTGGGAACATGTACCGATAGTTACGACCGTATGGCAAAAGCCCGTGAGCTGTCCATCAAAATGCAATTATATGTCATCGTGAAAGGACACAACAGCATGATTTGTACACCGACGGGACGCGTCATCATCAACCCCACGGGCAATGCAGGCATGGCCACAGCCGGAAGCGGCGACGTGCTGACCGGCATCCTTACGGCTTTACTGGCACGGGGATATACGGCCAATGAAGCTTGCCAGTTGGGCACCTATCTGCACGGCATGGCCGGTGACATCGCACGCGAAAGGTTAGGCGAAGAAAGCATGATAGCCAGCGACATCATCGACGCGCTCCCCGAAGCCTTCAAGAAGTTAAAAGAATAAATACTGATAAAAATAAAGTTTATGAAAGCAAGAACCCTGTTATGCGGACTGGCACTTTGCACACTCGGTGCCGTCGCACAAACCGAAGTAAGCCCGTACGTACCCGGCGCCACGGTGGAGGGCGTAACCTATTACTTGCCCCGTACAGCCCTTCGCCTGGTCGTCGTGGCCGAAAAGCAAGTCTATACCCCCGGAGAATTCAGCAAATATGCCGACCGCTATCTCCGTTTGTCCCAAATAAACCAGGAACCTTACACGAAGTGGAGTATAAAAAGTATAGATATGGTACCCTACGGAGTACCCGATCCTCAAAAAGTTTACAGCATACAGCTTAAAAAGAGAACCGTAGCTCCGTTGGTAGGTCTCACTTCCGAAGGCATCCTCCTGTCCATCAATACCGACGGGGAAGAGGAACCGTTACCGGCCGTACCGAAAGGAAATGATGCTCCTAAAAGACTCAATCCCAGAGATTACATGAATCAGGAAATCCTTTCAGCCGGAAGCAATGCCAAAATAGCCGAACTGACGGCCGAAGAAATCTATGATATCCGAGACAGCCGCACGGCATTGATTAAGGGCGAAGCGGACAACATGCCGAAGGATGGCGCTCAACTCAAACTTATGCTCGACCAATTGACGATGCAGGAAACAGCCCTTACACAACTCTTCAAGGGCACTGTGGACACCAGTACGGAGGTTTTCACCATAGAACTCACGCCTGCGGAGTTTACAGACCGGATGGTGCTGTTCCGTTTCTCGGAAAAACTGGGCGTAGTGGACAATGACGATTTATCCGGCGAGCCGGTTTACCTCTCTTTGAAAAACATGAATACCCTCCCCCAGCCCGTCGTGGACGAAAAGGCTGCCAGAAAGAAAGGTAAAATGGAGGAAGGAGTATATTATAATGTACCTGAACGAGTGGCGGTCAGCGTATTCAATGCTTCCAGAGAGTTCTGCAAAGGGGAGTTCCCCATGGGGCAATTCGGCCATGTGGAAATCCTGAGTAATGTGCTCTTCGACAAGAAAACCACCACCCAAGTCACTTTCTACCCCAGCAACGGAGCCATCAAACAACTGACGGACAACGGCGAGGAAAACTGAAAACCTACTAAACATGCGATAAGCATAAAAAAAGGGCTGCCCGAAAGCAGCCCTTTAACTTTTATATGTCGTACGACCGGATTACAACTTGTTGTCAGAACCCAAAACGTTGACAATCTTGTGCTCGTACAATTTCTTCATGTTGTCGCGAGCCGGACCCAAATATTTACGCGGGTCGAACTCTGCCGGCTTCTCAGCAAATACCTTGCGAACAGCAGCCGTCATAGCCAGACGAGAGTCTGAGTCGATATTGATTTTGCAAACCGCACTCTTGGCAGCCTTACGCAATTCGTCTTCGGGGATACCGATAGCTGCTTCCAACTTGCCACCGTATTTGTTGATGGTGTCTACTTCTTCCTGAGGAACAGATGAAGAACCGTGCAGTACAATGGGGAAGCCCGGAAGCTCCTTCATTACGCCGTCCAATACATCGAATGCCAAAGGAGGAGGAACCAAACGGCCTGTAGCGGGATCAACGTGGCACTGTTCGGGTTTGAACTTATATGCACCGTGAGAAGTACCGATAGAAATAGCCAAAGAATCGCAACCGGTTTTGGTTACGAAGTCAACTACTTCTTCAGGACGAGTGTAGGTGTGATGTTCAGCCACAACGTCGTCTTCTACTCCGGCCAATACGCCCAACTCACCTTCTACGGTTACGTCGAATTGGTGAGCGTATTCTACGACTTTCTTCGTCAAAGCCACGTTCTCGTCATACGGAAGGTGAGAACCGTCGATCATCACTGAAGAGAAACCTGAGTCGATACAGCTCTTGCAAGTCTCGAAAGTATCTCCGTGGTCAAGGTGCAACACGATTTGAGGATTGGCGCAACCCAATTCCTTTGCATATTCAACAGCACCCTGAGCCATATAGCGCAACAACGTAGCGTTGGCATACTGACGGGCACCCTTAGAAACCTGAAGGATCACCGGAGACTTGGTCTCTACGGCTGCTTGAATGATAGCCTGCATCTGCTCCATGTTGTTGAAGTTGAAAGCAGGAATGGCATAACCGCCATTAATGGCTTTTTTGAACATCTCTCTGGTGTTCACCAAGCCTAAGTCTTTGTAATTAACCATATCTTTATAATTTATAAAAAGAACAATTCGTTTCACTCTTTTTTGGTAGGACAAAGATAGGCATTTTTCTTCAAATCCAATCTCCCGCCCATATCTTTTAAACAAAAAAAATCCCCCGAAGCGTATTTTACCGTTTCGGGGGAGTGCTTGTAGCGTCATTTCATCTCTTTTACCAAATATACCACAACCGGAAGGTGGTCGCTATAACCGTTCAGCCACACTCCGCCGGCATGCGTACGCTTGGTATTGCCTTTGTATCGCCCTTCGGTTTGAAACAGGTAATTGCGCGAGAATATCTCATTCTTAAAGAACTTCAAGGTCGAATAATCCTTCTTGCCATCCAAATCCAATAAATTGGGAGTCATTACAATCTGGTCGAACAAGTTCCACTTGCCGTCATACATCAACGTGCCCCGTCCGTCTTTAGCCAGCACGTTCCACCAAGGATTATACAAATCGGAGTTGCCCACATCTTTCATTTCGCGCTTGGCTCCCAAAGCTTTCGCCATACTCGGACTGAAAGGATCGTCGTTCATATCCCCCATCACGATGATTTTCATTTCCGGATTTGCCTTGCTGATACTGTCTTTCAACATACGGACTTGTTTCCCTGCACGCTCCCTATAGTATGAAACCGCAGCACGGCTGGGCCAATGGCATACGATAAAGGTCACATCATCGCCCGCCAGTTTACCTTGTACGGTCAGGAAGCCACGCGTATGATAAGCACTGTCTTTCGCCTCATATACATAAGGTTGCAGAAACGACTTTTCCGGTGTAAAGAAACGGGGATTGTATATCAGCGCACAATCTACGCCACGCTTGTCCGGCCCTTCTATATGAACGAACTTCATTCCACGTGCTTTCAAAGGCGGCTGTTCCACCAAATCTTGCATCACACGGCTGTTCTCAACCTCAGACACCCCGATGACAGATGCACCGATATTGGGCAACTTGTCTGTCCCCATCTCCGACAATACAGTGGCCATGTTCTTCAATTTCGCGAAATACTTCATTCCGTTCCATTTCATAGCCCCATCCGGCAGATACTCGAAATCGTTTTTCCCCTCGTCATGAATGGTATCGAAAAGATTTTCCTGATTATAAAACCCAACCGCATACATGCCGAATTTCTTCTCTTGGGCACGTGCCACCGTAAACAGCAGTACGAACAAGCCCATAACCATAAACATTCGTTTCATAAGATGTTTTTTTAACGTTTTGTTAATTCTCTATTACAAATATGGCTTTTTTCGGCTATCGAGCCAAAAAAAAATGGCAAAAAGTTAGTCCGGGATGACTTTAATTTGAAAATAATGTGTTTCTTTGTAACAACAATATAATAAATCTACGAGATATGGGGAAAAAGACAACTTTGATTCTATCGGCATTCTTTGTGTCAGCCTTGCTCCACGCACAACAGACAGACACTCTGGCCGTGCTCCAACAACGGGCACAGAATGAGAATGCGGACTTTTCGTTCACAGAATCGCAACTCAATGAAGATGACGACGCGGGCCAGACCGTTTCGGCCATCACAGGAGTCGGCAACGACCTGTATTTGTCTGAAGTGGGCTATCTATTCAGTCCCATGCGCTTCCGCCTGAGGGCCTATCAAAACTCCAACAACGACATGTTCATCAACGGTATCCAGTTCAACGATGCCGAGCGAGGCGTATTCAGTTACAGTTCCATCGGAGGACTGAACGACGCAACCCGTAACCGTGAAGGCTCCCCGTTTTTCCTGATGAACCAATTCGGTTATACGTCGGTGGGAGGAGCGGATAATATTAATGTACGGGCCGGACAATACGCCACAGGCCACAAATTATCGTTGTCCGGTACCAATCGAAACTATCGTGCACGAGGCATGTACACCTACTCTTCGGGACTGATGAGCAACGGATGGGCCTTCACCGGTTCCATCGGTTACCGTTGGGCCAATGAAGGATTCGTAGAAGGTACGTTCTACAATTCGTTCAGCTATTTGTTAGGGTTCGAGAAACGGTTCAACGACCGACACAGCTTGAGCTTCACGACCTGGGGTTCCCCCACCGAACGTGCCCAGCAGGGTTCTTCCACAGAAGAAGCGTACTGGTTGGCCAACGACCATTACTACAACCCGAACTGGGGTTACCAAAACGGCGAAAAGCGTAATGCACGTGTGGTAAATTCTTTCGAACCGACAGCGATTGTCACTTGGGATTTCGACATCAACGAACGAACCAAGCTGTCTACATCGTTCTCCGGAAAATACAGCATGTATGCCAGCAGCGCTTTAGGATGGAGTGGAAATGCCGCCGACCCGCGTCCGGATTACTACAAAAAGTTACCGAGCGGACAAATCAGCGGCAACGTATTCAACCAACCGTTGAGCGACGAGGATGTGGAGACTTGGCAAAACGCATATAATTACTGGACCAGCGCAAAGTCCCACCGCCAACTCGATTGGGATGCCATGTACTTTGCCAACGCCCAACAAAACACGTTAGGGGGCGAAGCCTTGTACTACGTAGAGAATCGTCATAACGACCAAATGGCCTTCAACTTCGGTTCCACCCTGAAACGCGACATGGACGAGTACGGTTATATCACAGCCGGCGTAAACGCCAGCACCACCAAAGGCATGCACTACAAAACCATGAAAGATTTGCTGGGTGCCAACAAATATACGGACGTAGACAAATTCTCCGTTCGTGACTACGGCTACAACTCCAGCATGATTCAAAACGATCTGGACAATCCCAACCGCCTGATCGGTGAAGACGACAAGTTTGGCTACAATTATAATATATTCGTCAACAAAGCCAACGTTTGGGCCAACTACCAATTCGATAAAAGCTTCTACAGTTTGTTCTTTGCCGGACGTTTGGGCGGAACGACCATGGAACGTGAAGGTTTGATGCGCAACGGTCGTGCGGCCAACAACTCAAAAGGCAAGAGCGGCACAGCCAAATTTTTGGAAAGCGGAGCCAAGGCCGGAGCGACTTTCCGTATCGGAGGCAAACACGTGTTCAACGTCGGGCTTGGATATGAAGAAAACGCACCGTTGCCTTACAATGCCTTCATCGCTCCCCGTCTGAAGAACGACTTCGCCACGAATCTGACCAACGAAGAAGTAATGACTGCCGAAGCCAGCTATGCGTTCAACGGACCCATCTTCGCTTTCAAGGTCAGCGGCTACTACACGCGTTTCAACAATGTGACCGAACTCGACCAGTTCTACAACGACCAGGAGTCGCGCTATACTTATCTGTCGATGACTGGGGTAGAGAAAGAATATATGGGAGTAGAACTGGCCGCCAGCGTAAAACTCACGTCAAACCTGACCCTGAAAGCGTTGGGCACATTCAACAACGCCGAATATGTGAACAACCCGAACGCCAATCTGACTTACGAAAACGAAAGCGAGACTACGCAAGATGTCGTGTACATCGACGGAATGAAAGAAAGCGGAACTCCGCTCTCTGCCTACAGTCTCGGACTGGACTACAATGTGAAAGGCTGGTTCTTCAGTATCAACGGTAACTACTACCACCGCGGATTCATCGACTTCTCCACTTACCGCAGATTAGGTAAGGTTTTGGGAGTGTCAGCCGGCGAGAACGGGACCGTAGGTGAAGACGGCAACAAGGTAAACGTAAACATCCCCGGACAGGAAGAGTTTGACGGTGGTTTCATGCTCGACCTCTCCATCGGAAAATACATCCGCCTGCAAAAAGGCCGCGCCCTGAGCATCAACCTGACGCTGAACAACGTGACCAACAATACGGACATGAAAACCGGAGGATACGAACAGAACCGCGACGATGCCTACGATGACGGTCGCGAGCGTCCTTACCAGTTCTCACGCCACTCTAAATATTACTACGCACAAGGACTCAACGGGTTCCTCAACATAGGATTCCGCTTCTAACCTTTTAAAATGAACTTGAATATGAAAAATATTAAATTATTGCTCGTCTCCATGTTGGCGGCCGTCTTCTCCGGCTGTATGGACCACCATGACGACCCGACTAATTATACATACGGCAATCCCGCTGTAGGAGAAGCCAATACGACTATCGCTGACTTAAAGACAAAGTATGCCGGCATAGTCAGCAGCAACAAAGCGGAAGAAGTACAAGAGAACCTGGTCATCTCCGGTGTGGTGGTAGGCGATGACGAATCCGGTAACATCTACAAGAACCTGTACGTCAACGACGGAAGCGGTACTTTAGTTGTGGGCATAAACGCCACCGGACTGTATGCTTTCTTACCTGTAGGCCAGAAAATAGCCATCAACTGTAAAGGACTTTATGTAGGCGGTTACGGTTCCATGGCCCAGTTAGGCACCTTGTACCAAGGCAAGATAGGCCGCATGCCGGAATATACATGGAAGGAACATGTCAAAGTTATCGGCCAGCCAGACCTTTCTTATCCCGAACTGACTCCTATGGAAATCGACGAAGCCTGGCTGTCTTCGGCCAATAAAGCCGACGCGGCATTCTTTGTCAAGATCAACGATGCGGAATTTGTAGAAGCCGACGGACTGACGCAATATGCTCCGGAAGCAGAAGGCGACGGAGGAAACGGTGTAAACCGTACCCTTAAGGTAGGAAATACCAACATTCCTTTCCGCACCAGCACTTACGCCAACTTCTCCACGGAGTACATGAAGATGGGAAAAGTGGACGTCACGGGGTTACTCACCCAATATAACGGCGAATGGCAACTCACCGTACGCACTTCAAGAGACATTCAATAAAATGCATTCACCAACAAAAACGAAATAATATGAAAACGAAAAGTTTTATCAGCCTATTATGCCTGACATTAGGCATGTTCCTGTTCCAGGCATGTAATGACGTTCCCTCCCCTTACGACATACCGGGCAAGGGAGATGCCAACAGCATATACGGAACCGGTTCCAAAGAATCTCCTTACACCATCAAGGGAGCTGCATTGAACCAAAACGGTGGTTACGCGTGGGTAAAAGCCTATATCGTAGGTTACATCCCGACAGGCGACAATACATCTTCCACGATTTCCGACATCATATTCGGAACAGAAGGAGCCGGCCCTACAAACATCGTGATTGCTACTTCGGCTGACAGCAAGGACATCAACAACTGTATGGCCGTACAGCTTCCGAGCGGTGATGTGCGTAACGCACTCAACTTGCAAGCCCATCCGGAAAACTTAGGCAAAGAAGTCTTGCTCTATGGCACCATGGAGAAGTACTTCGGCAGCGCCGGAGTGAAAACCGTTACTGCCGCCATCCTTGACGGACAGGAAATAGGTGATGTCCCAGAAGAGCCAGGAGAAGCCATCTTTAGTGAAACATTTGCAGAAGGCATGGGTGAATTTACAATTAACAACGTCAACGTACCGTCTGAAATGGGCAGCGAAGTGTGGACCTTCGACAGTTACAAATACATGAAAGCCACATCATACATCAACGGTGTAAACTATGCCGCCGAAAGTTGGTTAGTATCTCCTGCTATCAACTTGACGCAAGCTTCGGCTGCTACTTTGACTTTTGATTATTGTGCCCGTTATTTCAACGATTTGGAGAACAACATGACTGTATGGGTTACGGAAGCATCCAATGAAAACTGGCAAAAACTTCCCGTAGAAATCAAAGATTGCAGTGACTGGAATTTTGTTGACTCTAAAGATATAGACCTGAATGCCTACAAAGGCAAGAGCATCAAGCTTGCTTTCGTCTACAACTGTACGGACAAAGCCGGTACATTTGAATTGAAAAACATCCTGGTTGAAGAGCGTAATGCTCAAGCCGACCAACCTATCACGGGAGAAAACCTCCTCAAAAACGGTGGTTTTGAAACTTGGGAAAACGGTGTGGCCACAGGTTGGAAGTCAAACAACAGCGCAGGAAATGCTACCGTTACCCAATCTACCGATGCCCATGCAGGAAGTTATTCTGCAATGATAGAAGGTTCTACCGACGCTAACAAACGTCTCGGCAGTTCGGAAATGACACTGAAAGCCGGTACTTATGTCATCACGGCTTACTTCAAGGCCGTAGATGCCAACGCCAGCATCCGCTTGGGATATGCAGTCAATGAAGCAGACGGAAGTATCGCCGGAGGAGATAGCTACAAATATGGGGCATACGTTAATGACATTACCAAAGATACATGGGTAGAAGCCACTCATGAATTCACATTGGAGGCTAATACGAAAGTGAACTTGGTGGTCATGGTCGGCAAGAATCCCGGACAAAGCGTCCTCATAGACGACTTCTCCCTGCAAACTAACGACGGAGGACTCATCGAAGGAGACGAACCGGAACAACCGGAAGAACCGGGCGATGCCATTTTCTCTGAAAGTTTCGCTAACGGCATCGGTAGCTTTACCACAGCCGATATTGCCGGAGAACAAGCCTGGAACGCAGACGACCAATACAAATGTATGAAGATGTCGGCCTATGCCGACGGAACATCTGTAAAGAACGAAGACTGGCTGATTTCACCGGCCATCGACCTGAGCAAAGCAAGAACGCTGACTTTTGAACAGGCTTTTGGTCCTTATAACAAGAGTATGGACAACGCCAGCCAACTTTACACCGTGTGGGTATCCAATAACTATTCCGGCGATGTGTCAACTGCTACATGGACACAAGTAACCATCAACTATCCGGCAGAATCCGGATGGGCTTTCAGTGACGCGCAAGCTACGCTACCGGCCATTGGTGCACAAGCTCATTTGGCTTTCAAATACAAAAATGCCGACGGTGACGAGACTTTAACTTGGGAAATTAAAAATGTAGCCGTCAAATAAAGTAAATTATCATCTAATAATCAGAAACAGAGGATGTGTCGGCTGGACACATCCTCTGTTCATCTTAAAACAGGAACAATGAAAAGAATAACCATCTTATCCGGTTTGTTAACCGTAGCCCTTATTTTCATCGCCTGCAATGACGACACTCCCGATGGAACATCGGGCGACAACTCGAACCAGAACGCCAATCCTACGGTTATACAAAACGCCAGAAATCTGGAGATGCCGAGACTGGACGACCAAACGGGCGACATTTATTCCCATTACGTAACTTACAGAGGAGAGCAAGTATTGAACTACACCTTAGACTGGCACAAAGAAAAGAAACACTCGCGATGGGTGGCTTTCGTCTTTACCAACACGACGTCCGGAACAAGCTGGAATCGCAATAATTGGAAAGGTACAGAATGGAACGGCAAAGTCTGGGAGGGCGATCCCTTCCAACCCGATCCGGATATTCCCGCTGGAGAACGAAATGAATTGAGTGATTTCAGCCGGAGCGGCTACCAGCGCGGTCACCTCTGTGCGTCGGCCGACCGCCTCTTCTCCATGGATGCCAACGGACAAACGTTCTACCTCTCCAACATGAGTCCGCAAATGGGCAGTTTCAACTCCCCCAACTGGTCGGACCTCGAAACGCAAGTACGCAATTGGGGACGCAACAACAATTTCCGCGACACACTTTTTGTCGTAAAAGGCGGAACGATACGTGACGACCAAATCATAGAATACATCGGTGGAAAAGACCCCAGTTCCCCCACGAAAGTCGCCGTACCGAAGTACTACTTCATGGCTTTGCTCTGCAAAAAGTACGACGGCGGACAAAACACTTACAAAGCCATCGGTTTTTGGGTGGAACACAAACGATACGGCACGACTCCATCACTCCGCACGTGGGCCGTCAGCATCGACGAACTGGAAGAGAAGACAGGTATCGATTTCTTCTGCAATCTGCCCGACCGGATAGAAATACCGGTAGAACAGACTTATAATATAGAAAGTTGGAGCGGATTATAGCCGAAAATATTCCGCAGAAAGTTTGGCGGTTCTGAATAAAAGGCTTAACTTTGCACCTCGTAAATCAGACCATTACACATATAGTTACCAGCTATAAGTTGAACTGACAAAAATTTATAAGACAATGAAGAAAGATATTCATCCTGAGAATTATCGTCCCGTAGTGTTCAAGGACATGAGCAACGGTGACATGTTCCTTTCACGTTCTACTTGCAAAACGAGCGAGACCATAGAATTTGAAGGCGAAACCTATCCGGTAGTGAAAATTGAAATTTCCAGCAGTTCACATCCCTTCTATACGGGTAAGAACAAATTGGTGGACACGGCAGGTCGCGTAGACAAGTTCATGAGCCGCTACGCAAAGAGCCGCAAATAAATCGGGATTCCATATTTTATCGGAAAGATAAAAAACGGTGTGGTGACAACAGTTTCCACACCGTTTTTCTTTTCCTTCCCCGTACAAGGGGATCACGGAAAAGTCCATATTTTTCCACACCTCCGGAGGCTTTCGGATGCGCTTGCGGAGCATCTGATTTCAATCTCCGCCAAACGAAAAACGAATCTCAGCAGATTGATTTTTCAATCTGCTGAGATTCGTTTTTCGTTCTCCTTAGATTTTTTGAGAATACTCAACAAGCTAAAAAACAATCACTTGCCATCTACTAAGACAAAACGTTTACCCTGCCATTCATATACGACAGGACGTAAAACCTTTTTCATACGCTCCGCCTCCTCCTTGTCCACTTCGCCGGGCTGCAAAACAAAAGTCAGCCGCATATCGTCCGGTTGCAGGGAAGCCGTCACAAAGCGCATGTCCTGCAAATGCTGCAGGCGTGACACTTCCTCCTTGTCCACCGAATCGTTCGTTTCCCAAAAATCGGCATACGCGGGAAAGGGTATCCACTTCTCTTCCGGCAACACGTTCCAATCCGGTGCGTAAAGGGTGACCTTCGTCTCGGTTACCGGCCCGGAATAAGTACGCGCCACGCAAATATAGTTCAGCGTATCTTCGGCCGGCAAAAGCTTCATCTCCACCCGGCAATTCGGCGTCAGTTGCAAGTCGAGATAGTCCGCCGTCAACGCTTTCAACACGCTAAAACCGTCGAAACGGTTGCGCACTTTGGCCTCCATATCGTTTTCAATGAAATCGATACAATCCAAACGGTTATTTTTCGTCATGATGCCCAACACGCTGTCGGGCATAGCGGCAAACACGTCGCGCATCTTCTGTGCCTGAAGAGCCTGGCCCAATGCCAACGTTATGATAAGAGGTAAAAAACGTTTCATACATCCATTTTATTTTACGGGCACAAACTTAGTTATTTTTATCGACATTCCGCGCCTCGCACCTTATTAATAACATCTCTTCACGTTAACGGGAACCCAAATAGAGGAACACCATTCCGAGCAGGACCAACACCAGGTCCACCGCCTTGCTCTGCAAGTTCTTCTCGCGGAAAACCATGGCTCCGAACAGGAACGAAACGACCACACTGCCGCGGCGCACCATGGAGACAATGGAAATCATGGCACCGTCCAAGCTGAGTGCATAAAAGTAGACGAAGTCTGCCGCCGACAGGAAGAGCGAAATCGGAAGGATGCACCAATCCCACCGGAAAGGCGTGGTCTGCTTCCTGCGCGGCCACCACAACAGAAGCATCATGACGCCCATCATCGCCAACTGGTAGAGATTATAATAACTCTGCACCACCATGCGGTCCAGCCCCACTCCCCCGTTCTCCGGCGAAGCCATCAGGTATTTGTCGTACAAGCCGCTCACGGCTCCGAGTACACTGGCCAAGACGATGAAATAAATCCACTTGTCGTGCCGGAAGTCGATACCTTCTTTTTTACCGCTCCGGCTCAACATGAAGAACGACAGCACAGCCAAGGCCACACCCACCCACTGATAAAGGTTCAACCGCTCGCCGAAGACCAACAGTGCACCGACGAGCACCATGACGGGGCGTGTGGCATTGATGGGACCCACTATCGTCAACGGCAAATGCTTCATGCCGAAATAACCGAATATCCATGAGGAAAGCACGATGCAGGACTTCAACAGGATGTACTTCTGCGCTCCCCAATCGGTCGGGGGGATATAAAACAGGCTGCCGGTGTCCGTCATTCCCCAAGCCGAACCAAGGATGAACGGCAGGAAGATAAGGCTGCAAAACAATGTATTGAGAAACAAGACGGGAATCACCGCATTGCCTCTCAACGACTTTTTCTTGAACACATCGTAAAAACCCAATAGGGCGGCGGAAGTAAACGCCAGAATCAACCACATATCTCTTTTTCTTTTCCGTTTCTATTCTTTACCATGAAACATTTGTCCGGATAGGCCACATCCACTAAGAACAGGGCGTTCCCCGGCATGGACTCTCCAGCCCGGCAACGGTCTTTTCCTTCTATCACCGCCCGGAAGCCTTCCGGCGTAAGCTTGCCCCGCCCCACCTCGACGAGCGTACCGACGATGGCACGCACCATGTTGCGCAAAAAACGGTCCGCCTGGATTTCAAAACGACATTCGCCGTGCGCAAGCTCCGTCCAACGGGCTTGCATGATACGGCAGTTGTTGGTCTTCGTGTCGGTATTCACTTTGCTGAAACTGGTGAAATCGGTATAATCGAACAATGCGGCAGCGGCTTCGTTCATCTTTTCAAAATCGAGCATCTGGTACAGACGGCAAGAGTAAGCCCGCAAGAACGGGGACTTGCCGAAATGCAGGTAATAATGGTAGGTGCGCGCCAAGGCATCGAAACGGGCATGTGCATCGGCTGCCACAGGCACCGTCTTGTAAATGGAGATATCCGGCGGCAGCAGGCGGTTGAGCTTGTCCGTCAGCCACCTTCCGTCAATCCGGCGCACAGGGTCGTCGGCATACTCGAAATCGAAATGGGCTACCATCATCCGGGCGTGTACTCCGGTATCCGTCCGTCCCGCCCCCGTGATGGATACGGGTTGCCGCAAGAGGGTGGCCAAAGCTTTCTGCAACACCTCTTGCACACTGATACCGTTGGGCTGAATCTGCCAACCGTGGTAACTCGTGCCGTCATAGGCCAAATATAAAAAATATCTTTGCATCCGTCTGATTTGTAAACGGATGCAAAGATAATGCTTTTATTTAGATTCTCACCGGTTTTTCCTTACTACCTATATCGTAACACCATAGGCTTTTTACACTATAAGTCCAAATAAAAGAAGTGGGAATCATCGTAAGGATAGTCATACTCAACCGGAAGTTCTTCTTTTTCTATTCTCCTGAAACCGGCCTTCTCGTAAAACAAATGCGCCCTATCCGTATTTTTGGGTGTATCGAGAATTATCCTTGAAAAACCAACCATGTAGTTTCGCAAACTCCAAAAAAACACCGTACAACTGCTGTCCGAGGTTATGCGGTTTCCCCCTATACGGTTCGTACACAAAGAATTTTTTCAATATACATAAGCCGTTTCCCTTATTCATCAAACCGATAGTCCCAGCGACCTTTCCGTTTTCCTTTGCCACCCAAAAATTACCTCCATCATAGATATATTCTTCTTCGATATGAAGTAAATCCGACTGGTCTTCGACACCCACCAACGGACGGGTACCGTCATTCTGGCAATGTAGCACAAGAGCTATGACGCTTTCTTTATCGCACGTTGAATATGTTCCTATTTCTATCATCTTTATTGTTTAAAGACATACCTATATACTTTCAGATTTGCTTGTATTGCGGGAACAAGTCACAAAACCCTCGCTTGTTAAATTGATAGTACATTTCGATATGTTCCGGCGTATCGTTTTCAAGCAATAGAAGAAGTTCTTTGGCAAATTCAAGCGTTGCAGAACCATTGGCTGTTACAATCCTGTTATCACTGACTGCCGGCGTATGGACGTAACCTTCGAAATGGGTATAATGGTCTCCTCCCCAAAGCTTAAGTTGTTCCAAACCATTCCCGGTGTGCCGGACATGATTAAGGAAACCACATTTAGCCATGAACGACGCGGCATTACATATCGCACCTACCACCTTGCCTGCCTCAATGGCCTTACTGACAATCGGTGCGACTTTCTCTGCAACCGGTGTAGTCCATCCGAAACCGCCAATCAGCACCAACGCCGCATAGTCTTCAGGCATCGTGTCAAACGAATAATCCGGTATGACTCGGAATCCGCCTATCGACTTTACCGGCTCTAAAGTCGGAGCCACAACTTTATTAACATATTTCGGGTTCTCTTTCAAGGCAAACTCGTCTGAAGCAATGGCTTCTGAGAGATATACCATCTCATGTGCCGCATAATCGGGCAAAAGGACATATAGGACTTCCTTATTCATATAGTCGTATTTTCGTTCAACAGTATTTCTGCAAAAGTACGAAAAATGCAGTTTATGCAGAGCGACAGTAGGCTCTTTTTACTCCTTTTCAGTGAAATAAAAACAGTGGCAGTTTATTTTTCCTCTTTCTCATGAGCCTTACACCCAAAAGAACAATACGTAACGAAACGCCATTTTAGCAGACTCGTTACGTATTGCTCCAATGTATCATGCCGGTATGCGTTTATTTCACAATATAATAATCCGGCCTCAAACCCTTCAGCGCATCTTTACGCTTAGCCTTACGTACCCAAATGCCACTCAGGGTATACACATCCACCCACTCGTCGGGATTCTCCACCCGGATTTGCCGCACACCGTCGCCCGTACCGTAATCGCTCATCTGTATGTCGTCCACGTTGATTCGCTTCGAAGAGGTTCCCGTCACGCTGAACTTCAACCGCACAAGACCGTCTACGTCTAATTTATAACCGTAACGTTTCCATTCTCCTTTGTTGAAAGCCAGATTATTTGCCACAGGCAGCCACGTCATTCCTCCATCCAAGGAATATTCCACAGTGAGCTTCACGCCCGTATCCTTCTCACCATACAGCCCGGCATAGAACCACAAAGAGTCACAACCCTCCGTCTTGTCTTCCATCATCTCCAGTTCTGTCGTGACACCGGATTTGGCCTGCATACGCACGCTCCAATCACCGTTTTTCCTGTCGTCCGCCAAGTTGCCTATCAAGGTCTGCGCCATCCGCCACTGCGCGGCCACACACGTCACCTGGCCTTCCTTATAACTGTTTTTAAAACCGGTCTCAAAGGTCTCGAAAAACGCCTTTTTCTTATCAACTTCTCCCGAAAGGCTCACGATGATGTCTTCCGCCTCAGGAGTGGACAGCACCATTTCGCCTTCTGTCATCCCTTCCTCAGGCATTGCCCCCATGCGCACCATGAGACGTTGTTCCGTGCCTTCCACAGATGCCTTGGTACTCCATTCCTTACCGTCTGCACTCACTTCAAACGGAGCCTCTACCGTGGCTGTGGTCACATACTGGTCTACGCCTAAAGCCGTAACCGTCACTGTTTGCGGGGAAGAAACCCGTCCAGGCACAGACGTGAAATGCAATTCAGAAGCATCGGCCGTAAACACAGGCGTGACCTCCGGCATACGGACTTCCACCTCGTTGGAAACCATCGCCTCTCCGCCCTCTCCGTCCGGAAGACTTACCGTATAATAATAAGTCGTAGCGGGAAGCAGGCCTTCCACTGTGGCGGAAACGCCAGTCAACGTTTTGGGATAGCCTTCAAGCATCTGCTGTTGTCCACTCTCATCCTTCGTATAGACAGCCAACGTGTAATCCAATCCCTCTCCCATATCCATCCACGAAGCAGTAAATCGTTGGGCATTCACCGTACAAACCACATCACGGGCCGGATAGGCAGGAATACCGTCCACATACTCTACTCTCAGGGGATTCCGGTGCTCGAAACCGTCGCCTTTCAACAGGAGTACAGCCTCGTGCACCCCGGCTTCGGCAGTACGGCAACGTACCGTCAAAGTCACTCCCCGAACGATTTCGTCTTCCGTCAGTTGCGTCTTGTCCGCCTCAAAACCGGACTGCCCGAAATCTAAAGCCAGTCCTCCGGGTAAGTTACGCCCCCGAATGGTCAAACGGCCCTCCAATCCCTTGGACAAGGCTTGCAGACCGAAGTCCACCGTCTCCCCTTCTCCGGGCACAAACAACTCGGGGGTCGTAGATGTGCGGTCGATATAAAAAGCATAATCCGTACTGTCTCCCCAAATATAAGAAGCCAACTGCGGATAATCCACAAAGGGATTACGATTTCCCTGAATACCGGACACGGCTTCGTTACGCTCACGTTCTACGTCGTCCACTGGGTCGGCTTCGCTCCACGCTAACAATAGGTTGCTCACCCAAGGTCGCAAAGTCGGATAACGGTTTTTCTCTACCATCAACAAACCTTCTGTCGTCTGCCACAAATCAGCGTAATCCTCATAACAAGTAGCCATATAAAAGTAAGTACGTGCAAAATCTCCTTTCCATTCATCCGCCGGTTCCCACACAGTAATCAACGAATCCGTACGATAAGATGCGGATTTCCCGATGCGGGTCACCCCATTGTCGAAAGCGGGCGTTTCCGTGACCACTCCAATCGGGTTGTTGCTTTTCCTCCCGTTGGCCGTTCCGTCACTGGGAAACAGGTTAAACAAATCGCAGTAGGCATTGTTCACAGTATGCCCCCACCAACTGTTGGCAAAAGAATGCTCGATGTTCATGCCCTCCACAGCATTCAATCCGTTGAACTCACGAACGACGTTACTGTAACGGTCGCGCACCGTTCCGTCCGGCATACGGTCGGTCACGACAAAGCCCGACCAGGTATAGCCTTCGCCCTTACCACCATAGTCCAATACTCTCTCCGGCTGTATCAACTCATGAAGCGCGGTTTTCAACTCCGACTTCTTCAGCCCTTCCACCGGCCTGTAATAATCCTCCTGTCCGTAAGCCATCAGCCCCCAGAACGCAAGGCACCAAAATTCAAGTAATAACTTCCTCATACTTATGATATTTGCTCAAAAGCAAATATACAATAAAAAACAAAGAACAAGCATTATCCGGCATAAAAAATCATATAAAATCCTGTATATGTTACAGTTCTTCGCTAAAGAAACCCAACGATTGTGATTATTCTGCAATACAAAGAAGGAATAAAAAACGCCCCAACCTAAACTCTATACAGAAAGTTTAGATTGGGGCATTTTCACGTTTGTTTATTATAAGGCTTATTCAGCCACGGGCTCCGTAGCTTCGGGAGCCTGGTCTATAAGTTCCATGAACTGGTCCAACTTCGGCGTAATGATGATTTGCGTCCGGCGGTTACGCATCTTACCTTCCGGAGTGTCATTGGAAGCCACAGGATTATACTCACCCCGTCCGGCTGCCGTCAAACGCTTGGGATCCACCCCGTATGTATTTTGCAAAGCCTGAACCACAGAAGAAGCACGCAATGTACTCAAGTCCCAATTATTACGGATATTAGGCCGCGAAATAGGATCGGTATCCGTATTGCCCTCGATCAGCACTTCATACTCCTTGTAATCCATGATGATTTTGGCAATCTTGCTCAACGTCTCACCGGCACGCTCACTGATTTCATAACTGCCCGACTTGTACAGCATATTGTCTGCTAAGGAAATATAGACTACGCCTTTCAAAACCTGAATATCCACGTCTTTCATTTCCTCACGACTCAGCGAACGCGTCAAGTTGTTGGTCAGCACCATATTCAAGGAGTCAGACTTATCCTTTGCCTCCACCAACTGTTTGATGAATTTATTGGAAGCATTGATTTCGTCTACCAACTTCGAGATATTCACGTTACCTTGCGAATTCTGTTGGATACTCTTATCCAATGAGCCTTGCAAAGCTGCGTACGAAGCTTTCAACTCTTCATTCGCCTTCTGGGCTTCGGCCAAACGCTCCTCTAAACTCTTGGATTTCGTACCGCAAGCCACCAGTTTCATTTTCGTATCCTGGTACGACTTGTCCAATTTGTTATAGTCCGTCTGTAACTGCGCATACTGTTTCTTAGTCACACAACTCGAAAACACCAAAGTTCCCGAGAGGAAAGAAAACATAAGAAATGAACGATTCATATTGATTTAATTTTTTAGTATTAATTGCCCATAAAGATATCATGTTGCAAGTTAGTCATTTTTCTAAATTCAGCGAAACATTATTATATAAGAATAAGAAAATATCATATTTATTTAAGAATAATAGTGGACCACCCTCGCTTCAGCCCGCATACAAACAAATGTAAATTGGAACTCTTCCCTCTTCTCCGTAAGACACAATTTTACTTTATCTGCATAAAGCAACAACAGGGCTTTCGGATTGACACCCAAATACCGCAGAAGAATGGACTACTTCCAAGGACGGGCAAAGGGAACGGAAAAGGAAAAGAAGAAAGGGACGGAAAGTCTCGGCAAGAAACCTCAGAAGAAACTGCCTCAAAAGTTTTATATCCGGCTTTCGGGACACTTCAACCCGCATACAAACGAAATTCCCCCGTGCTGACGGAATTGCTCCCTTACCAAGGGACAGACAGCCTTGACGGATTACCGGCACGGCAAAAAGAAAACAAAAAAAGAGGATATCCCCGTCTTGACCGGAATATCCTCTCTTACCTGAAAAAAAG